>Ga0134123_10000387_pt1 | contig 29461 bp, 48 predicted proteins | sample KB303_FD_96460 | JGI IMG/M metagenome (GOLD analysis project Ga0134123, IMG submission 96460) | Terrestrial soil microbial communities without Nitrogen fertilizer from Kellogg Biological Station, Michigan, USA - KB3-0-3 | ecosystem: Environmental > Terrestrial > Soil > Unclassified ...
CAGCCGTCTTCCCGTTGCCAGTGCCGTTGTTCCCGTTGGTGGTTGTTTGGGTCTGTGCTTGTGCCATTGTGCTCTCCTGTCCTCTAACGGTCGTGTCTGTCGTGTCTGGCGCGTCCCTGAGAATTCAGGTCGCGCCAAAAGTATCGAAGGGCGATGGGAGCGACACGCCGTCCCATGCCAGGACGCGGATCGCCAGCTCCACGTGCTCGTCACAGAGACCTTCCTCGCAGTCGGTCTGCACGAGACGGTTCGTGTGCATGACCATGTCCGATCCGTCATCGAGGATCACGAAGCGATCGACGGCCGGGTGCTGCCGTAGCCAGTAGTCGATCTCATAGCCACGGGACAGCCGCTCGGGGTGACCGTACAGCGCTCGCAGTCCGGGCTCGGCATAGCCGTTCGGAGTCGCCCCGATAATCTCGGTGGTGAGCCCATGCGCGGTCAGAATCAGCAGCAGCTCCTGAAGGTCCATGAGCTTTCGCCATGTGCTCGAGACCACAATTTTCGCCGAAGTCGCGGCTGCGATCCGGTTAACGCGCTCGACAGCCTCACGATCGATCTGACGGTAGAAGCACGCGCCCGTCGGATCGGTTGCGGTGTGCCCCAGCTGCTTGTGCTGCGCGTCCAGCTGGCGCGCGTCGCGCTCGCAGTTGAGGACGCCGTCGATATCGAGGAAGATCACGTGCACGTGTCAGGCTCCCCCCGCGTGCGCGTGCATAAGCCAATCGATTGCCTCGCGCAGCGACACGCCTTCGTTGATGCTGCGCCCCCGCACGTCGAGGAGTCGATCCTCAGCCGCCGCCAACCAGTCGAGACGCTGCTGATCTGGATCGGGCGTGTGCGAGGAGCCACGATCGAGTACATCGCGCAGAGCGGCACGCAAAGCGTCACGCAGGTCATGGCACGCAAAAGCACGAGCGAGAAACACGACGTCCGCCGAAGATAGGACAGCCATCGCCATGTGCAGCGGATCGCGTGTGGAATCGAACGGCAACATCTAGCTCGCGGACTTCTCGTCGAGAATCGCGTGCGACGAAGCACCGGACTCTGGCACCAGCTGAACGTGCGCCACCAGATCCGAATTTTCAGAGCACTCAGCCTCGACGACAACCTCGGAGGTCGATGGTGGCTGGTCGACGGCGGCCGGAGCTACGTCCTCCGCTGCGGCGATATGACCATTGGTCACCTCACCTGTCGCTTGCGGAACGGTGCCCTGGGCAGGGCCAAACTCGCGATCGATCAGCTCAGTGGGTACCGCCGGCTCCGACATGGTTGGCATCTGCACCTGGAATGGCGGCACGACAGCCTGCGGAGCGAAGTTCATGGGGGGCACGTGCGGCGCCGGCATCTGCGGAGGCTGCGGCGGGGCAGCTCCCGGAACGAGTCCCTTCGCGCGCATAATATCGAGCAAGATCGCCTGGGCCTCGCAGAGGCGCGCGTGCAGCGCCGTACCGGGGCGCGGATCGTTGACGTTGTACGGCATCGCGTTCACAAGCGAGAGCTGGGCCCGGTCGAGGTGATCCGCGACCTTCCACCACCACGAGCCCTCGCTACCCTCCTGGTAACCCACGGGCGGCATTCTACGCCTCCGCCTTCGGAGCGCGCTGGACCAAGTGCGCCCCATGAACCGCAGCCTTCTGGAGGCAGTCCCAGACGAGCTTGTTGAGCGACTGCATCTGCGGGGGCATGTCGCCCGTGGGGTCGACGTCGAGCGGCGGAGAGAACTGCACGACGCGGCGGCCGGCGTCGGTGACGATCTCGATCTGATTGATCTTCATGGCTGGTCCTTGTTCGAAGTCGTTGCGCGCAGTAAGTCGTTTGTTGAGTGTCGCCGATGCGTCTAACAGCGTTACGCGTGCCCTCGTCAGGGCCTCCCTAACGTCGTCGTCACACACGACGTAGTCCGTCCGGCGTAGCGCCACGAGCGCACAGCCGATCGTCTCGGTCACGACGAGACGCCGCTCCCGCTCGTTGTCTGCCGTCACAGTCACGAAGAGAATCCTTCCGGGAACAAGGCCGGCACCGCGCGCATGAAAACGCCACGAGACTTGCTCCACGAACGGTTGTTGGCGCGCGCGCGCGACGTCGTGCTCGTCTCCAGCGAACTCTCGCCAGGGCAAGCATCGATCAGAATGTGCAACAGATGCTGGACTTCTCGAAGATCGCTCCGTGGAGAGCCTCGCTTGGGGGAGGCGAGTTCCTCCTCCGAGGCTGCCTGCCGAGAGCCCTGCGCGTAGCTATCCACGCGCGCCGTCGCGACGGCTATGTGGGAAAACAGCCCGAGGTCCTGAGCGCGGCGGATCTTCACGGAGTCTTGAACCCCTGCGCTTGCAGCCACTCAATCACGACGTACATGAGCCCGCGCGAGGTGTCGACCGCGGCCTGGCGCAGGCGGGCATCCTGCTGAGCGTAGCGGTCAAACATCTCGCGCTCCTTGAGCCCCAGCTTCGCGAGCAGGAGATCTGCGTCCTCGTCCTTGCAGACAATCATCTTCACGAGCGCGACTCCTCGTGGAGGTCAGCCGCCTCTTGGAGGCGCGACGTCAGTTGAGCGATGATGGCGTGAGCATCTCCCACGGCTTCTGCCGTGGAGCTCGGATCGGTGAGCGTAGCAGCCGCAGCACCAATCGCGGCGACGACGAAAGCGACCGAAGCGCGCTTCTTTTCAACCGCCGCGAGCTTGTCATCAAGGCTCCGCGCGATCTTGAGGTGATCCTCCGCTGCCTCGAGAGCGGTAAGTAGCTCCAGCACCGCCCGAGGCTGCGCCGCGACGATGTACTCCAGCACATCCCTGGGGGCGAGTAGGTCCGGGTGCCCGTCACGAGGATGCGTGGTCCCGCAGAGCACGTCTCCGTCGCCGTGGCAACCGATCCGCCGGAACGAGTTGGACGTCTGAAGTTCCCAGCGCGTGCACCCACGCTGCACAGAGACCGGTGTCGCAGCAGAGGCAGCCAGCGCAGCCTCGCGGAGGATCTTACGATCTTCTTTGTTCATGATCAGTGCCACGCTCCACACGCGCACGGTCCGCTGATCACGTCGCAGCTGCGGCCGCCATTCCTGCCGGTGCACGCATGCTGCTCGTGCGCCTCCATGATCTGCGTGGCAAGCGCGCCGTCATGGAAGCAACAGCCCTGGAGAACCTCGAACGTGTGCCGGTGACGCTCGGGATGCTCCTTGATCTCCTTCAGCTTCTCCTGGCGAGTCATCACCGCACTCCAGTGTCGAGCTTGCCGATCACCTCGAACCTGTAGAGCAGCGACTTCGTGTCCTTCCGCTGCTCAGCCAGAAACTCGCACGCCGCGGTCATCTGCCCGCGACGCACCGAGAGATCGCGAGACCAGAGCAGCGTGACGTACGAAAGGTGGCTCGGAGCTCCAGAGTCTACTGGGGCGTCATCAGTCCGAGCGCGGAGGCGCTTGATCAACTTCTGCTCGGCCTCCCACTGCTTGCTCGTCCGATCGCGGCGCTCCTGCTTCTTCTTCGTTAAGACGATGAGCTGCTTAGGGTGCACAACGTAGTGCGCGCGGCGACTCGGGACGATCGTCGTGATGAGATCATCTGCGGCCGTCGTGAGCGGGTTGCGAGCAGCGACGTTCTGCAAGGACCCGAACTGCTCGACCGAAAAACCGATCCAGCATCCCGATCCGAGCTTCGCCTCTCGGTGATCCTCCTCGAAAAGCTTCCAGCACTCCTGCACCATGTGACCACCACCGATGCCGGGCGCGTTCATGAAGCCAGACCCGAGGCGAGGGGCAGCCGCGCGCCGATCAGCTTTGATGAGGACGTCGCGACCCTTGCTTCCGTCGAGGAAGGCGCGCGGTCGGTCCGCTTCGTCCCACCACTGGTTCCAGTACGCGGAGCTGGCGTAGTCGAGATCGATCGCTCGTCCCGTCGCGGCGGGAGCGAGCACATGTGCGGCGAACCGGCGCAGGAGCCTCGGCGTCCCCCACTCCGGGGACGCCGCGCTGTGCATCGCGATCGCGGGCGGAACAGCCGTGCGCTTGCTGGCAGCCTGCTTCTTCGTCATGGGCTTGGTTTCCCCAGGTCGTCGATCACGGTTCCCTCCGCTTCACCACGAGCTGCCCGGCGTCGCCACCGCTCGAAACTTCAAGGATCGTTTCGCGCTGGAGACGCGACCCCCTTGCGTAGGCGTACGCGAGTGTCCCGTTGAAACGGTGCCTGCCACGCTCCCAGCCGAGATGGCGAAGAGAGCGCGCGATGAGTCGCGACGCAAAGTCGCTTGGGCGCTCGTAGCCTGCAAGATGCTGCACGTCGGACACACGGATCTTCCCGCGCGCATCGCCGAGAGCAGCGCGCAGGCGCGACAACACCTCGAGAAACGCGGTCATGTCACCGAGGTCATCAGCGACCCCCGCCTCGGAGACATCGGCTTCGTTCTCCACGGCTGCCACCAGTAGCAGAGAGCCAGGTTACCCCGCAAGGGGGATCACCCCGGATCGTAGGGGGTGACCAAGGGAGCCGCTACCGGTCTTCTGCAAGCCTTCATCGTGAGTAGCACCTCATGGATCGAAGTACCACCGGCTCTCCGCACTGATCCAGGTCCGGCATGCACCAAGGTTAAGCGTAGTTAACCAAACCTATCATTGCGTTGTAAAGCCCAACCAGAGATCGCGCGTTCAGATCGGGTGCTGATCAGGTAACAGGCTGAACCAGCAGTGATGTCTGGCGATCAGCGCGATTGATCTCCCCCGATCAGTAGGATCTTGGCATCTCTCCAGAGCACCTGTGAGTTCATGGCCCCCATCGTAAGTGCCCTCCCTGTACCTCTTTTACTTAAAAGGGGAGAACAGGGGGAACATACCGCTAGCACCACCGGCACAGCTAATTGTAAAAGGCCTCCCAATTAAACTGGTTGTAAACGGGGAGTGCTCATGTCAACATGTGAACAGCACATCGATGCCCAAGACATACGAGAACCTCAAGCGCTTCTGCCAGCGCTGCCGCGAGTCCCGCATCGTTTTTTGGAACCAGCCCGGCACATCGCGCTACTGTGCCCCCTGCCTCAAGAAGGTTGAAAAACAAGAACCTACAGAAGCGCAGCGCAACTCACTTACGCGTCGAAAGCAGCGACGAAAGCATAAGGTTGCTGCTGCGTTAGCGTGGCTTGACGACTACAAGGCTCAGCTTGGGTGCTTCTTCTGCCCCGAAACAGATCCGATCTGCCTCGATTGTCACCACGAAGATCCGAACTCGAAAACGATGGCTCTCTCAAGGCTGGTTAGGTTGAAGCCTGATCTTGAACTCCTCAAGAAGGAGCTTCTGAAGTGCAAGGTGATCTGCGCCAACTGTCACCGTAAGCACCACCAGAAGCTGCGTAGGGGCGATACCGAGGAGGTTAAACTAGTGATTGAGGCCTCGGAACTTACCTCTCGGCGGGAACGTATTCAGCCGCCGCGACCGCCTGGTTTTTCTGAGGCCATGGAAGAACTTCGGCTCAAATGTTTTCCGCCACCTAAGCAACCAGCCACCTACATTCCAGCGATCAGTTCGCTGGAGTATGCGACACAGCAGCCGTCCGCGTCTCCGGAACATGTTGGAACCTTTGGGGCGGCGTCCGATTCCCTCGACGGAATCCCCGACGATGACGAGGTGTTCGACGACACGCGTGAACTCGCCGACGAGCTGAGCTGAGCCGAGCCGCGCTTCGTTGCGCGTTTCACGAGGCGGCTGCGCGCTGGGAGGCTCGACTGTTTGCCTCCCTTCGCGCAGTTGACGCACCAGTTCTCAGCACCGTACGTGATGGCACCGGATTGGCGTCCGAGGCGTCGCCGTCGGAGTCGCTGGTGTTACTCCACGCCGGATGGTCGGGGTTCGAGAAGTACCACGTGTATGTCTGGGCTTCCCTGCAAGCAGCGCCACCGCGACCACAAGGGGCTCTAAGTTTGCGAGATCTGGCCCAGCGAACGTCACCGAGCTGCCGTGCGGGTGTAGTGTCTTGCCTATGAGCAAGCATGTAACCCGCGAGCAGGTCGCTCGCGAGCTTGCCTCGACTGCCGAGACCTTGCCGATCGTCGCGCAGCTGGCGGGCTTCTTCACCGAAAAGCGGATGTTCGACTCGTTCGACGACTTCGCCGACGAGGGTTTCAAGCTCGTGAAGCACCCCGAGTACAAGATGATGTCAGGTACTCACCGCTTGCTGCCTGGCTACATCTTCAAGAAGTACAACAACGACAAGGACGGTCAGCTCCTCAACTACATGCGCCGCATCGAGGGAGCGCGTTTGCTTCGGCGCTTCATCGAGGAGCGCGACTACCAGCACGTCACTGCTCCGAGGAAGTGGCTTTACGAGCTGCCATCGGGTTTCCCCGAGCGTTACCTACTCATCGCCGAGAAGCTCGACCTTGCGTCCGAGCGGTCGACGCTACGGCACTACGGATCGCTCAGCAAAAAGCAGACGGTCGAGTTAGCGAGGGTGCTCTACTACTTTCGCGGCCTCAACTCTACGCCCGCGAATCTGCCGTTCACCACCGACGACAAGATCGCCTTCATCGACACTGAGCGCTGGGCCAACGACAAGGACTACCTGCGCAAGGTCGGAGATCGGCTCTCACCCAGCCGGCGCGAGCAGGCGGAGTCGATCTATCGCGGTCTTCGCAAGCGTGGCGAGAAGCCGTTTCGATCGGCGTTCAAGTAGTGGGGAACACGAAGACGATCCGCGATCTGATCGCGGAAATGGGAACACCGAGTTACCCACGCCCACCTGCGCCGCCGTGGCATGTCGAAGACGACATCCACCTCTGCAACTACGGATGGACTGATGGTGAAACGTGGGGCCTCTGTAATTGTGAGGACCCTGCGCATCCGTGGCCACCACGAGTGCCTGGTGATGGACCACGCGACTGCTTGTGTTTTGGCTGCAACGGTCACGAGCCGCGCTGGGAGCGTGGGCGACTGGTGAGCTGCGAGTACAAGGACCACCACTGCGCCGACTGCCACGAGCACCAGCGTTGCACGCTCCCAGCTTCGGCAAAGATCATCATTGCGATGACTGTCACTCGTGTCGGCGCTGCTTGCTCCCGGAATGCAACTTCGTGAAACAGCCATGAGAGCCACCGATCACACGGACGTCAAGCCCAGACTCGGCGATCTCTGCGGGAGGGTGGAAGGCACTTGAGCGCGATGCCGTGGTGGCCGCAGCGCTGGCTCAGCTGGCGATCGTGGTCGATGCTTGTTCCCTGACCTCACCTGACCTCACCACGCTGACCATCTAGGGGCACCGTCGCCCGTTGCCGTTGCAACCCTGGCAGACGCCGTTACCCGAGCACACTAGGCACTGGTCAGGCCCAGTGCCCGAGGGTGACTCCTCGTCAGTGGCAGGGTCTGATTGCAGCGCGATGCATGTCGATCATATCGCCATCGATCGCGTGCTCGTACCCGGCAGCTAACCTCGGAGCTGTACGCGGTCAAGTATGTGGCGCGTCGGCACCACACCATACGTGTGAACACGCGGCGGTGGGTAGTCGGCTACCCCGACCTACGTTCGCACCCTTGGCACTTCCATTCGTGCGCAATAAACGGCACGCTTGGTGCTCGATACGAGCGCAAGATGGACAACGACCAGAACGACGACGCCACCGACCCACGCCGCCAGCGCGGCCTCGTCCTTGCGCGCGGCAAGGCCCGCGCGGGAACCTGCCGGGCTGCCGGGCCGAGGCCAGCGCGAGCCTCGGACGACCTCGGGGCGGTGCTGTCGTGATCCTGCTCTGGTGGTGCCTCCGGGGGCTCGGGCGGCTCGCCTGGGCAATCGGTGACGACCTATTCGTGATCGTCGGCCTCAAGTGGCGCGACTCGATGGGGCGCACGTGGTGGCACGTATGAGGAACCCGAGAACGCAGAGCCCGATGCCCAAGGGCGGTCGATCGGCCCGGCTGTGCGTCGACGACCGCGCGGGCACCCCTCGCCGGGCGTGGACGCGCTCAGCAGCAACCTGTGCCTGGTGAACCCGTGAGCGGCGTCCTACGCGTTCGGCACGTGCCGCAGCGCGGTCGACGCCGGACCGGGTTCTGCGACGACGGCTTCGAGGAAGCCGATGAGTAGCCACCTTTCATGAGATGCGAGGACTCACGAAAACCTCGCCCTTGATATTCGCGGGATGCGTCCGCGTTGATTTGTTGATCGACGAGAAGAATTCGGTACCTATGAAAATTCGTCCGCCAGTCTTGCGTGCTTACTTCGATGATTCGAACGTCGATCTCTCGCCAGATCCGAATCGGCCCGTCCGCGTCAATTTGTTCGCCGGTGGTGGCGGCGCGTCTCTCGGGGAACTGATGGCGACCGGACGGTCCCCCGACATCGCGATCAACCATTCACCCGTGGCGATCGCGATGCATCGGGCGAATCATCCCACCACCCGACATTTCATCGAAGATGTCTACGCAGTCGATCCGCGTCAGGCGACTGGCGGTCGCCGGGTTCAATTCTTGTGGATGTCGCCGACGTGCACGCACTTCTCACGCGCTAAGGGCGCGGCACTGAAGGATCAGAAGATCCGTGGCCTGGCGTGGTCGCTCCTTCCGTGGATCAAGCATTGCCGTCCCGACGTGATCGTTCTCGAGAACGTCCCGGAGTTCTTGACCTGGGGGCCTGTTTGCCGACGCCACGCTGATGACTGCCCTGGCGACGAGAATGGCGTCGGATGCGAAAAACACTGTCGCTTCGGGCACCCCATCAAGGAACGCGCCGGGCAGACCTATCGCGCGTGGGAAAAGAAGATCCGGAGCAAGGGGTACTCGTTCGAGGCGAAGAAGCTGATCGCCTGGGAATACGGCGCGCCAACCACGCGCGAGCGGCTCTACATCATCATGCGCGCTGACGGCATGCCGGCGACCTGGCCGGAGCCGACGCACGCACGCGAACCTTCCGCGAAGCGTCCTCATCGCTGGCGCACGGCTGCCGAGATCATTGACTGGTCGATTCCGTGTCCGTCGGTGTTTGATCGTCGTCGCCCGCTGGCCGACAAGACGGAGGCCCGCCTGGTTCGCGGCGTTGGCAAGTTCGTGCTCGAGAACAATCGTCCGTTCATCATCCCCGTCAATCACGGAGGCGTCGGACGACGCGATCTCCGGGTTAACGATCTCGACGTCCCCATGCCGACGGTGACCGGCGGACAGCGCGGCGGCCATGCGTTCGTTTTGCCGTGTCTCTCGACTTCTCCGATGATCGTCAAGGCGAAGACACACGGCGGCGGGGGCAACGAGCCTATGCCGCCGGACGAACCGCTGCGCACCGTGACGGCGTCGCCGCGCGGCGAGTTCGCGTTGGCGGTCCCCTACCTGATTCATCGCAGCAACGGCGAGCGAGAGGGTCAAGCGCCTCGAGTTTACGACATCCAGACGCCGCACCCGACCGTGGTTGCTGAAGGGCTCAAGACGGCGATAGTCACGGCTGGCCTGACGCAAGCGGCGTTTCTGGCCAAGTCCGGTAGGAACGGTGACTTTCAGGATCACCAGGCGCTCGTGGCGGCCTCGCTGACGAAGTTTTACGGCACCTCGACGGGATCCGAAGTCGACTCTCCGCTCGGCGCGGTCACGGCCGGCGGCTGGAAGCACGGCCTTTCGGCTGCTCTTCTGGCTCGGTACAATGGGCAGAGCATTGGTCAGGCGCCCGACTCCCCCATCGGCACTCTGGACACCCGCGATCGATACGCGGTGGTGACTGCTGGGCTCGCGGCCTGGTGCGAGGACATCGAGCGACGAGCGCACCGCGTCTACCACCTGATGATCAAGCACGGCTATTCCGGGCGCGGGCTCGATCACGAGAACCAGCTCGTAACGGTGACGCTCGGAGGCGAGTCCATCGTGGTCTACGACCTCGGCATGCGCATGTTGACGCCCCGGGAGCTCTTCAGGGCGCAAGGCTTCGACGACTCGTACGTGATCGACCCGATCGGCCCCAGGGGAAAGAAGCTGACCAAAACCGAGCAGATCCGAGCCTGCGGGAACAGCGTCTGTCCTCCGGTCGCGCGTGCACTCGTGGAATCCGTGCTGGGTTTAGCTGCCTAGCTCGTGTCCGCGCGGTCCGAAGTGTGGAACTCCCTGAAGTCGCGCGACGATCGCTTCGCGTGACGACGCGCTGTTGCGCACGATGAGCGATCTGCCATGCGCGCGTGTGAAACAGCGGTCTCGTCTTGCCGCCTCGTCGGGCCTTGAGCGCTCCTAGCTGGGGCCGTGCCCCAGAATTGCCAGCTGCCCCTAGAATTAAGGGCTCTGCCCTAGAATTCAGACGGCTGCCTCTAAATCAGCCGGGAGCCGGTCGTCGGTCGTCAGAGCGCTGCACGTCGAGGATCGCGAGCCGCGCGGTGACAGGTTGCGCGGCAAGCGACCGCGTGGCGCGTGGCGCGGCTGCACACGCTGTGGACGAGAGCGAACTGGCACCTAGATGATGCGGTCAGGCCAACGTGGCGCTCGATGGGCGCCGAGATGACGGCAAGGGAGACAGCGACGGTGCGCGAGTTCGTTTCCACAGTAAGGTCGTTCGCGCTGAAGGGCGAGGTATAAACCGCTCGGCACCGTGCGTAGGCTTGCCACGTCATCCTGGGACTGGAGCGCGGCGGAGGCAGCCTCCGCGGCAACGTTCGTGCGTGAGACACTTCCCACACGAAATTTGTCTTGTAGACTAAGCTGCATGGCTAAGTCATCGATGCACCTCGACCGAGAGATCCAGCAGCTTCTAACCGGCAGCGCAGGTGTTTCAACCCCACGTGAACGTGCAGAGGTCTGGAAAAACAGCAGCGTTGATCAATTACAGAGTGCGCTGGAAGGTTTGCAAGCGGCGCGGACTGCCTTCGGAGGTGCCAGTTCTGCCGCCAAGGCCGTGATCCAGGGAGTTTGCCAAGGGGGCAAGCGCATCGCCAAGGCTGTGGATCAGAGCCTCAATGAAGAAGACGATAACTACTACGCTGACGCAGACCTACTGTCGGCGTTGGAGGAGGTTCGCCCTCCGGCGGCTGATGAGATCAAGGACGACATTCAGCAAGGGGTCGCCGCAATAAACAACATGATCAAGACGCTTAATGGCGTACTGGCGGCTGTTCTCCAAGTCAAACTGTAGTTTCATCTGTGGGCTCGCCGCGAGCTTGTCCGCTCTACCTGTGGGTATGCCGTAACCCAGTATCTATGGGTCACGGCCAACGGGGTGGGAATCTCCTGGAGACGGGTATCGGCATACCCAGGCTAGCTGCGGCCTGACTTAGACGGCCCGTAGCGGCTGTGCCCGAGAAACACACCCGGATCTCGCCTTTCTCGGGAATCGAACTGATTTCTCGGGCAACGCGAATTCGAGTCCCGCCCATTTCTCGGGAAGCGCGGTTCGACTCCTGTCGATTTCTCGGGCAGCGTGGTTCGACTCCCGTCCTCCCGTCCGCTCGCGGGCGCTGCTCGACAGCGTGAACGTTGCCCCTGGACGTGCCACCAGCCGAGCATCGATTCACCTGATCGCTGGTCCAAGAAAACACCCCACGCCCCGCGGGATCGGTTCCGAGGCGGCGTGAATCGGTCGCCATTTTCTTGCAAAGGAAAGCGCCGCAGTGCCGGGCCGATCACCGAGACGATCAAGAAGTGCCTGATCCGGGGACCCTCGTCTCGACGAAGCCCTCCGCGGTCAGCTTGAGGCGCCCTACGGTGCTGGTCGGCCCGAACCGGTTCTTGTCGGGACAACGCAAGATCTGCTCGTCGTCTTCCTGGTCGAGTCTGAGCACGACGTCGACGTCGTGCTCGATCGTCCTAGGGCCCGCGACGTCACCGCGACTCGTCAGGTGACCGACGAGCCAGAGCGTTGTTCCAGTCATACTAGCGTAGTTAATCAGACACTCCATGCCCGCCCTAAGTTGCGCAGGGTTGCCGTGGCGACCTCTCACGTGTTCGCAGGTCAGCGTCTGAATCGTGTCGATCGCGATCGCCTGCGCGCGCATCGAGCATGCCTGTTCGAGGATCACCCCGAGGCGCCGCTCGGCGAGCATGCAGACCTGGTCCGACGCGGCGTCGACGCGCCGTACCGTCGCCTTGATCTTCTTGAGAGTCTCCTCACCTGTGGCGTACAGGCAGCGCTGCCCGAGCCCGTCGAGCATCTGGAGCGTCAGCGTGGTCTTGCCAGTGCCGACCTGCCCAGCGAGCAAGGTGGTAGAGCTCTCGACGAGACCTCCGCCGAGCACGCGGTCGAGCGCCAGAAGCCCCGTCGGGACGCGGCTGTGGAGACCCGACGTCATCGGCGATTGAAGCGCTCCATGCGTTGCTTGGCTGTCATTCATCTTCTGAACTTAGCGCAACACGGTCCTCTGCGTAACGAAACGGCACAGATGGCAAAGTTTCGTTACCTCGATCTACTCGATCGCCGTCTCCTCGTCGACGAAGTCCTCGGGCGGGTGGCCGCAGTGCGGGCAGACCCGCGCCGAGAGCCACCGGCCGGCGAGCAACTCGTCCATGGGCACGCCCGCGAGCCGCGCTACCCGCAGCGCGAGCGCGGGCGTGACGGCCCGCTTCCCCGTGGCGACCTTCTGGATCGAGTCCCACTCGTAGCGCAGGGCCTTGGCCAGCGGACCCCACGCCCCGACCCGCAGCCGCAGGAACCGCAGCGCGGTGCGGACGGACCGCTGTTCCTTCATCGTCAGGTCGTTCACGACGTGCTCCCTGCCGACCCGACGACGTCGGGCCAGAACGTCGGCGCGAGCTTGCACGCGGTCCTGTTCTGGATCGCGTGGGGGCGTGACGTGGGGGCCGACGGCAGCGTGACGGAGACGGTCACGGTCCAGGTCAAGCGCAAGACGTACCGCCAGAAGGACTGGTCTGCCTACAACGCGAGCCAGCACCACGAGAAGGAGTACGTCGAGCGGCTGCTCCGTGCCCTGTGCGCGGGGGTCGCGCAGCCGCCGCGCAGGCCCGGGCCCGGGCGCCCGCCGCGCCTGCTCAGCGACCTCGTGTTCGCGGCGGTCATGAAGGTCTACGTCATGCTCTCAGGCCGGCGCATGTTGTCGGATCTGGAGGCGAGCGCGGCGAGGGGACACTTGACGCACGTCGGCCACGAGAACTGCGTGTTCAACTTCCTCGCGGACCCGGCGACCACGCCGCTCCTCACCGCGCTGGTCGAGCAGTCCGCCGCGCCGCTGCGGATAATCGAGGCCGGGCAGTACGCCGCGGACTCGACGGGGTTCTCGACCGCCGTCTACGACCGCTGGTTCTCGCAGAAGCACGGCAAGCTGTGCTCGCAGAACGCGTGGGTGAAGCTCCACGTCATGGTCGGCACCGTGACCCACGCGGTCACCAGCGGGCTGGTTACGTCGGAGGGTGACTGCCCGCAGCTCCCCGCGCTCCTGGCGCGGACACGCGCGCACCACAACGTTCGCGAGATCTCGGCGGACAAGGCGTACAGCTCCGTCGACAACCACGAGGTGCTCGAGTCGCTGGGCGTCGCCGCGTACATCCCGTTCAAGGACAACGCGGTCGTGAACCCGAAGTCCCCCGCGTGGTCGCGCCACCTCTGCGAGTTCTTGCTGAACCAGGACAGGTTCTTGCCGCACTACCACCGGCGGAGCAACGTCGAGACGACGTTCGCGATGATCAAGGCGAAGTTCGGCGCGGCCGTCGCGTCGAGGCTGCCGGTCTCTCAGGTCAACGAGGTGCTGGCCAAGTGCGTCGCGCACAACCTGTGCTGCGTGGTCAAGGCGATCTTCACCGCCAAGCTGTATGCGTTCTGGTCGCTGGCAGCTCATGCTAACTTCCTCCGTGCAGATGGGCGGTTCCGTGCTCGACGTACACGACGCGCTTCCTTCACGACTTTCCCATCGAGCACCGTCGGGAGCTGCGTGCCGTATTTGACGCGGCACGTCGCGCTATGAATAGCGTCCATGATCCTTGTCAAAGAGTTTTAGCTGGAGCGCCGGAGCGCCGGGGCCGGGATGCTGAGCGATGGAGCCGGAAGATCGGCGCCATCGACCTCGGACTCGAGTGCGGTGAGGAGCACGCCATAGTCCTCGCGACCCGCGAGTTCTCTCGCGACCGGGCGGTCTGCGAACTTCCGCGAAAGCAGGTCCGCGTAGGCGCCTCGTGCGTCGAGAAGTCGCGCTAAGTCGGTGCCTCGCCGTCTCGCGCGGCTCCGTCTTCCACTCACGCATGATCGCGACAATGGTGTCGAGCGTGAGATCTTGTGCGGCGAGGGTCGTGATCCGGGCGTCGTACCATCGAGGATCGGAGGAGTCGATCGATCGACTCTGCGGCATCGAGGAGAACCGCCGCCTGTTGTCGCAGTTGTTGCCGCAGTTGCACGCGATCGTCGAGGGCTGCGGCGCTGACTACCCAGAGCCGTGCCAGATACACCGCGGCGACGTGCCAGGGCTGCTCCATGTAGCAGTCGGAGATCTTGGCTAGGATCGATTCCCGCGCGTGCTCCGCCGGTGCCACTGGATCCGTGTACTCACTCAGGCCCTCCAGGCGATCCGCGCTCCGGTGCGCCGCGAGCCCCTCGCCCCTCAACACGAGTGCTAGACGCGCGATCGTCTCCCGGAAGTCCGCCCTGTCGAGTCTGTCGATCATCTTGATGACCGAGACGGCGTACAACCAGTCCTCGCTCGATGGCGCGTGTGCTCTACCCGGTCCCGGTCCGCTCGATCGCGCCATGCGCCGGGATCATCCAACCCATGGATCCACGGATCCACGGGCCAAGAAAACACCCCGGGCGCTGGGACGCCGGCGGCTGCACGCTGCCGCCGCATAGGGGTGCTAGGCCGTCGTACTCGCATGCCGCTCGCCCGGGCACCACGCGATGCACCGCAGTGCAGACATGGGCGCTGTGGATGTCTCGGTCATCGTGAGTCGCTTTCCGACGCCTCGTCGTCATCGTGTGCGCTGGTCTCGTTTGATCCCGAGCCCGGTCTGGAAGCGCTCGAAGTACGCTTGCACGAGCCAGCTCGACGGCCATGACGAGCACGATTACGAGCAGGACGGCGGTCACGGCTTCTAGGGATCAGACAGGCGCTGACCCTAGCACTCCGTGCAGCGCGTTAACAGCGCGTTACATAAGCGATCGTCCGCGCAGGCCTCAAACGCGTGCGCGTCGCGGAGCTTCGGCTTGGTCTTCTGCGGAGGCTTGCCGGGCACTTTGCTCGGGCGATCACGACGACGGGATCGCGGACGGTAACCTGACCGCGTGCTCACGGGCATCCGGGTGCGGTCTCCCCGGCTGCCCGTACGTCAGCGACTACGTCCGCGCTGCCGGCTTCGCGGTCAGCCGCCCGTACAGCCCGAGCAGCGTCTCTGGCCGCCCGCCTTCGCCTCGTCCGCCGCGGGCGCGGGCCCGGCCCGCTGGGCCAAGGCGAGTCGTCGAGCGGCGCCGCGGCGCCGCGGTTCCGAGCCTTCCGATCTGGTCTGTGACCCATTCCAGGCACGCTACCACGTCTAGTTACTTGAAGACCGATTCAATCGAGTGAGCTAACCGGCTGGAAACAGTCCGTTGCATAAAAACCGTAGTAGGCGTACGGCAAACTTATGTAACGAGGCGCTCGTTTCTCGACGAGGACCCCTGATCGCGCGAGGGGCGGCGTCGCGATCGGTCGCCGGATGAGACAATCGTGTTTATGCAACGCGCAGACAACATGTTGCAACGAAACAGCATCCGGCGCCCGCAAGCGGCTCGCGGAGCGGTACGCTGCGCGGGGCGAACGGGCTATCTAAGCGAGGGGAGACATCCAATCTGGCGCCACGCGCGAGGCGCCCCGGACCCCGGACGCAACTCACAGCGCCCGCACGAGGACCGTGCCCGCGGGCGCGCCCGCCCGCGCGATCGTGTCGAGACAGGTTCTGGGCGGAACTGCGGGCCGCTGAGGGCCGCGTCACCAGCATTCATCGGGTTCCGCGAGCCAACGTAGTCACGCGCGTTAAATTGACCGTCCGTCGGGGCACATTGCGGCGATCACTTCCGCGGGAAGGTCGAGCTCCGAGACCTGCGAGTCGCCCTGCTGTGCCGCGGCCATGACTAAGGTCGCAGCGCCGCCCGGCGACGAGCGCCCGAGATCGTATCACGCGACTGGCTCGTCGCTCAACGGTACTTCACTGAGAGAGGTGGTCCCGCCTGACTCGTGAATCATCGTATCATCGGCTGCCATGGCCAGGGTCGCGCGATCTGGCCCGTGCCACTCGCAAGTACATGCAGCGAACCGACCCGAGCCGCCACGACGGACTGACTCGAGGTCGAGATCGATGCGTGTCACATGACGCGTCCACGTCACAGCCTCAAGCTTCCTGCGCAGGCTATCGAGAGACAGCGACGGAGCAGCAAGCTCTGTGAACGGCCACCCGTTCTGCAACGGATCAATGCTGCGCGGCATGACACACCTGAGCACTACGACCTCGTCCTCGGTCAGTTCTAGTGTGAACTTTCTAGTTTCAGGTTTCGTTTTGGGCATGCGTCCAGTGTATCACGACGTCACCAGCCACCAATTGGCCATAAGATCTGCGTCGTGTTTCCGCACGGCAGGTGCGGTCTTCGCTCGACCGCGACTCTCAGCAGCCAGTTTCGTGATCCTCATCGTCATGCGGGACCGCTTGCGGATTTCGTAGAACACCCAGATAGCGCAGATAGCGGCACTGGCTAGCAGTCCCCACTTTCACGTATGGGTAGCCGTCGGCGATCGTATCTGGCACGTTGTCGGCGACCACGGGGCCGAGGGGCGCGTGCGATCGCGGCCGCGGCCGGCCGGGTGACGTTCGCCGAGATGACCACGACTGGTCACGCGGTCTGGATCGATCACGGCAACGGGCCCCGCAGCGGGTCTCCTCGACTTGGCAGTTGCGGTCGGTATGGTGGTCAAAACGGGCAACCAGATCGGTCTCGTCGGCGACAACCCGATCGACAACGATGGCCCGCACTGCCACTTCGAGCTCTCGCCGGTTGACCGCTACGAGCCGATGGACCCAACGCCATACCTGCTGCCGTAGCTCAGCGCTTCCGACGCCCGCGCCGCATCTCGCGCTCCTCGCGCTCCTTGATGTCGGCGAGCCATCTTCGGCGCCGCGGGGTCGTGCTTCACCACTCTACCCTCCACCCGCCAGGGGCCCATCCCTGCCTGACGATGGACGCAACCGCGTGGCGCTTCGCCTCGTCGGTGGCATTGAAGCCGGTGGTGCTGTCATTCTCTCCGCCGGTCCCGCGGTCGTCGTACGTATGCCAGGTGGCGGTGTGGCTGCCCGGCCATACGCTCGCTCTGGTGCGCCCTTGCCCGTCGATCAGGTGCAGTTCCGACGTTCTACCTGCAACGTCGGTCGCCGCGACGACCCATGCCCATGGCTTACCTGCGCGGCTCACGCCACCTCATGCGGCCCATCGAGTCGCGCCACCGCAGTCCGACGATGACGAGCAGGTCGACGCCGGCCGTGAATGCCAATGGACAGGAGAGCCGCGTGGGCGTGGGCGAGTATGGTTAGATGGTCGCCGCGTCGTAACCATCCCCACGAACCGTCGGCGTTGCGCGCATGACGATCGCTGTCGCGCAGGTAGATGTGCCACCCATTGAAGAGCGCGTGAGCACAGAATTCGCTGACGAGCCACTTGGTCAGCACGTGACCTCGTCCTCGGGCCAGGTACGCTGCTTGTCGCGGAGCCGCTGCGCCGTGCGGTGCACGGTGGTGATGGGGAGGCCGAACTGCGCGGCGACATCACGCAACGTGATGTCGGGGAGGTCCTCGAGATGGTCCAAGCCGAGTAGGCTGCCCTGGGCTAGGCCCGCGTCTCCTCTGATTGCAGGCCGCCTCCGCACGACAGCCGGCGCTCGCGGTGCTCGACCTTTGTGCGCCCGTCGCGCGGGTTCACGCAGATGAAGCACGGCATCGCCGGCCGCGACCACGACGCCAACGATCTGCTTGAACACGCGGGCCGCTTTGTCGAACACCTGCTGGTAGGCGATGATCGCGCTTGCCAGCCCGGACACCGCGCATTCCTGCGCGTAGGCCGTCGTGTGTGCCGACGATGCCGCGCTCATGGTGTTGAGCACCCAGCGCTTGAGCCCTGGGGCCCTGGAGCATCCAGGGCAAGGCCGAAGGGCGGCGCGCGACGCGAAACGCTCAGCTAGGCCGGTCATTTGCTTGAGCCGCAGCACCTCGTCGGGCTCAGGAAATAAGGTGCTCACGACTCCAGGCCCAGATTCTGCCTGGCAAGAGCCTCGGCGACCTCGTGGCACCGTTGCTTGGCCTTCTCGTCCGCCCAAAGCATGTCGTGCTCAAGAACGATCACGCGCGTCCCGCACTCGAGGGCCGCCTCGCTGTTCGGCTCAGGGGCCGGGTGAGGGAGCCAGCAACTGAAAGTGAGCCCGTCTTTCGGACGAATCACCCGGCATCTCTGCCACAACGTTTTAAAGCTGGCGTTCTCCTCGGTGGTCAAGGTGCCGTCCGGGGTTGGCGGGCGTGGCGCGATACCAGCTTATACTTCGCACAGTTGGCACCCGGAGGCGACGGTGAATCGATAGAGTTGGTCCGGATGCAATACAAGGCGCGATGCTTCACAGAGACGCATCTCGGTAATCTCTTGATTGACGGGGGAGAGTTTGTCATGTGATGTCCTGTCGTTGCGCTGTTGTGCTGTGAATGTCAGGCTGCCGATGTTACACAGCGTAGGTACGATCGTCTCGTTCGCGCAGACCGGCAGTGGCAACCGCTCGCCAAACCGCGCTCACGGCGCGCTCCTCGTGGCAATCCAGCGTCCTCTTGATGGCTCGCAGCGTCTGCCGCGCCCAGATCTCGCCGACCTTGCGCGCGATGTATTCGCGGGCGGTGGCATCGCGTCCCCACCAGCCTTCACGCATGCGATCGAGCCGCGACAACTCGGCTTCGTCATCGCGATCCGCCTCCCGCATCTCGCGCTCTGCCCAGGTGAACTCAACTTTGCGTCGGCGTCGGTTGTCACGACGATGCTCCGTGCACGAGTAGCAGCCGCATTTGACGCGTCGTCCGCAGGGCTTCTTGTTGCGCTTCGCGGCCATCATCCACCGCCGGGAGTAATAGGCTGCTTGCTGACGCCTTTCTCCTCGCACCGCACCGCGCACGTTCCGCCTGGACAGCCCGGTCGACAATCGCACGCGACCAGCGCAGCGCCGCAATCCAGGCACAGGTTGTGTTCATTGGCGATCGACAACATGGCCGCAAACGCAGCGCGAAACATCGCCTCGGCATTGGGCAGACATGAAAACTTGGGCGGAGTTCCATCACTCTTCAGCTCGAGCATTGCCGCGTTGAGAAGGCATCGTGCAACGTGCTCGGCGTCGGAGAGTTCTGCCTCGTCCTGGCGCGGCAGCAGCACGTACAAGGCTTCGAGCTTGGAATAAAGATCGGTGCTCACGCCACCGCCCGCGGCGGCAGCCCGAGATCGCGCCGAGACTGTCGTACAAGCGTTCATTTCGCTCGGCCAGCTCGTCGACGCGCGGGCGCTGGATGAATGTTGCTCCATGCGACGTCTTCGCGGCAGCGCAGGCGGCAAGCACGGTGCCCACTCGACACCAACGCCGTACTCATCTTCCGTCATCCGCGGGCATCCTGGCGCTGCAAAGAACAGACCTTCTTCGTCCCAGCCAATCTCAGCGACACTGGGCGCGGTGTACCCGTCCTCGCCGCGCTGGCGCATCCACCACCATCCGTACATCCGCACCTCGTCGACGGTCGGCGGTTGTTTGCGCCAGCCGATGGGTAGTGCGCCCACCTGCTCGCCGCCACGCTTCTTCAGCGCGTCGTCGAACATGCACTCGGCCGTGGTGTCCTCTACGTTGAACACCTCGTGCGGTGGTTGAACGTGATGCGCGCAGGGGTCTCTCATCGCCGCGCCACCGGGAACATGGGACCCCGGATATTCGGCCACGGATGGTCTCGGTTCTCACCGCGCATCATGTCGCCGATCGAAAACGTCGGTTTGTTCACGCGAAAGCGCTGTTTCGCTCCGCACGACGGGCATTCGTGCTCGTACAGCCCGTTTTCGTAGACCATCATGCTCGGCGGATTGTGCTCGCGGTCGCGGCAGTATCCGCGGTTGTTCGGTTCGGCAATCTTGCGTGTCGGCACTTGTCGTCCTTTCGCGGTTGTTACTCGCGCATGTCCCTGATTCTATCATATCGCGGTGGTAACGAAACCTCGTCGTTGCCTCGGGTTCGTTACCTCGTCTTACTCGTCGATCGTCTCCTCGTCCGGGTAAAACTGGTACGCCAGAAGCCACCCGGGCGTGCGGTAGGCCGCGGTGAACTCCTTCTTGAAACGCTGCACGGCGGTCCTCCTGGTCAGCGCGCACATGGGATCGATCGCTCCTTGGGTTGGTGCGCAGGCAAGCCATGCTCCTTGCGTTAAGCAACCTGGTGTTTTCTTGGCTCGCGCGACATCATGGGAAACGCATTGTTCTACAACTAACGACGCCTTGTCCAGACTTGCGCCTCCTGGGTGATCTCCTACCCATGTCCAGGTCACCACGATCGTGAATCATCGAGCCGGGTGGCCAAATACCCGTCCATAGGCCTTCCATCACTTGCACGCGCTCTGATATCGGCACACAAGCTGCTCTGACTGTCGCCATGCACGGCAGTGATGACTCCCAATTCTTGCGTTCCGCAGCGGAGCAAGCGCAGGGCCTCGTCCGTCTCGCCGACAGGTCGAGGTGCGCCGCTACCGGGCGTGCTCCGCAAGAATGGCGCTTCGCGTAACCGCAAGCGGATCCTGAGGCCGCTTCGTTCATTTATCGACCGTGCGCTCGACCTGCTGCTACGACTTTTGCGTTCCTTCTCGACCGCCGGAGTTCATGCAGGTGACCTTCATCATGCTGTACGGCGGGACCGAGTACGTGCTCGTCAGGTGCGCCAGCCGCGCAGCATGTGATCTATTCCTCGACACTGACGACCGCCGGCATGACGAGCGAATCCGGATGATCCGAATCACGGGACCAGACGGGACCGTCGAAGAACTCACCCCGAGGACGTTTTCCTCGACCTGAAGGGTCGTTCCATGCCCCAGCAGTTACCGCGCGTTTCTCCCAACCGAACTGATCGATCGTCCCAGGGACAACAGGCTGGAGGGGCGCTTTGCTGCACTTCCTCAAGTCCCAAGGAGCCATTCCATGAGTCGCTGGACTATGTCAGTCGCGGCTTCCGCCGGAAGCTAGGAGCGACGAAGCTGTGAGACGGACCATTGGAGGCATCGAGTTCGAGTGTGTGCGGGCCGGTCTGTGGGTCACGGACGATCGCCGCTACGCGATCGTCGAGCAGATGCAGGGCCATCTCGACCACCAGTGGCTCCTGTTCCGCACGAATCTCCACGAGCTCTCGGCCGTTCCGATCGCGCCGCCGATCGATCTCGAAGACGCCGCCTTCTGGTCCGGCGACCAGATCGGCTACCACTTCACGATGGACGAGCTGGCACACGACATCGCGACCGAGTTCTTGACCGCTGACCAGATCACGAAGGTTCGCCGCGCCATGATCGGCATGCCGCGCAAGAGCGCTGCGCACCGTGCTCTCATCAAGGACTGTGTGCGCGCTCTCAAAGGCGAGGGGGGACGCGCGAACGTCGCGCGCGCTTGGCTCAAGATGAAAGAGCCCGGCACCTTCGCCAACCGCGCCGACCTGTCCCCTGCGAAGGACCAGACGTAAGACCCCAGCGGGCACAGTTGTAGCCTGGAGGTCCTTCCATGCTGGGGGTGGTCCGCGCCGGTCATCTATGCCTACGTGCAAAATAGATCGTCCTGGGTACCAATGACGATGGCCGCGTGTTCGCGCAATTAGTTTGAGAGCCAGTTCCGAGCCGCATTAAGTTTTTGCTTGTGCTAAACACATGCCGATGACGCAAGAGCAAATAGAGGTCGTTACATTGGCGCCCTGCCCACGTTGCGGCAGCGCGCCGGAATTCATTGAGCGTGCCCTACCGACTGGCACGCATGTGAGTTGTAAGGTCGTGTGCGCAAGTGTCAAGTGCGGCTTCCGTGGCCCAGGCATCGCGCAGCGCCTTGTCCGCTCCGGAAGCCGCGAACTTCACCATGAGTGGGCCTGCGCCAACGCTGCCAAGGAATGGAACTTGTGCGCGGCATCGGCTACCTCCAAGACCTGTTGAGAGATCGCGACCGCTACCCATAGTGTGGCGTGGCGCGCCAAAGCACTGCCTCCAGAATTGGCAGGGCTGCCTCAGAATTCGGCACGCCGAGGTAATTCTGGGACCCCAAGTCGCCCGCGTGGGCGCGGCACCTGGGCGCGTCCCTACTCCACCAGGAGTGCTCCCTCGCGCACTATCACCGCTGGAGCAACGTCGAGACCACGTTCGCCATGATCAAGGCGAAGTTCGGGGCGGCCGTGACGTCGAGGCTGCCGATAGCCACCCATCAGGCCTGTTACTTCAGTTTCTTGGTAGCCTTAGCCGCGGCCTTGGCAGCCTTAGCCGCGGTCTTGGCGGCGTTTGCAGCTTCATCGTCGGCGTTTGCGGCTTCATCGTCGATGCGTTGGGCTGCGAATTCCCAAGCGCGCCATGTCGAGCGCTCTTCTGGCCATTTGCGTCGATCTTCCACAGGCGTCTTGAGCCACTTCTGAAACGCGCGGTCCTCTGCACCAGCCCAAAGTGCATTAGCCGTGGACCACCGCGCGCCTGCTGACTTTTCCAGCGCGACTGCTACCCCCCAAAGGCTAATACTACCCATCAGCCCAAGCCAAATAATCCACCAAGGTGTCGCTTGCGTGGAGGTTTCCGCCCCTAACCGTACGTCGTAATGCCCGCTGACGCCTGCACAACGGGCGCGCTGGAGGTCGTGTGTTGGCCAGGGGCGGTCCCCGTACTGTCCGCGTTCGTTCATGGTCTCAAGCATACCGTAGCGTGGGGCAACTTGCGAGGTCTGTCCTCGACGAAGCCTCTTTAGCTTTGCGACGTCGGCATCAATCAGCCGTCCGTGGCTGAGACTGACCGCCGCGTTTGCCGATGGACGGAGCGCTGGATCCGGAGGGTCGTTGCCTGACGCACGGGCGTCTCTTCGTTGGTGTCGTCGTTTTCGAGCAGGACCGGTATGGCGTCGGACAAGTCCTCGTCGAGCGTGTCTGATTCGACCGCGGTCTCGGTCGATCTCGGCGCGCGGTCGTGGTGTAGCGCACGCATGCGGTAAAAGTCCTCGCGCGTGAGGGCGGCCTCGACTCGTGCGGAGGTCAGATCGCGGCGCAGCCCGGCGACGTCTGCGGCGAGCGCCCAGCGGCACAGCGCCGCGACGCGCGGATCGACCGGCGCGCCGGCCAGGACCGCCGCAGCCAGGACCGCCGCGGCCTCGTCAGTGACCACGAGGGCCGCCGCGGGCGGCGGGGTGCAGCGCGGCGCAGTCACGCGGGCTCCGTCCGCGCTCGGCGGTTGACCAGCTCAAGCGCGAACTCGACGCCTGCTAGGAAGGCTCGCTGGAGCCGGGCGTGCTGGAGGCCCGCCGCGGGGGTGAGGTCTGGGCTCACCGGGGGACACACAGCGTCGGCGTGCGCACGCGCGCGGGCGAGGATCGTGGATCCCGCGGACGGCACTTTGGGCGTTGGTGTCGGGTTGCTTACTTCTGCGGTGTTTTTCACGTGCACGTGGAATCGACGCGTACGATAAAATTACACGGTTAGTCAAGGCCCTCGTGGTGAGGTGGCTTTGCCTCAGAAGTGCCTGCTGCCTCAGAAGTCGGCGCGCTGCCTCAAATGGCCGCCCGGGAATAGATCGTCCGCTTCGGGACCTCGGATCGTCAGGTCGCCCTAACCGCGCGTGCCTTGACAAACCGTGTAGATTACACGTGCACGAGAAAACCACTGTATAAGTACCCATCCCGACTCCGACGCCCCAGGCGCACGACGCCGGGTCGCTGATCCTCGGCGCACGCCGACGCCGCTGCGGTCCTGGCCGGAGCGCCCGTCGACCCGCGGGTCGCGGGTCGCGGCGCTGTGCCGCTGGGCGCTCACCGTCAACGTTGCTGGGCTGCGCCGCGAACTGGCTGCCGCACGCGCCGATGCCACCCTCGCGCGCGAGGACTTCTACCGCATGCGGGCGCTCCACGCCGACCGCGCGGCGGCACTCGACCCCGACACAATCGACGACGACGACCTGTCCGACGCGGTGCCGCAGGGGCTCCATGCCCAGCTCCTTGGCGATCCACGCGTCGGATCGGTTGCGTTGCACCAGCTCGCGGACGATGTCGCTCATGGCATCGACCCGGTGCTCACCGCGCGCGCGGTTGTGCCGGATCGTCGCCGCGATCCGGTCGTCGCGGCTGGTGCGGTCCGCGCCGAGCGTGGTGACCGGCAGGTACTCGCGGGTCGCGTCACGCACCGCCTTCGAACTGCGGCCGACCTCGCCCCGGTGGAAGCCGTCGACGGTCTCGCGGCGGTCGCTCTCAAGCCACGTCACGACAGGCTGCGTGTAGCCGTCGGCCGCGATCGCTGCCATTCCTCGATCGCCCGTCTGATCTGCGTATTGACCGTCGTGTGATCCCGGCGAGCCCTCTCGTAGAGAGCCTCCCACGCACGATTCGACAAGCGCACGCTCTTGACCCTCGACGGGCGCGCCGCCTCACCGCGACGGGGGCGCCCCGGCTGGATCACGAGGTCGATACGTGCGCGCTCGTCGTGCGGGCGCTTCCCCCGCTGACGGGGAGCAAGGGGCAGTACGAGCGTGATGCCGTTGCGCTGGATGTCATCATAGAAGGGATTTGATGTTTTTTTCATAACGTCCACGCTCCTGCTTGGTGGCCATCGGTGAGGACGGAGCCGATGCCCTGTTCGCGTCGGGTCATTGAGCGTGTAGATCATGACCTTTCCTCGTTTCCGACCGCTCCGCGTGGAACCAGCGGCGCAGTCGCAAGTACAGCCAGCGGAGCGGGTTGCGGGTCGGTGGCAGTACGGTGTGTCTCCGCGCGCGGTCGATCGCCACACACAGCGCACGAGGTGCCTCCGCGATCGGCCGATCGTCGTACTCGCGAGACTTGGAGAGTTCCGTCAGTGCGACGTCGAGCACCGTCCTGGAGAATCGGACCTGCTCTCCCCACTCCGGATCCTGCGGGCCGGAGGAGACGGCCGGCTTCCACGTCGCCCCGACCCCCATCGCCACAGCCTTGACGGCGGCGAGCTCGACAATCCCGTCAAGCACGACGTCTGGAACCTCGGTCCGATCCGCGAGATACATCGCGAGATGCTCCGGGATCCCGATGACCCATGGGATCGAATCACGCAGGATCCACGCTCCCGGGCTGACGTCGTCACCCGCGTCGCAGTCAGCATGCTTGATCCAGAAGTCAGTGAAGTGCGGTCGCTCCCTGAGCCGGACGCGCTCGGCGGCGTAGCGCTCTCTGTCTGCCTGTCGCGCGGCGAGGAGGCTAGCGCGCTCCTCTTGGGGAAGCGCGGCAACGCGATCTTCTTCCGCCTTCCACCTGGCCGTCAGACGGGCGAGGCTCTCAGCACCCTCCGGAGTCGGCTCGGACGCAACCGGAGCGCTTTCCTCGTCCTCCCGGTCGCACTTCGCCCAGTACGGCCAGTGCCCGGTCGCGTGTCGTTCGACGATGCTCCCCCACGACGCTCGGATGGCGTGACGAAAAGCCGACAGTCCGTACCAGACGTACTCACTATCCCCCCTGCGCTCCACGACGTACTCCACAGTTTCGGGAAAGATCGGGCCCCGTAGATAGCGAGATCCTGGAGGATGGCTCAGCGGCGTTCCGTACCCAGATTGATCTGGACACAGCGCCCCCTGTGAATGATAGCTAGACGACTGGTCGCACGCTAGGCAGCGGAGGCTCAGGTATTCGCTGTGGGGAAACGCGATCAGCTGCTGCCAGACGTCCTCACGGATCATCGCCAGTTCAACCCGCAGGGGCCTTCCCTTGTCAGCAGCTTGTCCGGGCGCCATGTCCCACTGAGGACCGAACGTGTGCTCGCCACCGGGAACGGAGGGTGCCGGGAACACGAGGAGATCTGGCGAGAATCCGTAGCGGCCAGAGCCCGCCCCAATGGCACCAGCCATCCCGGCCGCCTGCACGACCGCAAGTGCACGACGCTGCGCGTCCATGTGCTCGGCTCCTCCCTCATACCGACCGTAGCGCACGCGGGCAAGGTTGGGCACCGGCTCGTCGACGCACCACGTTCCAGGGGCCTCGTGATCGCTGACTTGGCCGCCGAGTGCCGCGCGCAGCACCGACTCAACGCGTGCCCTGAAGCTGCCGGGCCAGCGCTTCTCCTTGAGGAGGTTGCGCGCGGGATGATCGAACGCCCGGGTGACGAGAACGCGCCTTGAGCGCAGTGCTTTAAGCAGATCCTCGAACGACATGCTCCGCGAGGTCGGAGGGTCGTGGTACGAGTTGTCGCCCTGACCCTGCTGGACGAGATCTTCGCGCAGTCCGCGCATCCACAGCTCCTGGATCGGCGCGTCGTCGGGATGGACGACGCCGATCGATCCGTAGTCGTTGTACTCGGCGCGGAGCGGCGGTGTGCGCACGACCCACGGGGATCCGCGATGTCCACTATCATCGTAGGGCGTCTGGGTGAGCAACAGGCACCGGACGGCGGTGCCCCCGGTGATCGGCAGCCCGGACAAGCAGCATGTCATGGAGAAGTGACCCATCGTAACTCCTGCTCCGGCCACGAGTGCCGGACTACCAGTGGGGCAAAATTTACCCGTCGCATCCGCAATGACCACCGTGTCGGACGATCATGGCACCATCTTGTGCGGACTACCAGCGGGTCAAACTTTACCCATCTCATCCGCAATGACCGCCGTGTCGAGTTTTGTTGCCAGTGCGTGCCTGGAGGGATCGGCGAACGGTCGAGCGCGGCGCGCGGCTAGCGCGCGATCAAGTTCCTCGGCGAACCCTGAAGCCCAGAATCCTGAACTCAGCAGACGCAGGATCCGCCTGAAGCCCATTCCGACGCCCAACGATCTACCTTGACCGTCCGGATCTGGACCGACGCGTACGGGATGTTTCTTTGGTGCTTCGTAGCCTAAACGGTAGATCAAAAACGGCTCCAAAGTGCTCCGCGCAGAAGTCTGGACTTGCGTCGCAGGCTGCGCATCGGGGTGTACGCAACACGGTGGCGCGATCGGTCCACTGGGGATCATCCTTTTCGTCAGTTTCATGCGTCATGCGTCGCACGATATCCTGGATGACATCGTGCGCGGGAGGTGGGAGGTGCATAAACTGCGCGGACTCCTCGCCGCATCGACAAGCTCCTGGCGCTTGGTGCCCTGTCGCTTTGCACGACGCGGTGCTGCCGCGTGATCGATATAGGCCGTGCTTACCGTTACACTAACCCGGCCGAAGCCGGTCTGGTGCTGACCCAGTCTTGCCGGTAGCGATCATGGCACCATCTTGCTCGGATGGCCAGCGGGGCGGGTCAAAGTATTCAGTGCTCCCCTGAAAGCGTGGCGGGCTAGTGACGTCCTACAGCTTGCTCGTAGCGGGCGAGTAGGCCCACATGATGAGTGCCAGGTGGCGTCGCGATGGCCATCCATCGGGGCTCCACAACGGTTCGTTGCGCTCCTCGACCTGGGCCATGTGCCTTGCAATGAATCCCTCGCGCTTGCGCTTCCAGTAGTCGGGAATCTTCGCGGCAGAGCCGGCCCGTTTGTACACCGGCAGGAAGCCGCTGGGACCGCGAGCGACTTCGGAGACGCCGCGCTTTTTTGCGAGGGACTCGTAGCGAGCAATCGTGGAAAGCGGGAGGAATTTGTGATTCATCGTGACTTATCTAGTACCCCAGGAACTTCGCACGCGGGCGGAAGTTCGCCGGGCGCCCACGCCGGATCCCACGGGCACGTCGCCGCTCGGAAAGCGTCCAGCCGGAAAGGCCTCGCGGTCGGTGCCCCGCGTAGCTCGTCTTGTCATGCTTTCGCCGCGGTGCCCTGCACGCGCAGATCGCCTCCTTGGACGGGCGCGATGAGCAGGCACATCAGTTCGATGACTCGATGACCGACAGGCGCGGCCATGATGGTCACCTCTTGAACCTGTCGAAGTATTGCTTGGTCCCGACCCGCGAGCTGGCCTGCGTGGTCTCGCGGCCGGCACCGCGCAGAAACTTCTCCTGGCGCTGCTGCTGCGCCTCATCGTGCGCACCGCGCAAAAGCGCTCGCAGCTCCCGCTGCTTCTCTTCGTTCGCGAGCCGCGCGCGCTGTTTATTTTCGGCGGCGGCGCCCTGCTTGGCCGACACGAGCTGCGCGGCGCGCAGCGCTTCTTGAAGTGATGCCATGGGGCTTTGGAGATTTTTCGCCTCTGGCCGCGAATTCTTATTCAGGATCGTCCCAAAAATATTCAGCCATCGTTCCCCTGAATATTTTTGGATTCGAGATCCCGGGATCGTGAGGTAGCCCTATGAGCGCGAAGGCCAAGGGGCGACGCGAGGCGGAGCGGGCCAAGGAACGGCGCGAGGCCGATGCGAGGCGTCGGGCCGCAGCTCCACCGCCGGTCCGAGTACACGAGCGCGGAGCCTTTCATGAATCGGCTCCGTCGCGCGGGTGCGCTCCTGGGCGTGGCTGAGCGGGTGAGCGGAGCCATCGGCAGCGGTAGCACCCCGGTCGAGTTGCGCTTCGAGCCGCGGGCGGATAGAGAATACATCATCCCATGTTCTCCCGATCATCCGACATCGCTCACTCGTCGTACGGCGATGTGTACATGATGGGATATGGCCAGAAATTGAAGTTGAAGATGTCAAACAAGGCGAAAAAATCGTACTTAACGCCTACAGGTGGAAACGATGTGTTGAACCAGCGGAGACCTTCGATGTCACTGTCGAATGGATACACAACGCCGACATGATTCTGGTACTTGCTGTAACCAAAGATCCTGAACTGCCCCTGGGCGGCGACAGCCGCGCGCCAAACAGCATCCTTTGCAGCTGGATACCAAGGAGACTTTGGACGGCGCGGATCCAACGGGTCTCCCGCATATCCAATAATATCGGCCAAATAAAACATTTTACAATCCTTGTATTGCGATCCTATGGCGGATCAGAGAGCGCACACATTCTCCCCACCAGTCGTCCCTCCTGATACAAGTAAAGGTAGGTCCACAAAAGGCGCTACAGTCGGACGGGATCGCGCACAAGAACGAGCAAACCAGCTTCGGAGCGATACGGCTCTGGTCTTCATCTGGCTTGGTTATTTGATCTAGAGACGTTCCCAAACTGACGTCTGTAACGTCAGAGTCTGTAACGTCAGAGGCGCTGAGCGCGTCCGCGGTCAGGCATGACATCACAGTGAATAGGAACAGAACAAACACGTAGTTAATGACTTTCATTCATTTCTCCTTGCAGGCTCGATCTTACCACGGAAATTAACGGCGGTACGAAATCACAACAGCGCCTTGGTTTCGTTACCTCGCCCTACTCGACCACGGTCTCCTCGTCGACGAAGTCGTCCGGCGGGTGGCCGCAGTGCGGGCACACGCGCGGCGAGAGCCACTGGCCGGCGAGTAGCTCGTCCATGGGGATCCCGGCGAACCGGGCCACCCGCAGCGCG
>Ga0134123_10000392_pt1 | contig 29353 bp, 12 predicted proteins | sample KB303_FD_96460 | JGI IMG/M metagenome (GOLD analysis project Ga0134123, IMG submission 96460) | Terrestrial soil microbial communities without Nitrogen fertilizer from Kellogg Biological Station, Michigan, USA - KB3-0-3 | ecosystem: Environmental > Terrestrial > Soil > Unclassified ...
ATTACAATCCGTATTATCTAAAATAAAGCCTGCAGGTTGTGAACACGCGAAAACCTGGTATGAAGTGTTACCATGTCCATCCAGATCCCGGTCACGGTAATAGGCAGTTCCGGCAGTTACCGTTACTTGCTGTGTACAGGTGACAGAATTACCAACTGAATCTGTAGCCGTCCAGGTTAAAGCAGTTGTTCCAATGGGGAAACAAGCCGGAGCATCGTTAGTAATTGCAACACCAACACAACCACCGGTTACGACTGGAGCAGGCTGCCCCACGATAAGAAGCCCGATTGCAGAGCTTCGATTATTATTGAACCTGTAAGCCTGGCAGAAATAATCCAGTGATCCTTCCTGGGTCAGGTAATAAATACCGGGTACTGTTGGTGCAGTAAAAGTACCTGAAGTATATGACGTTGTATAACCGTCATATATACTTCCTTCGCACTGTAAAGTTTGAAATGTAGAACCGATTCCTATATGCGATTGAACGACACAACCCGGACAATATCCTGTACCGCTGTTAAAGGAAACAGAAAGGCTATAAGCTAAACTTACAGTTGAGCCGGGTGCAACAGTAGCTGTATTGGTACCACCATTAATATACACTCCTGAATAAGTAATAAATCGGTCAGCGTAATCTAGTGTAACAGGTGTTGGCACCGAAGGGGTGTCAGGAAAAAAATTGATTAGGCAGGCACCACTCGGGCTGTCCTGGCAAACGGTGATATCAGAAGGGCAGGCAGTAATTGAAGGGAAACAACTGCAATCCGTGCTGAAAGAAGCACCAGCGTCTTTTCCTCCAGACCAATTGGTAGTCATATATGACAGATTATCTACCTGTATACAAGTAAGCGAAGGATTACCGGTTGCATTAAAATTATAAAAGTTGTCACCGTTTCCATCTTTAATATTAAGGTTTACCAATTGATTACCGCTGCAATAAAGCTCATTGAGAGAAGTTAAAGCAGATAAATCCAAACTTGTAATAAGGTTGTTGGCACAGCCAAGGTAATTCAGAGCCGTGTTAGATGATACATTCAGTGAAGTCATGCCATTCCCATCACAAACAAATTGACCTAAGTTAACAAGAGCAGAAATATCTATTGAAGAAATTGAATTGCCTTGAATCTGTAAGCTGGTCAATGCGGTATTTGAAGAAACATTCAGTGAAGTGAGAGAGTTATCACTTACATCGAGATAAGTAAGCAGTGTTTGTGAAGAAATATTCAATGAGGTTAACTGGTTAATTCCGCACTGTAAGAAAGTCAATTGTGTTAAAGGAGAAATATTCAAACTGCTGATGCTGTTATTACGGCAATTTAACGCTGCCAGGTTAATGAATGCTTCAATACCTGTCATATCGGTAATGGCAGAAGTATTTACATCAATCGCACCGGTATATGCAATAGCTTCATAACACTGTACTTCTCCGTCATCATTTATATCAATTGTAGTAAGTGTATTGGTCAGGTAAGCTTTAAAGCTTCCGTCAGGAATATTTACCGTGCATCCGCAATCCGTGCTGAATGAAGCCTGGGCATCTTTACCCGTGCTCAAATTTGCATTTGCATAACTCACATTATCTACCTCGATACAATATAAAACAGGATTGTTTGTAGCATCGAATCCTGCAAGGTTGGCATTGTTGCCATTTTTAATATTCAGCGAGGTAAGCAGGTTATTATTATAGCAGTTTAAAGTAACAAGTTGAGTGTTGCTGCTTAAATCGAGGCTGGTGAGATCGTTATTATCGCAGGTCAGGTAGGTTAAGCCGGTACTGGCAGATAAGTCAAGTGTGGATATATTATTTACAGCACAACTCACCGAGGTGAGATTTGATAAGCCTGCTACATTTAAAGCAGTAATATCATTATTATAGCAATTGAGATTAGTAAGGTTAGTTAATGCTGAAACATCTAAACTGGTAATGTTATTCACATCACAATTTAAATAAGTAAGCGCTGTGTTTGAAGATACATTTAAGCTGGTAAGTACATTGACAGAACAGTCAAGATATGGAAGAGAAGTAAAAGCTTCAATTCCGGTTAAATCAGCAATGTTTAAAGCACTTACAATCATATTTCCTGTAAAAGCAGCAGCTTCGCTGCATTGAATCTCACCATCACTGTTTGTATTAATTGCAGCATTCGCTACTAAAGCAGCTTTAAAATTCGCATCAGGAATAGTGACAGTACAACCGGGTTCGCCCACCTGGAAATCACTGAAAGAAGTTATTCCGGTTGCCTGGATAGAAGTGCCGGTTGGATTCGCAACACCTGTCATTGACCACACAGGGCTATTGTATTTTGCCACCACAAAATTTGCTGGAACAGATCCACCATCAACATCTAAAGAAGCATCCCATCTGAATGTGACTACACTACTTGAAAATGCTGCTCCATTATTGGTAATTGTCCAGTTGCGGTTAACGCTTTTTGAAGCATTAATGCCCGAGGTGGCAATATTGGCGTGATCGCCCGGCACGGTGCGTGCAGTTATTCCTCCCGTTCCGGTTAATGTTGGATTAATTGTTACCGGCAAATAATTTGACGCATCCCCAATTGCATAGTCTAAAGGACCGGAAGCATTGAAATTGCGCTGCATGTTTCCCACCACATAACTGCTGGCGGAAGCAAAATTTACACTGGTTCCCGCGAGGATTACAATTTTGTTTGCGCCTGTTGTAATTTTTCCATTATTCAAATGAAGATTGAAAAAAATGCTGGGATTACCGGTTAAAGTAATTCCGTTTGCATTGTTCATTCTTAATGTTTGCATGGTGCCGCTTCCTGCATAGGTTTGAGGAGCGCTGCCGGTAAAGGCTACCTCGTTGGTGGATACCTGCCCGTTATTGGTAAAAGTTGCTCCCGTGAAATTAAGTGTATTCCCGGTAAGTTCTGATCCGCCTGAAATGGAATAAGCTCCGTCTTGCGTTGCTCCGAAAGCTGAAACATTTAATATACCGCCACTGGTTAGATTTACTGCACCTGAATTGTTAAATGCAATCGGTACCGGAATTGTAGTCATTGAAGCATCAAACTTTTGTAACGTCCCGCCCGACATATTATTAAATGCCGGTGCAACGGGTGAACCATTTAATCCAAAGCTTGCATTGGTGCTGATATTGAATACACCGAAATTATTAAACTGAACACTGTTTGAAAACAACAATGCATTCGTCCCCGAACTCCAGCTGACCGTTCCATTGTTGTTAATGGTACGTGTATCCCCGATAATTCTGCTTCCTGCACCTGTGGTCAGGTTCACATTTGAACCGCCATCAAATGTAGTTACACCCGATCCGCGCATGTTACCATTTGTCCATATAAAACTGGCGGTATTGGTTACTTGCATTGAGCCGGCACCTTCTATAAAACTTCCTGAAAAAGTCATAGATCCGTTTACAGTGAGGTCTGTTCCTGCACCGTCAGCAATTTGCAGCGTACCGCTGCTGACTATAAGCGCACCACCGGCATCAACAACAGTCTGGTCAGTAAGCACGGTTGAATTTACTGTAACGGTATGCGATACCCGGATGGTGATCACACCGTCAGTAGAAACGGGAGCAGACGGAGCCGCCACCCAGGCCGTACCATTATACCGCTCCCAGATGCTCACGGTAGTCCAGTTACCGGATGTCGCAGTGCGGTAATCCCCGGCACTTTGTGCGTTGACAGAAGTAAGGAAGCAACAGAATAAGAGAGTTAGAATAGCATTCGCATAGCGAACACGTGTGGAGTCAAATAACTTCATAGTGTATTGTTTTAAAGAGTTTATAATAAAGTAGAACTTCACCGGGTTAGGCGCTCCTGTTGTTTTTTAGGGGGGTTGCGGTGTCCGGTAAAATCGAATTGACAAACATAAGAATTTTAGTTGTAATCGCAAATTTTTTCTTTATCAACAGCTCAGGTTTTATGGTGTTTTGAATTAAATATGAATACCTGCATTTCCTCTCCCAGCGAAGCATTGATTCCCGGCAGCCTGCAGCCTCAAGCGCACCAGGCCGGATGGTAATAGTATTTCGAGATTCTTAATTCCTTCTCTGAAGTCACGGGCCGGTTATTCTGAATTTTACAGAAATGGTTAGTTCCAACCCACTCCACTGCTTCTGCCTGATTATCGCTTATAAACATACGGCTGCCGGGTAATGAAAAAAAATGGCAATGTGCATTTGGTATGAAATAGCATTCAATTGGTAAGAATGAATGTATAATGGGATCAATTCCCGTCAATAAAAGCATGATCCCATCCCGGACAGGCATAGCCGGCAGCTTTTCCCGTTAAAGATGCAGAAACCGGGAGAAGACCCTATACAGACAGCGGTTGCCAGAGTATTTTTTTTACGCAGCTTCCAGATCAGGCAGCAGGGCTACTTTGCCGTCAATCATAAAACTCATTTTGTAATAGTCAATGTTTTCAGCCACCCATGGATCTTTTATTTTCCATTCGCGGAATGCATCATTCGTGATGACAAGGCAGCGGTGAAGCTTTACGTAGCTGATCAGGAAAACATCGGCAGGATTGTCGGCAGGCGCAACGAGGTATTCACACATTTTTTCGAGTGCGGGTAGCTTATCTTTATCTGCCAGTTTGTAACGCAGGTTAGCATCGGCAATTATGACTATTTCAGAAAACCCTTTTTTCTTCAGCTCATTCACGATGATCATCATGTTTTCCACGGTGGCTTTTCCTCTCCCATTTCCGTGCGCAATATTGGAACCGTCAATCACCACTTTGCGCTCATTAAAATGTTTCGTTTCAAAATACTCCCCTTCCCTGTCATACGTTCCGAATTTTTTTACTGTATCATTCGCGGCAAGAAATGAAGGGATATCCGCCTGCTTTTGAAAATTTACACTGAACCATTCCGGAAGCTGCTGTGTATCTTTATACTTATTTTCATTTAAAGCCTGCTGCAGCATCTCATTGAGCTTATTGACTGATACCTTTTTTCCCTGGGGAAGTTTGGAAAGCACACTTACCAGGACACGTCCATCATGTTTCAGCTTATAGTGCCCCAGGTATTCGAGGTTCACATAATTATCCAGATCTTCCCTGTCGCGTATCTTAAGCTCCAATGCGAGATAAAAATCTTTGCCGTGAATAATGCCTTTTTTTTGCGCTTCCTTATAATCATCTGCATTCTTAAATCCTTTTTCGGTAACGGCCGCATACGTGCGTGCATCCGTAAAACCTTTACCCCACGCAGTTTTAAAATGTGCATAATCAGTAAAGAAATTTTCGGTTGCATAGAGGTATAACCGCATCGGGTTAATAATTTTTTCAGCGCCCGGCAATGGAATATTTTTCGACAGCAATTCTTTATACTCCGTGTACCCATTGATATATCCCTGCTTTTTCATTTTCTCGAAAACAGTAACGTCATGGATACCCGCTTCTTTTACAAGCGCGAAATCATCATAATGCACATATCCTCCTTTTTGCGCCTCGTAAAAAATAGCAGCATCCGGAAAATTATTCTGTGTAGCCAGCAGGTAATCCTGTATGGCGGAAAAACCTTTCGCATCACAACCGATCAGGGCAGCCTGGTGAAGGCATGCAAAACAATCCTGGTCATTTTGCCTGACGTTAAACAGAAGGCTGATGTTGTATTGGTTGGTATAACGGATGAATTCTTCGATGCTTTTGAGCATCATGGATAACGAAGCGCTGGATACACTCGCTTCATAGTAGCTGTAAGACGGTGTTTTTGTTTGCATGTTATATATATATTTTATGTTAGTCAACAGATAAAGATTTTTTAAGCTGCATAGCCGGTTTTGCCGGTTTGGTTTTATGAAGCGGGCTGAACTCTTTTTTCGGAAGCATCACGGTAACGGGGACAAGGGGATGTGTTTTTTTAATATACTTCAGAGCATCCATCGTCATTTCATCCGCAAGACGTATGTGCTCAAAATAATCCCACATCATTTGCCACGGTATCATTCCTATATAGAACGCGGCACCGGGCTCTGTAAATAAGGGTTGGCCGCTGAATGCCTTAACCGCTTCATCATTGTCGAGCATTTCCTGCAATACCTGCGATGAAGGAACCACATTGCTGACTAACCGGTGATAGGCCTGCACCGGGTCGCTCTTCAGCTCAGCAAAGCGGGAAACCTGTTCACGGAAATTATTTAATGCACCGCTCATGCGCAGGTGCATGGCATCTATATCCGTTACAGAAAACCATATCATATTTTTTACGTTGATAACGGGAACTAAAAAACCGTTGCCGTTGAATTTTTCAGACGGTTTTTTATGTCCTGATTTCCTGTAGAATTCATCATTAAAAAGCTCATAATCGAGGTGCACCAGGGTGGGATGCTGTTCATCCTCCTCATCCAGTTGCAGGCTGAGCAACTTGCTCAGGCTTCCCTGTTCTTCAGTTTCTGTTTCTGGATCATTGTAATCAACATGATAATAATTAAAGGAATTTTTTTCAGCAAGCGGTTTCAATTGCGGCAATTGAGTTGCATTTATGCGTACCATAAATTCTTCGAACACGGTGTTAAATAAATTTTCCATCGTGCGCTCGAACTTTTTCTGAATCACGATGCCCTCTTTGTTCTTGTGTTTTATGCTTTTCAGTTTTTTATAATCGCTCAGCGCCTGCTTAATTTTTTTATTGCTTTCATCGTCCCCATCCTTATCTTCATCAATAATAAATTCCAGCTTGCCTTCTATGTTCATGTTCCTGAACTGTTTCTCCACATCAAACATGTAATGCACGTTTCCGGCAGTACGCAACCGGGAGCAAAGCAGGTAGCAGGTGCGGATGCTCAGTGATGTCATCAGCGGGTGAATCCTGTCCTCACCGGAAGCGGGAATTATAATTTGCATGATCCAGATAATTTTTAAAGGTTTTTTGATGATTTAATAATGTATTGTAAGGAACATGTAAGTTTTATCGTAAAAAGCTGAAAAAGGTTACACCTCCTGCCCCGGGATTTGGCAACGCAGTTAATTGGAATTTCTCCAATTTTCGCTGTTACAATCAATTATCATTACAGATGATGCCCTCTATCTCATGATTTGCTGAAAGAGACGTGCGGATCACAAGTGAAGGCGTGCGGAACTCAAGATTATCCACGCGGATCATCGTCAAAGTCATGAGGAACACAGTGTAATCCGCATGGATCATGCAAGGAGCAGGGCGGAACATAGTATGATCCTCACTGAACGAACCCGGAGACATGTGGAACAAAAGATGATCCACACGGATCATTCCCGGAGACATGCGGAACACACTGTGATCCTTACGGATCATACCTGAAGGCACGTGGAACACACCATGATCCACACGGATCGTACTTGAAGACGTGCGGAACAGATCGTGATCCACACGGAACGTACTTGGAGGCGTTAGAATGTTTGGGGCTTTAAGGAGGGTTTGAAAAGCATCTGTGAAAATCAGAGGCAGGATGTCTTTTGATTTTTTAAAACCTTACAGGTGTTTCCAATAAATCGGGGAGGCTACGCCCTGTTAAGATGTCGATAAATGTTGAAAAGATGTTAATAAATAACCGCTGACATTATGGCATTTTAAACGGCACAGGCATATAGGTTGTTGAACATTACTTAATGTTCAATCTAATCATATGCTTAGAGACCCTATTGAAATATCATATTTAAATATTTTACAAGAAATTTCTTCAAATGAATTGTGTGTTGTTCATGCTCGGAGCGGTTTATTTCCTCAATTTAATACAATTTTAAGCCATAAACTTAAAGAAAAGTTTAAAGATAATATTTCTTTTTGTTGGATAGATACCGCGAAAATTGATTTGTCTAATAATAATTTTAAGCTTCTTTTGAAGAAATGGAAAAATTATTTGGGATTGCCGAACTCTGATGTTTTCACTCCTGGTTATTATCTTTTTAAGAACGGAAATATTATTGCGTATCATCCAGGAACAATTGATTTGGAGAAAATTCATCCCACATCATTAGGAATTACATCCTTAATGGCAATTTTTGCAGGTTTGATCGCTGGTGTAGTTCAAAAAAGCACATTAAAAGGTTTTGAAGCATTCGTACAATTCATGGAAGCGCCACAGGCTATTCGAATGTTTGAATTTTTCATTCATCTTTTAGAAAAAGATTTTTCATATTCTACACAGCAAGAGCAACAAAAGGTAATTGAATCTGAACTGCAAAAAGCGTATAGATTTTTTGGTGTTAATCAAGAAACAACTGATTCTGAAATACGGAAAGCCCGAAATGAAATGGCACTGAAATTCCATCCTGATATTAATCAATCAAATCAAGAAGTCAACAATCGAATCATGGGAGAAATAAATGCAGCGTTTGAGTTAATAATGGAATCCCGCTCTCAGGAATCGGCAACACAATAATAATAAAATATTATGGAATATAAATACGATGTCACTTTATCTTTCGCTGGCGAAGACAGGGAATATGTTGAAAAGTTTGCGAAGATATTAGAACAAAATAATGTTAAGGTTTTTTATGATAAATTTGAAGAGGTTGACTTATGGGGAAAAGATTTAGGAATCCATTTTGATACTATTTATAGAAAGTCAGCTAAATATTGCATTCCTTTTATCTCAAAATTTTATAAGGATAAAATATGGACGAATTATGAATTAAGAAACTCAATTGCAAGGGCAATTGAAAATAATTCAGAATACATTTTACCTGTGCGTTTTGATGATACGGAGATAGAAGGTTTGAGACCAACGATTAAATTTATAAATCTTAAAGGCAAAATCCCAGAAGATTTAGCTCAGCTTTTTTTAGTCAAACTCGGAAAAGAAAACGGAAAACCTATTTCCGAGCAATTTCAAGAAGTTAGAGAAGACATTATTTCTATCGGGCTCTATAATTCATTTTACACTGGTAGTTTTGGAGCAAATAGTGGCGGTGCCATTCTGAAAATTAAAATAACAAATAAGGTAAAAGGTGATTATCGCTATTACTATGAACCACTATTTAAGATAACTATTCCTTTTGATGGAATGGAAGCATTTCAATTGCTGAACTCAAATAGCGAACATAGTTTTCCGGTTAAACTGGAATATGGGCAAGAAATAACAATTAACTATAATTTAGAAAAGGCTCAATTACAAATATGGGAAAAAATGCCAGCTGGTTGCGAAGTTTTTGCTATCTGTACTACTACAATTGGTGAACAATTTGAATCAAACAAAAGAAAAGTAAAAGATGTAATTGATACAATCAAAAGATAATTATTTTATTTTCAAAAGAAGTTAATTAAATAAACAGAAATTATGGAATCACAACCTTATCTTGCAAATGCTTTTGTAAGTTGTAGTTTAAGACAAGAAGATAAACCATTTACTGATATGGTGGAAAAAATTCTTGAAAGGCATAGAATAAAACCAATGGGTACGGTTGGGAAATATTCTGCCGCACCAATAAATACTGCTGAGCATATGAAGCAAAATATACCGTTGGTAGACCTTATTGTAATTGTTGCAACGCCAAGATATTTACAAAAAGATTTGCATACTGGTCAAGTAAATTATGGCCTTTCGGAAATGGTTCATGTTGAAGCAGGAATGGCTTTCATGGCTGGTAAACCAGTCGTTGTTTTTGTCCAAGAAGGCACTCATGTCGGAAATTTTTTGCCAAATATTACCGAGTATATTATTCTTAATGGGCATCAAATTGACCTTGAGAACAAGTGGAGTTTAATTAATAGTCTACTCAATAACGCTTATGTTGCTGTTAGGCAAATTAAAGAATACGAATCATCAAAATCTTTGGGGAATTTTGTAATGAAGGGTCTCGCTGTGTGGGGTGGAATTAAACTTGTTGATACATTATTTACCGAAGAAAAACCGATGCGAAGAAAAAGAACAACAAAAAAAACGCGTTTGAAGAGATAAGGAAATAAAACTTAAAACATTAAAATAATTTATATGAACGAAAAGAATATAATCAGACTGGCATTGATTGCTACCTTACTTTATGTTACAATAACAATAATTGCAATTTTTAATTATCCATTTGCACTTAACTTATCAAATGCGGCTCAAATTATAAGTGGTTTTTCAGGCTCCCTTTTTGCTTTGTGTTCTGGCTTATTTATTTATGTAACAATTAAAAATCAAAATAAACAATTTAAGAGAACAGAAGAACAGTTTGAACTAAGCAGGGAACTTTCAGAAAAACAGCAATTTGAGAATATTTTTTTCCAAAGATTAGGAATCTTAAATGACATTATTAATAATACCAAGGGGGAAACAACGGATAGCTATTTAAAACGAATAGTTAATTCATCTGGTTATGAATTCTTTTCAAATCTTTTTAAAGAATTTAAAAATCTACCAACACCACTACCTAAGCCATTATTAAACCATTTTAAAAGCAATTGGAATAATGGAGAATATAAAAACATTCATGACGAAGAAATTCCTTTTTTATTTTCAATTAATGCAAATAATATAAATTTAGCGGTCTTAAGGTACGAATATTTCTTTGAAGAACATTCTTCACAATTAGGTCATTTTTATAGATATATTCATAATCTCATTAAGTACGCAATTGATGAAAGATCTAAATACAAGGATGAAAAAAAATACATTGACTTAATCCAAACTCAGGTATCAAATGATCAATTAGGATTGTTGTTTTATAACGGTTTAAGTAAATATGCAAAAAGTAAAATGGGACACCCTAAATTTAAAGATAGACTTGATAAGTATCAATTGTTTGAAAATATTTCTTCAAAGACATTAATTATTAATGATCATCATCATAGTTATCCTATGACTATTTTTAAATTCTTAACTCATGCTGAAAAAATGGAACAGAAAAAAATTAGGGATGAGAAAATAAAAAGTACTGAGCTTTTTTATGAGTTGGCTCCTTCTGATAGTTCAGAAAAGGAAATGTAGTTTATTTATCACTCCCATCTCGTCCTCCATTAGGTTTGCAGCATCAAATTAAAAGGTATTAATTATTGATGATGTAGAGTTTTCTTGTGTCCCAACCGGTCTCCTTTTTTTGGACTCAATTGTTTCATTTAAGCGAAAGTAATTTTTCTTCCCCAATTCACCAAAAAAATAAAACACCAGTCTTTTCTTTTTTGCCGAAGGCATCCCCTCGGGATAATTTTTAACTGTCGATTTCATTTTTGCCACATGCAAGTGAGTAACCTGCAAAACCGGCATGTTTAAAAAGCGTTAAATTTCTGGAAAATTCACACAACGGATTGTTCAAAAAGCGGGTTAATAAAAAGCCATAAAGGTTTCTGTTAAGGCAGCATTTCCAATTCTGCATTCAGCGCTTTTATCCTTGTGCTTTGCGGTTTAATCCTGGTGCTTCCTTTTTTCTTCTTTCCCCTGTACCAGCGCATCATCGCTTCAAACATCCCTTGAGGGTTTTTATAACGCACATATTTTCTCGCTTTTTTGTATTCTCTTTTTACAGTTTCCTGCTCAAAATAACAGGCAGCAATTTTATCGAGTTTGGTCCGCTGCATTTTACTCAGTTCTTCCAATCCTTTCAAAATATTTTCCGTACAATATTTTTTATCCTTATGAAGAGATTTTGGCAGCACTTTAATTTTATCATACTCTTTCAATAGTTCACTGACAGAGGCTATTTCCTTTTCACGAATACCATAAGGTTTTAATTCGCTTAAATGTTTTCTTAAAAAATCCAATGTTATTCCGCACCTCGTTACAAAATTTACCTGGGTAAGCCCTTTATAAAAAGTATAGCTCAAATCACTGTTTCCCAAAGAATGGAAGTCACTCTTCTCTGAAAAATAAAGCGAAGCCATCATTCCGAGTTTTACAACCTCTGTTGTAATCCTTTCGCGAAGGGCGTTATTTTGCTTTGCCGCGTATGAAATCTCCTCTTTTTGTTTCAATGCGTTCACCAGCACCTCATCAATCTTATCATCAAAGTTTTTTATAATTTTTTTTGCCACAGCCACCTTTGCTGTTTCCGTTTTATATTTAAAATAAAACCGCGAAACCCGCATAATCTGGTAAAGCTTATTTAATTCTCTGCTTTTCATAATTCATTTTATTTGATCCGGCTTCATCTTACGTAACTTAATTTCAAAAGTTGCCTTTCATATAAACACTCATCAAAAAACAACAATGCATTTATTCTCTTTTACTACCCTTTTTTCTTTGTCCGGCTTCTTTATTTTCAATAACCTCTCTTGCAATTCTCTTTCCCCGGAAGTTTTTTTTATCTGCATTGCATGTTTATCATTTTCAATAAATGATTCTTCATTTACCACCTCTCATTTTTTTTCTTGCACATCTTCTTAAGGTTGTACCTCGTGTAATTTTTGAACCTTTAATGTTCCGGAATGTCATGATGCAATAAAATCCCATTCAGCAATGAGAGGTATTTTTTTATTTTTTCCTTTTATTTTGTATCAGGCGATTTAAACCATAGCTTTACCACGGATTTGATTTCCTCATTGTAACTTTTCTAATGCTTTTTGCAAACAGTTAAGAGGCGACCCGAACCAAACGGAAGCATACTACCGCCTTTGATCCTCGTACATCAGGATTATTTTACTGGCAAAGCACGAAACGATAAAAGTATATTGATTAAAAAATAAAATCACATGAAAAAAATTATTCTTATTTCAGCCATCTGTGCGATATGCACACAGGTACAAAGTCAGTCATGGAACCTTACCGGTAATGCGGGAACCGATCCCGCTGTAAATTTTATCGGCACAACCGATAACAAGAATTTTAAAATCCGCACCAATAATGTTATCCGGATGAGTGTGACAACAAGCGGAAAAGTTGCTATAGGAAATTTTACTCCTGTTTTCAAGCTCGATGTAAAAGGCAGCATCAATACCGATTCGCTGTATCGTATCGGGGGCAACACCGTACTATCCATAAAAGGCTCCGGTAATTTTTTTGCGGGAGTTAACAGCGGTTTTTCCAATACCACAGGATTCTCAAATACCGCCAGCGGTAATGGGGCGCTTTTTTCCAACACCGCAGGAAATTACAATACTGCCAGCGGAGGTGGTGCGCTTTATTCCAACAATACCGGAACCGGCAATACTGCTGACGGACTTCTTGCGCTTAATTCCAATGTAAAAGGAAATAATGGTGTGGCGGTCGGAGCATACTCCCAGCTCTATGCAAATGATATAGCCCAAAGCTGGGATAATACGAATACATCCATAGGATATCAATCGCTTCGCGGCTCTATAACACCGGCAAATAATTATGGAGCAGCCAATACCGCGATTGGACGTGATGCGCTTTATTCAAACAGTTCAGGATTCAGCAATACCGCTAATGGATATAAGTCGCTTTATTCCAACACCGAAGGAAACTACAATACGGCAAATGGATGGAATACGCTTTATTCAAATAGCATTGGAGAATTCAATGTAGCCACCGGAGGTGAGGCACTTTATTTTAACACCGTTGGATCCCAAAATACTGCCAACGGATATGGTGCGCTTACTTACAACGAAAACGGAGTCAACAATACCGCCAACGGATTCTCTGCGCTTTATATCAACGAAGGAGGCTCCTACAATACTGCAGGTGGTGCGGAAGCACTCGTTTCCAGTTATGGATGGTACAATACCGCCAATGGTGCGGGAGCGCTTAATTCCAATACTTCAGGAGGCAATAATACCGCCATCGGATACAATAGCAATGTTTCTATCGGGCAATTGACTAATGCAACTGCAGTCGGATCCCTTGCAACAGTAAATGCTGACAATAAAGTTCGCATCGGTGATGCAGATGTCACCGTTGTTGAAGGACAGGTTGCTTATTCCTGGCCCTCCGATGGGAGATTCAAAGAAAATGTTAAAGAAGATGTGAAGGGATTGGATTTTATTATGAAGCTGCAGCCCGTTTCTTACAATTTCAACCGGCTCAAATTTGCGCAGCATATCAGGCAGCAGCTCACGCCTGGAAAGGAGAAAACATTAGTTGAGAAATCACAAATCCGCTCGGTAGGTTTTATTGCGCAGGATGTTGAAAAAATAATTCAGCAAACCGGGTTCACTTCTTTTGATGCTGTGCATGCACCCGCTAATGAAACGGATAACTATAGTATGGGTTATGCTGAGTTTGTAGTGCCGCTGGTAAAAGCAGTGCAGGAATTGAACGAAGACTTGAAATCCGAAGCCGGAAGTCTGAAATCAGACCTGTCCCGCATTTATCGGGAAAATGAACAGCTGCAAAAAGAAAACATCCAAATTAAAAATGATATTTCTGAAATGAAGGCTGCTTTAGGATTGAAATCAAAATCATCTGACCTCATACTTCCGGCTTCAGATTTCCTGGAGCAAAATCAGCCCAACCCCTTCAATGAGCAAACTGTAATTCGTTATTCGGTGGTTTCTCAATTCAATTCAGCAATTATTCAAATAAGCGATTATAACAACCGGGTGTTAAAAACCGTTGTAATTAACCAAACTGAAAAAGGAGAATTGATAATTCACGCAGGCGAGCTTGTTGAGGGGGCCTACCAGTATTTTCTGATTGTTGACGGAAAAGTTGTGGACACAAAACATATGGTGCTGACTAAATAGTAAGAGTATTAAGCTTTTCGCCAGAATGTGTGTTCGCACACACGATTTTATTTAAGAGTGTATGCTGTTTACTTAAACCGAAAGTAATTTTTCTTTCCTAATTCCCCAAAAAATAAAAGAGCGCGCTTTTGTTTTTAAATTCTTTTGAATCCACAAAGTCAAATTATTTAATATTCTCCCAAGGGGATGCTCCGAAGGAGGCATTAAAAATTTTATTATGATCTTTGATTTCGTCAGAGACTGAGCAGAAATCGAAAGACCTGGAATGATTATCCCGAAAGATCAGAAGATCAAAAAACTTCTCAACAATCTTAAACCATTGGCAGAAAAAAATATCACAAAGACGTCTCAAAAAAACATTATGAAAAAACATTTACTATTCCTGCTGCTGTGGTGCTGCATAACCACATTACAAACAAAAGCACAAAACTGCGCAAACGCTTCCATGGGTTACCCGCCTATTATGGATTTAGGTACGGGGTACTGGCAGGGGGCCCAGGGCGGCTTATATCCGAATGGCTCCAACTATCGTCCATTCTTCCACAACCAGCAGGGATTATTGATTGCTTCCCAAATTCAACCCCTCGATGCCTCAGGTAATATTGATTTAACAAATGGAAAAATAATCTGGCTTTCAATAGGAATGTCAAACACTACTATGGAAACACAGGTGTTTATTCCTATGGCGGACACCTTTCAGAATAAAAATCCAAAGCTGGATTTAATTGACGGTGCACAGGGCGGACAAGACATTAATGTAATTATTAATCCAAACGATAATTTCTGGCAGGTAATTAATAACCGGCTTGCCGCAGCAGGTTATACTCCTGCCCAGGTTCAGGCAGTGTGGTTCAAGCAGGCTGAAGCGCAGCCCTCCGATACTTCATTTGCCACTTATCCCGGTTCGCTTAAAAATAAGTATCGCACTGTAATGCAAATCATCAAAACAAAATTTCCAAATACAAAGCTTTGCTATCTCTCCGACAGGATTTATGCAGGGTATGCCACTACAACTTTAAACCCTGAACCATTTGCCTGGTATACCGGGTGGACTTTAAAAAAATTAATTGAAGACCAGGTAAACGGTGATACCTCACTTGCTTATTCGGGTGCAAACATACGCTCGCCCTGGCTTTGCTGGGGCCCAAGTCTTTGGGCGGATGGAACAACACCCCGCTCAGACGGACTGACCTGGATATGCCCTGATGATTATAATACTGATGGAACACATCCTTCCCTTACCGGGCGTCAAAAAGTTGCCGGCCTTCTTTTTAGTTTCTTCACCACAGATTCTACATCTGTTCCCTGGTTTCTTGCTCCAACCGCTACAGGAATCATAAATGGAAACAATCAACAGTTATTTTCTTTTTATCCTGATCCGGTACTCACGGAAATAAAAATCAATCTTCCATCAACAAATAATTTCACTGCGGAAATAATAAATTGTATTGGCGGGACCGTTTCAAAAACACAAAACCAAAACAGGATTGATGTTTCCCAATTACCATGCGGCATTTATTTTCTGAAAGTCAAAACGGAAAATAATTTCTATTCCCGGAAGTTTATTAAGAAATAATTGAAAGGATATAAAAAGCCGTCCGCCCGAGGCGGACGGCTTTTATTATAACATTTAATAATTTTTATTGAACTGCCACACGGATTGTTTTAGCTTCTGTTCCCTGCATTTCAAGAATTAAGAAATACAGCCCGTTAGAAACACTGCTCAAATCAAGTTCTTTCAGGTTACTTCCTTCCTGCGCTGAATTTGTTTCACTGAATATCAGCTTTCCAGCAAGGTCAGTAAATCTGAGAGTGTACTGTTGATTTCCGGGTGATTTAAAGAAAACATTCAGTTTATCGGAAGCAGGGTTCGGATATGCAATCATTTCAGTTGAAAACTGTGGAATATCTGAAACCTCTTCGCTTATCTCCTCTTCAGTGCCGCGGCAGCCAAGATTAACAGCTATTGAAAGCGTCTTTACAGGTGATGAACTGCATGCATTATTCGCTTTAACAGATAACGTTGCAGAGGTTAACGTTGCAGTATTATATTTAACACTAACTGACGTCCCGTTCGTTGACCCGACAAAAGTTGCACCTCCCGTTATGGTCCATGTATAAGAGGTTGCACCGGTAACAGCAGCAATGGAATAAGGTTTTGTGGTATTCTTACATACAGAATTTGAACCAGAAATATTTCCCGGCTGTGCTGGTGCTGCAGATATAGTGAGCGATGTTACAGCGCTTGATCCGCAGGCGTTGTTTGCTTTTACAGTAATATTTCCAGAACCGGTAAAGCTGCTTCCGAAATTCACTTTGATAGAAGTACCATAGTTATTTGTAATAGTCACACCTGAAGGTTTTGTCCATGTATATGACGTGGCTCCCGGCACAGCGGCAATCGAATATGTTTGTCCTGTTTTGTTGCAGAGATTAACAGTCGGGCCCGAAATGGCTCCCGGTGCATTTGGTTTCGATTGAACAAACAGGCTGGTTGTCGGACTGTTTCCACAGGCATTGGTTGCATAAACCGTAATATTTCCTGAAACAAATCCTGAAGGGAATGTAACAGAAACCTCATATTCACCATTCGGATCAGTACCTGTAACCGTAAGCGGATTGCCGGTATGTCCTTTCTTATCAGAAATAACGCAGCCTGAGGGAGCGCCCCATGTATTTGTTGTAGCTGCTAGGTTTGGAGCAATTTCATAATCGTGGGAAGAACCGCCACAGGCACCAATTGTCAGATTATCATCACCTCCATTCTGAAATACAGGTGCAGCCAAAATACCTCCGGAAAGATTTTTTACTTTGTAACTGCTGTTGCCAATACAATTTTGCGCTCTTACTTTAACAGAACCACTGGTAAATGCTCCGGTTGCACTTACTGTAACCGTTGTTGTTCCCTGGCCGGAAACTATTGACAGCCCGGTTCCGGTAACTACCCAGTTATAGCTTGTTGCATTAGTTACCGTACTGATCGAATACGTTTGTGCCGAGGCAGCGCAGATACTTTCTAAACCTGAGATGGTACCCGGTGTCGCAGGCGCTGAAGTGAATTTCGTTACAGTCTTTGTTGAATTAGCGCTCGAGCCGCAGAAGTTATTTGCTTTTACCTTCAGTGTTCCGGTATTATATGAACTGCTGAAGCTGAGTGTAATCGTATTAGTTGTTGAAGAGCCCGAAGCGCCAGATGGCAGCGTCCATGTATAGGACGTTGCACCCGAAACAGCAGTAACACTGAATACTATACCTGACTGACCGGCACAAACTCCTGCCGGGCCATTGATAGCTCCGGGTGTTGCAGGAGCAGAACCCGAACGTATCACAGTACCTGTAGCAGATTTTGTACAATTGTTGGCATCCTTAACGGTTACTGTATAAGTTCCGTTCGCAAGATTGCTGATAGACGAAGTGGTTTGCCCATTAGACCATAGGTAAGAATAACCAGGGGTTCCGCCACTGGCACTGACACTTACTACACCGGTATTTGCAGAGCAGCTTGAGTTGGTTACAGATGTCGTTGCCGTGATGGCAGATGGGGCCGTAATTGTCGCTGATGCCGTTGCGGTGCAGCCATGTGCATCCGTAACAGTATAATTATAGGTTCCTGACCCGAGATTTGTAGTGGCTGTTCCATTATAAGTGTACGAAGGAGTTCCGCCATTGGCAACCCTCGTTACACTACCTGTTTGTCCGTTGCATAACGGGTTATTGGGTGTAGCCGTAAGTGTTAACACAGCCGGTTCAACCAAAGTTCCATTCGCGTATTGAACAAAATAATTTGGAGGAGTAATTAATGTAACACCGCCCGGGACAATCTGGTAGGTTCCACCGGGAGGTACGCCAACTACAGTCTGATTCAGATTATTTTTAACTGTATAAGCCGGTCCTGATGCAATCACGCTGGCAGCGCTATCCGCATAATCAAACCCGGTAATGGTTGATGTAAATGCAGGAAGGCTGTTGCACGCAGGATTTTTATTCTCAGCTGTTACAAACAATGTATCCGGCAAAACAGTTAGGGTGCCCAAATTGTAAGTGATTTCAAAATTGTTGGTAAACATGGCACCGGGAACAATGTAATGTGTTCCTACCGTTAAACCGGTAATCAGGTTGATAGAATAAAAATTGTAAAGGGTATCATTTGCAGGAGCCGTTGCGTCATCTTCATCAACTATTACAACGATATCTGCACTGCTTGTATCTCCTGCTGACATGGAGTTAACCGATGACGAACCATTCACCAGCCCTTTCTGATTTACTGAAGCAACACCATTCACCAGTCCTTTCTGATTCACCAATCCTTTTTGATTTGCCTGCGGATTGCCGCTTGCCGTTTCTGCATTCAATGAGTCAACCTGGTAATCGAAGAGAGAAGATAATGCCACGTCAACAATTTTTGTAGTATCATAAACAGGTACATTATTCACCAGCCCTTTTTGGTTTACAAGTCCGCGCTGGTTCACCAATCCACGCTGGCTTACCATGAAGGTGAGATTTGCAATGTCTGCATTAACCAATCCGCGCTGGTTCACTTGTGTCTGGTCATCGATTAAAGCGACAGCATCTGTTAAAAATGAATCATGGTCATTTTCAAGAGAGCTTAAAAATGCTGCCTGTTCCCCGGGAGCAATATTTGTTGCATCATAAGTATAATCAAATCCTAATGTTTCCAGCCCGTCAATTTTATCTCCGTAGGTAACTGTTATATTTTGGGCAGCAATTACAAGAGGCATTTTTTGAATGGTCAGGAGGCCATCAACGAATTCATAATCGTATAGTGCCTGTAATTCAGGAGCTGAAACATCGGCATCCGGATGAATAAAATAAATTCCTGCATTGCTTGTGCTTGCAGCGGGTGATGTAAATGTTATAGTTGATAAACCAAGATCATTCAACGTGACACCCGCTGAAGCAGGGGTTCCGCCATCTACTGTAACGATCGCTTCAAATACCGGCATTATCTCTCCGTATTTCTTGGATTTATTTACAGCGGTAATTACCACATTCTTTTTTATGTAGTCAAAGAAATAGACCGTATCTGAATTACCCCCGTCTAATCCGCTCGTGGTAACGGAAGGATTGTTCACATATACAGGAGGGTTGCCGGAGAATACGGGGAATGTTGCAGTAAGATGATTGGCGTCCACATAAGATGTAACAAGCGGTGCAGAATCAAAATAAATCTGTGATGCCGGAAGGAAATATGAACCTGTCACGGTAGTTGGCAACGATTGCGTGCCCGGAGTAATCGCAGTATCATAATCCAGCGAAACTACACCGGGTGTAGGGTTTGCAAAAGTTTCCAGTGCCGCATCAGCCTGTATAAAACCGTAACCGCTATTGTAATCAAACCCTGCAGAATACATATCCAGTGCTGAGCTTCTTAAAACAGACCGTACATCATCCGGGGAAATCACCACGCTTTGGAATTTATTTTTCCCCTGGATCAACAGTGCAGCAACTCCGGCAGCGTGAGGTGCAGCAGCAGATGTCCCGAAGAAATTAGGGAATGCATCCCCGTCAATATTTTGCCCTCCCAAGCTTACTGTAGTGTTAACGCCATTGGGCGCACAGAAGTCGGGCTTTTCCCTGATCACACCGTTTACCGTTGAACCGCCTCTTGAAGAAAACGATGCCACTGTAGGAGAACTGACTCCGAAAGAAGGCGTATTTGTATAAAGCACAGCTCCTACTGCCATAGCACCGGCAGCGTTAGCCTGCCCGATAACTGTAGAAGGCTGAGCGTTGTTGTATTCATTGATTACACCTTCTCCGCGGAAAATAACATATTTTATTTTTATTATATCACTTCCCTGTGTCCTCACAATCATAATATTTGTATTTGCACTTGCAGGGCCACTGACCGAAAATGGTAAAACTTCAAACGGGTCGCCCCATTTATTATTCCGGTTAAACCCGAAAAGAGTTACTCCAAAATCATTCGTCAGGTAAATATCAAAATCATTCTGTGCTCCCGGTACCTGTCCGAGAGAATAAATGGAGTCGTCCCACTGAAGAACTATAGTATACGTTCCGGGCGGAAGTGTTACGTTCTGGTAAATATCTCCGCCTCCAAAATCATGAGCAGATCCTGCCATGCCGTTAGGTGCGGCAACTGGGTTAAAAATTGCTTCATATGATTTGGTTCCATAATTTCCGGCAGCAGAGAAATAGGATACTCCGCCAGCCTTTACTTCATCCACAGCCTGGGCAACAATGCCATCCTGGAAGAAAGGTTCAGTAATAAAAGTGACATCGTCCAGGATTACATCGCAATCAGCCGCAGCAAGCGCTTTAATTCCTTCAGCAAAATCCCCGGCACTTATAAATCCTGTGCGGAAAGCAAGGTCTGCTTTCGGGGCAACGTCATGCACAATCTGCAGCATGCCGCGACCTTCATCCGTACGGATTCCAAACGGGTAATCCTGCAGAACCTGTACCGCATTGGTTCCGTTAGCACCCGGTAAATCACCGTTTGCAACATCTGTTGCAGCCGGGTTGCCGATAATTTTATTATAGCTGTCAGACAACACTCCCACTTTCACGCCCGAACCATCCACATTAAATGCTTTTCGTGCAGAATCGGAACGCATGGAAACATCCCCAAGGCTATAAGCAACGCCTGTGCCCGCAGTGGTTGCCACAGGCTGAAAATAAGGGCGCACATAATTTACCATGGTTGGCAGGTTATTCAGCAAAGGAAGATTTGCAATAGGAAAAAAACCTGTTATCGTCAGTGTTGTATCACCATTGGGAATGGTATCATGCATCCCGTATTGCGGGGTCAACAGCAAAGCAAGCAGGTTATCGTATTCACCCACGTTTGCAATTACTTCAATCAGCACATCCCCGTTATTCGTCAGGAAAATATTGTTGCCTGTGGTATCAGGAATTGAATCAGGATTATTATACAATTGGGTCAGCTCAGAACCCAGGTCTGTAGTGTCCTTTCCTTCATCGGGTGGAGGATAGTAAGGCAAGATACATGAACCTGCATTGATATCAACAGAGCCAAAAGAAGAGCAGCCGAGTGAGTTTGTAACTGTAACATCAAAGGTTCCGGAATCTGTAACCTGGATGGAGCTTGTGGTTTCGCCACCCGGGCTCCAGAGGAATGTTAAATTGTTATTTACAGGAGCATCTGAAGACACCCATGAAGGACCGTTGTGCAAAATACCGTCCCCGTTGAGCAGGCTGAATGCAGTTTGTAAGAAAAATTCTGCTGCATTTACAGCGGTGGTATCACTTCCCTCATCTAATTTATAATAAGCAGAAAGCTGGTCGCTGAAAACATCTACAGACGTATTTATGTGCGCAATAATTTCTCCCTGTGTAAGCTCTTTATTATATACTTTTATTTCATCAATCCTTCCGTTAAAAGGATCGTCAATGGTCTGCAAAAGTCCGTTTCCAATCCTGTAATCAGATCCTATTGTATTCAGGGAGCCGTCATCGAAATCAGTAAGATCCGTTTGCCCGTTAACATATAAAGTGATGTTGGCACCATCGTATGTAAACGCAACATGCGTCCAGACACCGGTATTTATAGAGGTTGTGCCTTGATATGCAAAACCATCATTAATAAATTGCAGGTGCCCGTTCTCATAGCGAAGACCTGAAACATCACTTCCGATAGTTCCCCAACTGAAAATATATCCAGTTTGAGTGGAAGCCGGTTTTATCCATGCTTCAATTGTGCGCGCATCATTGCCCTGCGGAAGAAAGCCATTACTTCCCTCCACATAATCATCCACTCCATCAAAATCCAGCGCATAACCGGCATCATCGGCAACAGATAATACGATAGTATCCCCTGTGCAAATGTCAAGCGAAGTGGTGTTTGCTGTAATATCCGCATTGGGAGCAGTTTCAACAACATTGACGGTAACATCGGCTGAGGCACTGCAACTGCCGTTATCGGTTACCGAAAAGAAATAAGTTCCGGCTGAAAGGCTTGTTGTATCATAACTGCCGACAAATATATCGTAAGGAGGCGTTCCGCCTGAGGGAATCAGTGAAATGCTGCCGCTGCCTCCCGGGCAGATAAATAACGGGTTAGGTGTTGCTGTAAGTACAAGTGGATTGCTGACCGCAATTGTAACGTTCTGCGAGCCCTGGCTGCTTCCGCACCCTGATATATCCTTAACCGTCACCTCATAATTACCCGCAAACAACCCGGTAAACACCCCGGAGTTATTAGAATCAAAATATTCGCTGCTGCCTCCGAAAATTTCATACGTATATGGAGATGTTCCGCCACTTACATTGCTTACTGTTACGGTTCCGTCATTATTAAATTCACAGCTCGCATCCGTATGGCTTACAGTAAAAGAAATGGACGGTGCCGGATTCACCGTCATTGTAAATGCACCACAAAGACCGGGAGCAGCGCATCCGCCTTCGCCACGGGCATAATAGGTGGTAGTGACTGCGGGTGATAAGTCGAAAATAAATGTACCTGTTCCAATAGGTGTTCCTCCGCAACTATCGGCATACCACACCCAGTCAGTATTATCAAATAAATCCGAGGTTTGGTCGTCAATAGCGATGAACCCGCTGTTGCCCTCGCAAATCTGGGAATCGGAAAACCCATAAAAGACAGGAATATCAGCGGAAGTGCAGGAACAATTCGTGCTAAACGCTGCACCGGCATCCTTGCCTGCGGTCCAGAGCGGAGTATTATCTGAGTAAGCTGCATCATCCACTTGAATACATGTAAGAGAAGGATTATTGGTGGCATCAAAACTTACGAAATTGGTATTGTTTCCATTCTGAACGTTCAGGCTGGTCAACTGGTTAGAATAACAATATAGCTGCACAAGGGAACCGAGAGCAGAAACATCCAGGCTTGTGATTGCGTTTGCACCGCAGCTCAAATATTGTAAGGCAGTATTTACTGAAACATCAAGGGCTGACAAACTGTTGTTATCACAATTAAACTGGACCAGGTCATCATTGCTCTCCAAACTGATACCGGAAATAGTATTATTCTGTACGTACAAATTAGTAAGTGCAGTGTTTGAGGAAACATTTATTGATGAAATTGAATTGAAGCTGACATCAAGGAAAGCAAGATTAACAAGGACAGAGACATCCACGCTGCTGAGTGAATTATGACTGCAATTCAAATTTGTGATATTTATAAATGCCTCAATACCGGTCATATCAGAAATACTTAGGTTGCTCACATTGACTGCACCTGTATAAGCTGTTGCTTCCGCACACTGAATTTCACTATCGCTGTTGGTATTAATTGCTGTATTGGCTAACAAAGCTGCTTTGAAGTTTGCATCAGGAATATTAACGACACATAATGGTTCACCCACCTGGAAATCGCTGAATGAGTTAACTCCGGAAACATCAATCGAATTATTCGTTGCAGTGGAAACAGCAGGATATGTCCAGTCAGGAGCATCGTATTTTCCCACTATGTAATTTAAAGGATTACCTCCCCCGATATCAACCGTAGCCCAATGAAATGTCATGGATGCAGTTATAAACCCTGTGCTAATGTTATTAAAGCTCCAGTAACGCATCACACTTGCCTGGTCAATAATAATGGACGATGAGATGTCAGGGTGTGTACCTGCAGTAGTGGATATAGAAACGCCTCCCGCTGTGCTTACACTAAAGAGGGTCAATTGAACAGGTGCATACGTATCAGGATCGCCCACAGGATACATTTTAGTCGTAGTTCCTGTAGGAAAAAGCATTTCGAGATTACCATCCACATAATGAGAAGCATCAGCATTTATGATTAATGCGGTGGAAGCGATAATAAGTTTGTTCGGGCCGGTATGAATCAACCCGGCATTGAAGGAGAGCTGGTCAACAATGGTCTGGTTACCGCCAAGATTTAAACCGGTATTGTTAAATGGCAGAAGGGTTGAAATGGCACCATTTCCATTAATTGTTTGCGAGACCGTACCATCCATAACAAGTTGGCTTAAGTTGATCTGTCCATTGTTTGTTAAGGTGGGTATATTATATTGCAGCACTGCACTGCCGTTTACCTGCGCACCTGTGTTTACTACGAGTGTTCCATTGAACCAGCTGAAAGTTCCGTTCACGATTAAATCAACTCCCGTCCCGTTATTAATAGTTAAAGATCCGGTGGTGCTGACTTCAAAAGTGGCTCCTGTTTGAACCACTGTTTCATCAACGGTTACCGGTGCAGTGACTGTTACTATATGAGGAGCAAGGATAGTTACGGGAGGATTGCTGAATGTAGGTGTGGTTCCAGCCGGTACCCAGGCATTTCCATTGTAAGTTTCCCAGGTGGCGGGGACATTCCAGTTACCCGAAGTGGCGCTGCGGAATTCACCCGGAACCTGTGCCCGGACAGAAGAGAGAAGAAAACTAAAACATACTGCAATGAGAATCGCTTTTAAATAAAGAATGCGCGTGGAGTTAAATAACTTCATGATTTATTGTTTTTGTGAGTTTACTAAAGAAATAAGAATAATTCCACCTGGCGGAACAATCTGTAATACTACCTGCTGAAGCGATTGCCGGGTAAAATCTGAATTTACAAACTTAAGTAATTTTAATTTTTTTTTCAAAGAATTTGGGTCAACAGCCTAAATTTTTTGGTCACCTGAATATATTAAATTTGTTTATCCATGGAAAGCGTTCAATTTTTCAGGATGAAATGAATTATTGGTTTTAATATCGGTTTTCATTGTTTCAATTTGATCAAATAATTAAATTGCGTTAATACACTGATGAATAACATTATACCTCCGGTATATTATAATTTTATTTTAACTGAATACCAAATCAGTTTAATATTTTTTGAAAGATGTAAAGCCTAAATACCTGTAGTTACTGATTACTTTAACAAATTCAAATGTAAACCTGCCAGGCAGGAAAAGGAACATATAATTAGCTACAGGTTTAAAATCGTCTTCAGTTGGTCTGAATCAGGAAGTGATTGGAATGTTCGAAGCCCAGGTAAAAAAAATGATGAATAATTACTTAAACGATCCGGTGCTCAATCGCCCTTGCCACCGCTTCCGTTGCAGAATGCACATGCAGCTTCTCGTAAATTTTTTTGCAATGTCCGTTCACGGTATTAAAAGTGATGTTGCATGATTCGGCAATCATTTTGTAACTCATTCCTTTCATCAGTAATGAAAGTATTTCCAGCTCGCGGTCTGTAAGGTCAAAACGCTGTGCATTTTTTTTCTGCGGTTGCTGCTGAAATGTTTCAAAAACTTTACGTGCAATGGTTGCGGACATGGGTGCGCCTCCTTCCAGGGCATCGCGTATGCCTTCAATTAGCTTTGCAGAGGAAGTTTTTTTCAGGAAATAGCCATGCGCTCCTGCACGAATGGCTGAAAATATTTTTTCATCGTCTTCAAAAACAGTCTGCATGAGTATTAAAATATGCGAAGCGTGCTGCCGTATCTGCTTTAACCCGTCAATGCCGTTTACTTTGGGCATATCAATATCCATGAGCACCACATCAGGCAGCGTTGCATCAATATCCTCTATAACGTGTGAGCAGTTTTCAAATACGCCTACGCACTGCATATCTGTTGTATCATTGAGAAGCATTTGAAGGGCTTCCTGCCGTCCCTTGTTATCATCATAAACCAGAACTCTTGTTTTCATGCTGCAAAAATACGGTTAGATTAAATATGCTGATACCCCTAATATTAGGGCTTTTTATAATGTCACAGATTCACACATCAGGCCCATCCAACCTTCTCCGGAGGGGAGGGCTTAAAAAATCTGTGAATCTGTGGCAATTATTTTCATAAAGAAAATTTTAAAGTAAGCGTGGTTCCGTTTCCGGGTGATGAATCAATTTTCAAATCCCCTTTTAAAACTTCTGTCCGCTTTTGCATATTGATTAATCCATTGCCATGTGTTGCCTTGTGCATATCAAATCCTATTCCGTCATCCTTTATTTTTAAATGAACAGATGAATGATTCATGTCCATTTCAATCCACACATTTTTTCCATCGGCATACTTTACAATATTGTTAAGCGCTTCTTTGTAGATCAGGTAAAAATTTTTGCGCTCATCCATTCCAAGCTTTAAGGAATTGAGCTGTTCATCAAAGTTCAAATGCAACAAATAATTTTTCGCTTCAAACAATTCCGCTGCAAGCTCACGCATGTGAATGATGATATTTTCAAAACGGTCGTTACCTGAATTAATCATCCACACAATGTCGCTCATTGCTTCCATGCTGGTGCGGGTGTAATCATTTATTTTATTAAGCAGCGATTTTACATCTTCATTTTTGACTGATTTGGAAGTTGCCATATCTGTAAAAATAGAAATGCTGCTCAGGTTGCTTCCTACTTCATCATGCAAATCCTGTGCAATACGGTTGCGTACCATCTGCAGATTTAAAGCCTGCCTGAGCCGGTAACGGTAAATTAAATATACACTTCCTGCAATTGCCGCTGCCGCTAAAGTGCGAAACCACCAGGTCATATACCATGGCGGCAGTATAGTAAGGATTACAGCAGTTGCCTTTTCATTCCACACTCCATCATTATTGCTTCCTTTCACCCTGAAAGTATATTTTCCCGGATCAAGGTTGGTGTATGTGGCATTGTGCTTGTTCCCTGCATAATTCCATTCTTTGTCAAACCCTTCGAGCATGTATTGATATACATTTTTATCAGGAGAAGAAAATTCAAGCGATGCAAATTCAAAACTGATGACATTATCCTTGTAAGGAAGGCTGAATGCATCGGTGAGGTAAGCAGGCATATCAAATGCTGCACCTTTAATTTTAAAATTTACAGGGTGATTTTTAATGAGTACTTCCGTTATAACCACATTGGGGATAAAGGGATTTGATTTCAGCTCTCCCGGCTTAAAATAATTAAATCCGTTCATGCCTCCGAAAAATAAAATACCATCGGCAGTTTTACAAAATGAATACCGGTTAAATTCATTGCTTTGCAAGCCATCCTCCATTTCATAATTCTTAAATGTTTTCGATGAAGGGGAAAAACAGGAAAGCCCCTTGTTAGTACTGATCCAAAGAGTTCCGTTTCCGTTATTGAGCATTCCATAAACAACATCATTAGGCAACCCGTCTTTTTCAGTGATGCGTACAAACTTTCCGGTGCTTTTATCAAACCTGTTCAAGCCTCCGCCATTGGTGCCAACCCACAAATACTTACCGGGTTCCTTTGGGTCAGGACAAATACATAAAACAAGATCGAAGCTCAGCGATGCGGTATCGGAAATACTATTTTTATAATGTTCCCACAAGCCTGATGCAACATCGAGGCGAAACATGCCGTCTAACGTACCGAGCCAGAAAACTCCTTTTTCATCTTCATAAACCGCTGCAAGAAACTGGTAAGGGGTACGAAAGGTGGCAACAGGATAATTATAATCAATAAACTTTTTTGATTCCTTATCGAAACGGCTGAATGCATTTTCCGTACCTGCCCACACGTTATTCTTATGATCAAGAAAAACAGGAAAACAGGTATATTGAGGAACGTTGTATTCAAAAATATTTTTCTTGTCACGATCAAGATGAATGAGCCGCCCTTTGCTGATCCAATATGATCCATCTGCATCCATTACCACAGCGTCAGCATAACCAAAGCCGGTATAATTTTTCTCATTCTTAAAAACCGGACCAGGAAGTGTATCAGAATAAACACCGGTGTGAGTATTGAAAACGTGAATATAATCTTTCGTTTTTACCACTGCCACCAGCGAGTCATTGAGTGCACTGATCCACCGGGTACTTCCAATGTCAGTATGATGAAAACGGGCAGATTGCGAATTGTATTTAAGCAGCCCATAACCTTTGGTGCCGAGCCACATCACCCCGCTGCGATCTTCGTAAATCAAACTTACCGAATGCAGCATATCTTCCTGTGTAATGTCTTTCGGATACACTTCTGTTACTTCTCGTGTTCCGGGATTGAAATTCAGCAGCCGTTCTGAATTGCTTATCCATATAATTCCATTGCCGTCAACCTGGGTTTGCCACCCAATGAAACCGTCATAGTACCTGCGATCAGAAATAAATTTTGAAGAACTTTTAGTAAGATTGATTTCCGTGATACAAAAGGAAGAGATAAAATAGAGTTTTTTATTCAGCGAGTCTTCCGCATAACCCTGCACGTTAGTCTCCATTCCTTTGTCTTCATGTGGATAGGTAAAGTATTTGGAAATATCAAGCTGTTCAATTTTATCATTGGCATTTTCAGAAGGGCGGATGGTAAACAGCATTCCATAAGTGCTTACCCAAATCATTCCGCTTTGGTCAATATGGAAAGTATTTAATCCCATGTCATATCCTTTCTTCCTTGTAAATAATTCAAACCCCGGGCGTGAAGGATCAAGATGAATATGATTTATTTTTATTTCATTTCTATTGGTAAAAGGAAGGGTTGGTGCTGCCGACTTTACAGGTGTGATACTGATTTTGTTTAATCCTGATGATGTTCCAACCCATAGGTTTCCGAAGTTATCTTCAGCAACTTTACTGATGTGATTGTCGGTAATTGAATTACTGTTTTTATCCCCATGAGTGAAATGAAAAAAAGTTTCTGTGCCCCTTTCAAACATATCCAGTCCATGCCCCGCAGTGCCCACCCATAAATTTCCTTTTGAATCTTCGAATAAGCAAGTTACATAATTGTCAGCAAGCGTGGTGGAATCACTTGCATCATGGCGATAGATCACAAAGCGGTAACCGTCATACCTGTTCAACCCGTCCTTGCTGGCAAACCACATAAACCCGAAATGATCCTGCAGGATGTAATTGATCATACCCTGGCTAAGACCATCATTGATGGTGATGGATTCAAACTTCAAC
>Ga0134123_10000393_pt1 | contig 29295 bp, 24 predicted proteins | sample KB303_FD_96460 | JGI IMG/M metagenome (GOLD analysis project Ga0134123, IMG submission 96460) | Terrestrial soil microbial communities without Nitrogen fertilizer from Kellogg Biological Station, Michigan, USA - KB3-0-3 | ecosystem: Environmental > Terrestrial > Soil > Unclassified ...
ATCCCATCATTCGGCCACCGCGGAAAAATCAACAGCGCGAAGTGATGAGTGGCTCGCGCACCGAAGGAAATCATGGCAACAAAGAAAGAATTGGAAATCGGCGGGAAGACCCTGTCGCTGGAGACGGGTGCGCTCGCCAAACAGGCCCACGGCGCGGTCGTCATCCGTTACGGCGACACCGTCGTGCTCGCAACCGCCTGCTACAAGGAAGGCGCGGTGCTCGGCGACTTCATGCCGCTCACCGTCGACTATAAGGAGTACACCTACGCCGGCGGCCGCATCCCGGGCGGCTTCTTCAAACGCGAAGGCCGTCCCACCGAGAAGGAAATCCTCACCTCCCGGCTCATCGACCGCCCCCTGCGCCCGTCCTTCCAGAAGGGCTACCGGCAGGAGACGCAGATCATCGCGCTCGTGCTCTCCGCTGACGGCGAGAACGATCCCGACGTGCTCGCGATCAACGCCGCCTCGGCTGCGCTGGTCGTTTCGGAGATCCCGTTCCACAACCCGATCGGCGCCGTCCGCATCGGCTATATCGACAATCAGATCGTCGTCAACCCCACCAACGCGCAGCGCGACCTCTCCGACCTCGACCTCGTCGTCGCCGGCACCGAGTCCGCGATCGTGATGGTGGAAGCGGGCGCGCGCGAGGTCGACGAGTCGGTCGTCCTCGACGCCTTCGACGCCGCGCACGCCGAGATCCGCCGCATCTGCGATCTGCAGAAGCAGCTCCGCGACGCCGCCGGCAAGGAAAAGCTGAACGTCACCTACACCGCGAAATTCACCGACGACGTGCTCAACGAGCTGATGACGCAGCACGGCGAGTCGCTGAAGACCGCGATGCTCACCACCGGCAAGCACGCGCGTTACGCGGCGCTGAAAGCGGTGAAGGAGCAGGTCGTCGCCACCGTTCCGGTTGAAGACGTCGAGCGGCTCGCCGCCGTCACCGCGGCGTTCGGCGAGATGCAGGTGAAGATCTTCCGCAACCTCATGCTCGACGAGAACAAGCGCGTCGACGGCCGCCGCTTCGACGAGATCCGTCCGATCTCGATCGAGGTGGGCGTCCTGCCCCGCACGCACGGCTCCGCGATCTTCACGCGCGGCGAGACCCAGGCGCTCGTTACCGTGACCCTCGGCACGCCGCGCGAGGCCCAGAAGATCGAGGACTTCGAGGGCGAGACCTTCCAGCGCTTCATGCTCCACTACAACTTCCCGCCCTTCTCGGTCGGCGAAGTGAAGTTCCTGCGCGGTCCCGCGCGCCGCGAGATCGGCCACGGCAATCTCGCCCGCCGCGCGCTCGCGCCGCTGCTGCCGCCGGAAGACGAGTTCGCGTATGCGATCCGCATCGTCAGCGACATCCTCGAGTCCAACGGCTCGTCGTCGATGGCGTCGGTGTGCGGCGGCTCGCTGGCGCTGATGCAGGCCGGCGTGCCGATGCGCGCCGCGGTCGGCGGCGTCGCGATGGGTCTCGTCTCCAGCGAGGACAACACGAAGCACGCGATCCTCTCCGACATCGCCGGCATGGAAGACCACGAAGGCGACATGGACTTCAAGGTCGCGGGCTCGCGCAACGGCATCACCGCGCTGCAGATGGACATCAAGGTCGCGGGTCTGAGCCGCGAGGTGATGGCTCAGGCGCTCGCGCAGGCGAAGGCCGGCCGCTTCCACATCCTCGACAAGATGGATGAGGCGATCTCCACGCCGAAGGCCGAGCTCTCCGAGTTCGCGCCGCGCCTCTACACGATCCAGATTCCGAAGGACCGCATCCGCGACGTCATCGGCTCGGGCGGCAAGACGATCCGCTGGATCGTCGAGGAGACCGGAACGAAGATCGACGTCGAGGACGACGGCAAGGTCACGATCGCGTCGATGGACGCGAAGGCGGCCGAGCGCGCGATCGAGATCATCAAGGGTTTGACCGCGTCACCCGAGGTTGGGAAGAACTACAAAGGAACCGTCAAGCGCATCGAGCCGTACGGAGCCTTCGTCGAGATCCTTCCGGGTCAGGACGGACTGCTGCACATCAGCGAGATGGCGCACACGCGCGTCGGACAGGTCACCGATCTCTTCCAGCTCGGCGACGAAGTGGAAGTGCAGGTGGTCGGCATCGAGCCCGACACCGGCAAGATCCGCCTGTCGCGCAAGCCGCTTCTTCCGCCTCCGACGGAGGAGGAGCTGGCCGCGGCGCGCGCTAGCCGTCCGCCGCGCGGTGAAGGCGGCGGCGGTGGCGATCGCGGCGGATTCCGCGGCGGTGATCGCGATCGCGGCCCTCGCCGCGACGGCGGTGGCGGCGGATTCCGCGACCGCGGCCCGCGCCGCGACGATCGCGGTCCGCGTCCCCCGCGCCGCGAAGGCGGCGGCGGTGGCGGCGGCAATCGCGAAGGCGGCGGCGGAGAGGCCTAGCGCACCGACCGGCGTCGTCCCGCGTTCACGAATACCGCAGCGGAGTATTCACCGAGTCCCGCGTCGTTCCAGGCGCGGACTCGGAGCGCGGTCTTCTTTCCGTGCGTCGCGATCGACGCCGAAGTCTGATCCGGCGTGAGCGTGCTCTCGAGCTCGACCCACGGCTGGTCCTCGACGCGGTACTCCACGCGATAGCCGCTCACCGGCTGCGGCGGCGCGCTCCATCGCAGTTCCACCGTCTCGCCGTGATCGATCGCCTTCGCCTCCGGCGCCTGCGCGCGCGGCGGCAGCGGGACTGCCGAGATCACGCTCATCGTCACGCGCGCACTGCCTTCGACGGGCGCGCTGTTGTCGATGAGGCTCTGCACGATCGCGACGCCGCCGCCGGGCAGTGAGGCGAGCTCCGTGTCCGTGCTCGATCGCAATGTCACTGCCGGTGTCATCGTGCCGTCGGCGAAGAGAAAGCGGTAACGCGATCGGTTCCAGTCGATCGCCACGCCGCCCGAGACGGCGGTCACTCGCACGGCCGCGAAGGGATCCGCCGTCACAGGGTGGACCGCCGGCGATCCGACCTGCACCGCGGTGATGCCGCGGTTGCCGGTCCACGCGACGACGTACTGCGTTCCGTCCCACGCCACATCGACGTCGTATGCGGTCTCGAGAGAGAACTTCGTCGGAGCCGCATCGATCGGCTGGAAATCGGGTCCGAGCCGGATGCCCTCGACTCCCGCCGGCGGCAGCGGCGGACTCTGAATCGGCGAGTCGAGCAGCCGCACGGCGAAGAAGCCGTTGCCGCTCGATGCGAGACGCGTCGACGGGATCGTCGTCAGCGCGGAGAGGGTTCCGGCGCCGGTCAGCGTCGCCGCGACCGCGTCGCCTCCGTGAAATCCGGTCAGCGCGTAAGCATGCCCCGTCCACAGCACATCCTCCGGGACCATCGCCGTCACCGGCATCGCCTCGCCGATCGGTTGCGCATCGCCGGCGAGGCGAAGCAGGGAAAAGCCTTCCGTCGTCGACAGCACGACGGCGAATCCCTCGCCATCCGACGCCGCGGCCACGGCGAATGCGGGACGCGGCCACAGTACGTTCTCGTTCCACCGGCCTTCGCGCGTCCGCACTCCGCCGTGCAGCGTGTTGTCTTCTTCCCACAGCACCAGCGTTCCGTGCGCAGCGGACGCCGTTGCGCGCACCTTCTGCTGCGCCGCCGCGTACGACGCCGCGATGCCCGGCGAGATGTGGATGACGCCGGGCGCGCCGAAGGGCAGCCACGCGAGCGATATATGCTCGCCAGCCGTCGCAAGCGACGGGGCAGTGCCGCCGGCGGTGTGACGCTGTTCGATGCCGTGGCCTTCCGCGTCGAGACGCACGATCGCGAAGGAATTCGGCGAGCTCGCCGGAATCGAATACGCGATCGTCCAGTGCGAATCCGCCCATGCCATCGACGCGGCCGGAGCATTCCAGCCCTGCAGCAGGTCCAGATGGACTGGCGGGCCGAGGGAACCGTCGGCTTCGACGAGCTGCGCGATGAGTGAGTTGGCGGCCGCGTCGGCGAGCAGATAGCGATCGCCGTTGGCGGCGATGCTGCCGACTCCGAGGAAATCCTGGACGAGCGGCGTCGTCGTTTTCGGTGCGCCGTCGTCATCGAACAGCACCAGCTTTCGCTCGAACCGGTCCGAGACCACCGCCGCGAACGAGCGTCCGTTGCTCGCGAGACTCTGCACCACGCCGCGCACGCCGGTCACGTTCGCGTCCGGCGTCGCGCGCGTTCCGTCGGGCTTCAGACGAAGCGCCTGGATCTCGCTGACGTGACTTCCGTGCGTCAGGTCGCCGCGGTAGAACAGCATCAGCACCGACGTTCCGTCGAACGCGATGTGCGGATATTGCCCGCCGTCGACGAGCAGGAACGGCTCGCCCGCGAGCTCGCCGTTGGTATCGATCAGCTGTCCGTAGATATCGTCGTCGCCGACCGGCGACGTGAAGTGCGTCTGTCCAACGACGAAGAGAAAATGCGTTCCGGTCCAGACGACGTCCCACGTGTCGCCGCCCGTGTTCTCCATGATCGCGCGGCTCGGCGCCGGATTGCCCCACGCCGGACGCGTGAAGCGGAAGTGCGTCGCGCTCTGCCAGAACAGAAAGACTTCGCGGCCGTTCGACACCAGGCGCGGAGCTCCCGCCGCCGGGCGGTAGCGCGTGCTGGTCAGAGGAAAGGGCTCGCCGGCAAACCTCGGCTGTGCGGACAGCTGCGATACAGATGCGAGGACGAACAGCGCGGCGATCCGGAGCAGGCGCGGCATTTAGTTATTGTACGTCAGAAAATAAGGGGCGGACTGTGTCAGTCCGCCCCGGGTGCTCTCCTACGGCTGATTGCCGACGTAGTCCACCCACACCTGACTGCCGATGTTTTCGACCCGGAACGCGGTGATCGTCGCGCCGTCGAGACCGACCGTCGCCGCCGGGATCTCGATGCGCGTCCACGTGTCCGCGGTCGGAACGGTCGAGCTGATGAACGTGCACGAGCCCTCGCCGCCGATCGCCGGCGCGGGAGTCGTCGAGCCGTACCAGATGCAGCCGCTCGTACTGAACGTGGCGCCGCTGAACCAGGTGATCTTCAGCTCCTTCAGCGTCTCGCAGCCCGTCGGCATGACGTACAGGAACAGATTGTCGCCCGAGCTCGTTGCCTGACTCAGATCGTTCACGCGCACGACGCCCGTCACGGACTGGCCGAAGTACGGATACGCGTACGAGACCGAGCCGCTCGCGGCCTGGGTGCTCCACTGCTCGCCGTAGACCAGCGACGCACCGCCGGGGATGCTGTCGTCGACCCAGACCGTCGCGCCGCCCGGGATCGAAGGCTGGGATGCCGTCGACGGTGCGCAGCCCGCGCCGTCGGTACCGACGTGGTCGAACCACACCCGCCCGCTCGAGATCTGGAACTTGACCGTCGTCACTTCGTGGCCCCGCAGCGCGAGCGGAGAGCTGATCGGCACTTCCAGCCGCGTCCACGTGCCGGTCGACGGCAGCGCGCCGCGATTGAAGTTGATGATCGTCGGATCGGAGATGTTGTTCGCTCCCCAGTACACCGACACTTTCCGGTACGCGGACTCGAACGTGATCTTGATCTCCGCGGTCGTGTCGCACGGATCGATCAGCACGTACAGCTGCACCTTGCCGCTGCCGAAGTTGTGGAACTCGTGCAGATCGTCGATCTCGACGGTCTGCGTCCCGCTGCCCTGGAGGTAGAACGACTGCGAGCCGGTTGCGTACTGCCCCGTGTCGAAGTTCAGCGACCCGGAACTGACCGTTGCGTACCCCGGAATCGCGTCATCGATATAGACGACGTCGCCGCCCGGAGGCGACGGCTGCGAAGCGAAGGGAGTGGAGCACTGCGCGAACGCATTGTGCGCGCCGCACACGACGAGGAGAGACACGAAGTACGAGAAGAGCCTGCCGCTCAGTTTCACGAGGAAACCTCCTTTTGTTGTGGTTCGCGGCCGGCCTTGAACCTGACGATTCAGGATGCGCCCATGCTCATGGAGGGACTAGGGACATTTCGTGATGTCAGGACTTACGTGCGCGGATGCGGCGATACTGATCGGGAGAGATCCCCATTCCTCTCCGGAACGCGCGATAGAACGTGCGCCGCGTGCCGAAGCCGGCGAGGTAGGCGATACGGGTGGTGGAGTGCTCCGAGGTCTCGAGGAGCCGCGTCGCGTGCGCGAGCTGGCGCCGCTTGAGCCAGGCCGAGAGCGTGATCCCGTAGGCGGCTGCGAAATCGCGGCTCAGCTTCTCCCGGGTCATGCCGAGGAGGGACGCCAGCTCGGAGACGCGCGGGGTTTCCTCCAGCGAAAAACAGCGGCGGAGGTAGTGATCGACGGCGTGACGCAGATCAGGCATGCTACTCACGTCACCCCTGCCTTCTGCACTCCGCCCACCGTATAGACGCGTGTGCTTCGTTTTTTGTTTCGTTCACTAGAATGCACGCGCGATGAAGCGTGCGGTTCTGACGGCGATTGCGGCGCTGGCCGCGCTGTACGCGATCGCCGTGACGTGGCGGCAGAACGAGCAGGCCGCCGGTCTCGACTTCTACATTTACTTCGTCAACGCGCAGATCGCCGGCCGCGCGGATGTCCCGAACGTGTATGCGCCGGAGGTGCAGGAGCGGGTGGGGGAGGAATACTACGAGCGCGCGCAGCGGGGGAAATCGGAGCTGCGCAGGTACGACGCGGGGCGGCGGCGCAGGCTCGACAACGTCTCGAGTCCGTTCCTGTACACGACATTGCGCTGGGTGAGCCGCGACTACGACTTCGCATTGCGGCAGTATCACGCGCTCGTCCTCCTCGCGTTCATCGCCGGCGTCCTGCTGATCGCGCGGCGCGCCGGCGTTTCATGGCCGCCGGCGCTCGCGCTGCTCGCCGCGCTCCTGCTCTGGTATCGCGGCTTCGAGGCGGACCTGCGCGTCGGCAACGTGAACTCGCTGCAGCTGCTGCTGATCGGCGCGGCGCTCTGGAGTCCGCCCGTCCTCGCCGGCGCGCTCCTCGGCATCCTCGTCGCCTTCAAGCCGAACCTCATCCTCATCGCGCTGCTGCTCGCCGTCTCGCGGATCGCCGCGCGCGACTGGCGGCGCCTGCGCGTCGAGCTCGCGGGCGGCGTCGCGGGGGGCGCGCTCGCGTTCATCGCCGCGTGGATCAACTACGGCTCGCCGCGCGTCTGGATCGACTGGCTCGGCGCCGCGAATCAGTTCTGGCACCGCCTGCAGACGCGCGAAGAGCGCAACGTCGCGCCGGCGCTGTCGCTGTTTCGCGAGCACGGCACGAGTCTCAGCTACGTCCTCGCGGCGCTACTGATCGCGATCGTCTGCATCGCGATCTTCCGGACGAGGCGAAGAGACGATCCGCTCATGATCGGACTCGCGATCGCGATCTATCTCCTCTCCGCGCCCGTCGTGTGGCTGCACTACATGGTCCTCGCGCTGCCGCTCGCGATCGCCCTGCTGCGGAACCGCTGGACCGCGATCGTCTCGCTCGCCGCGCTGGCGATGATCGCCGAGGAACCGTTCGAGCTGCTCACGCGCATCGCCGTCTATCCCCACGACGCGATGCACATCGCCCCCGCGCTCATCGCACTGTTCGCGTGCTGCGTGTGGCAAGTCGGGCAAGTTGGGGTCAGGTCTGGAAATTCAACTTCGGAAACCGCAGAATCGTCTGGAAGTCGGCGGTTAAGTTGAAATTCCAGACCTGACCCCCACCCCCCCGCCGTCCGCGGATGACCTGCGGCCGGCGTCGAGCACGCGCTGCTGCATGAGGCCGTCCTCGAACGTGGCGGCGGGTGCGAGGGCGGAGCGGTCGTCGTCATCGAGGGCGACGCGCAGCGCACGGCCGAGGTGAAGCGTGCCGGTGCCGAAGGCCCCGCCGGGGGAGTTGCCGGGCAGATCGGCGGCGGGCACGCGGCTCAGCACCTCGAACGGCTGGCCGCCCTTCGACAGCAGCACCTCCGTCGCCACGATGCGGATCGCGCCCGACTCGCCGTGGAACATCAGCGCCGACGGCTCGTCGGGGCCCGCCGAGACCGCGCTGAGCATCATCGTCGCGACCGCTCCGCCGCGCAGGCGCAGGTCGACGGTCGCGAAATCGTCCGACGTCACTTCGCGCGAGCCGTCGCCGAACGGGCGGCGGTCGACGATCGTGCGCAGCAGCGCCTGCACCGACTCGATCTCGAAGCCGAAGAAGCGCAGCGCGTCGACGAAGTGCGAGCCGACCGCGCCCCAGATCCCGCCGCCGCGCGAGGCGTCGCTCCACCAGTTCCACGCTCTCGAGCGGTCGCCGCGGCTCGGACTCGAGTACCGCACCTCGGCATAGCGCAGCGGACCGATCTCGCCGAAACGCGTCCGCGACTCGCGCCACGACGGCACGAAGCGCAGCTCATGATCGATGATCGCGATGCGGTCGGGATGCCGCCGCGCTGCCGCGACCAGCTGTTCCGCCTCCGCCGCGTTCAGCGCCGTCGGCTTCTCGCAGAGCACGTGCTTCCCCGCCTCGAGCACCGCGGCCGCCATCTCCAGATGCTCCGAAGGCGGCGTGGTGACGGAGACGAGGTCGAGGTCCGGCGAGGCGATCAGCTCGCGCCAGTCCTCGTGCGGCCGTAACCCCAGCTCTGCCGCGACGTTCCGCGTCTTGTCCGCGTGCTGGCCCGCGATCGCCACAACGTCGAGCCCGGCTTCGCGGAACAGCGGAGCCTGCACTTTCGCGCCAAATCCCGTTCCGATGATCCCGATGCGTGCCATGGCAGCGATTTTGAGTAGATCACACTCACGATGCTTCGACACAACGACAATCGATGGATGCAGCCCGAGCGGCGCCAGCACGTGCGCATCGTGACCCTGCGCAACTTCGGCTGGCTGGCGATCGCGGCGCTGGTCGCCTTCGGCGCGATCACGGTCCGTTCCGAGATGCGCGGACGTCACATGCACGACTACGGCCGGCTTTACGATGGCCAGCTGACTCGCGACGCCGCAAAGAAAGAGCCGGTCGAGGTGGTGAATGAAGCGGAGGCCGCCGCCCCATCGCCGCAGATCGCGGATCAGACGCCGGCGGCGGAGCCGATGCTCGTCCTGCCCGTCGACCCGGCCAGTGCGGCCATCGAGCCGCAGCAGGCCACGATCATCTCGCCGGCCGTCGTGCCGCGTGCGCGCGAGTCGCGCGTCGCCATCGTCGGCGGCGCGGACGGCGTGACCGTCGTGCAGCAGACGCGCAAGCGCCCGTTGCTCGCCGGCGGCTTCGGGCGCTGATCAGCGCACCGCGCGTCTCTTCCCGTACGATACCGAGACCGGCTGCGAGTACGCGCTCACTCCAGCGTCGTTCCACGCGCGCACGCGGAAGCGGTAAGGCGTCGAGCGGCGGCGCGCAAGCGCGATCGCGAACGTCGTCTCCTGCGCCGCGAACCAGCGGTCGAGCTCCAGCCACTCGTCGTCGCCGATCTGATACTCGAGGCGATAGCCGTTCACCGGCTGCGGCGGAATCGTCCAGCTCACGCGTACCGCGCGCTCCCCCTCGAACATCGCCGACACCTGCGGCGAGCTCGGGACACGCGGCTGCGACGCAGCTTCGGCGATCGCCATCGTGACGCGCTGCGCCGCGAAGTGCGGCTCCGGCTCGTACGTGCGCGAGCTGAGATAGCCGATGCGATTCGCCGGCAGTGTCACGAGCTGCTGGCTGCCGAATTCTTCGTCTCTGGGGAACGGGGGAAGCGCGGTCACGCTGCCGCTGCGATCAAAGATGCGCACGTTGTCCTGGAGCGCCGTACCCGGTCCGTTCGTGTCCGGCCAGACGACGCCGATCCCGTCGCCGGCGCGCGCGATTGAGAAGTACCGCACGAAGCGGTTCGTAAGCGTGACCGGCGCGCGATCCGGCACTCCTTCGCGCGAGACGCTCATCGCGTGGATCCCGGCTTCATTGGTCACGATCACGTACCGCGCCCCGTCCCACGCGACCTCGGTGGGCCCGGCCGAAAACGACAGCGGCTCGAGGATAAACCGTTCCGGCGTGCGCTCCTGGAGGTCGCGATCCAGCAGCGTCCCTTCGATCCGGAACGGCAGGCCGGAGAGCCAGACGAGGAGGACATTCGTCCCGTCGGAGGCCAGCCGCGGCTGCGCGATCGTCCGCGGATCCTGCGAGTGGATGACGCGGATCGGCGAGAGAGCGCCGCTGCCGTCGAGCGTCGCCAGGAAGATCATGCCGTCGCGGACGCCGGCGAGCACGTACGCGCGTCCGTTCCACCCGACCGCCTGCGCGGCGAACGGCAGCTGCGTCGTGCCGACCAGCGGCACGCCCGACGCGTTGAGCCGCGTCACCGTCGCGGCGTCGACGAGCACGAAGTCCTCGCCGCTCGTCGCCGCGAGCTGGTAGTTGCTGCCGGCCAGCCTGCGCTCGACCCACGACCCGTCGTGGCCGCGCATCCCCGCGTACCACCGCCCCGCGTCGATCGTCTCGCGCCACACGACGAGCGTCCCTTTCGACGCCGAGACGGCGTTCAGCAGGAACTGTCCGGTCGCCGACCACGCCGCGGGAAACGAGCTGTCGGACCACGACGTGACGTCGCGGATCATCGTTCCGGCGGCCGTTCCGAACGACGCGAGCAGCCTGGCGCTCGCGAACGCGAGCGACGGCGCGAACGCGCTGGCGCCGGTGAGCGTCGTCTGCTGGAGCGTCGAGACGTTGATGATCTCGGCGCGATCGAATGTCTCGGTGCCGCTCGCGCAGGCGATCGCGTATCGATCGCCCGCCCAGACGACGGAGCTGGCTTCGATCCGGCGCGGCGCGGTCGCCGTCGCGACGGTGAGCACCGGCTGCAGCGTGCCGCTCGCGGCGATCGGACGCGCCTTCACCGCCCCGCTCGCGGTCCAGACGGCGAGGTAGTCGCGTCCGTTGCTCGCGATCGCGGGAGGGATGGGCGATGCGAGGTCGACGAATTGCTGCGAGCGCAGCGCTCCGTTCGCGTCGAGCATCGTCACGCGTATGGAGCCCGCGGCCGAGACAGAGAGGACCGCATAGCCGTCGCCGTTGCTCGCGACCGCCGACTCGGCGAGCGCGTCGATGGCGAGGCCGGAGTCGAGCGGACGGCCATTGCCGCCGAGGAGCCATGCGCGCAGCGAGGTGGGCGTGCGTGCGGTCAGGAGGACGCTGCGGCCGTTCGTCGCGAGCTGCGGATGGTCGGCGAACGGAGACACGACGACCGGATCGCCGAACGGCTCGCCGCGCGCGTTCAGGACGCGGATCAGATTTCCCGACGCGACGAGGAAGCGGTCGCCGGTCCAGACCACGGCGGGCTTCTCCGATCCCGTCAGAATCGCGCGGCCCATCAGCGCCTCGCCGTCGCGGACGGCCGACACGCGCACGCGTCCGCCGTACGTCCAGAAGAAAAAAAAGTCGCTGCCGTTCGATGCGAGCGTGCCGGCCGCATCGACCGGCGCGTAGCGCGTGTTCGTCAGCGGCGCGGGATTCCCGAACTGGAACGCGAGGGCGAGAACGAGGGACGCGATCATCGAACGCCGCGTCTGCGTCCCGGGTTCACGACGGCGTTCTGTGAATACCCGCCGGTGCCGGCGTCGCTCCACGCCCGGACGCGGAAGGTGTACGTGGCGGCCGGCCACGGCAGGTTGACCAGCAGCGAGCGGCGGTCGGCGTCGAGCCAGGACTCGACCTCGTTCCACACCCCGTCGCCGACACGATATTCGACGCGATAGCCGCTCACGCGCTGCGGCGGCGCCGACCACTCGAGGCGCGCCACGCCGTCGTCTCGCCGCGCCGTCAGCCGCGGCGCCTCGGGCAGCGGCGGCAGCGCGAACGAGCCGACCGACATCATCACGTGCGATGTGCCGTGATGCGGCGCCGCCTGCTGGATCGACGAGCGGATGAACTGGATCGTGCCGTCGGAGAAGGTCGCGAGGCGGGCCGACCACGGCGTCGTCGGTTCGCGGTGGATCGTCACCGGCGCCGTGGCGTTGCCGTTGTCGTTCACGATCGCGACGCGCGCGTCGCCGTCTTCCGTCCAGCCGACGGCGACCGCGTCGCCGATCGGACTCACGCTGACGTTGAGCGCGAACGGCGGCTTCGCGAGGATCACTTTCTCGATGCCCGACGCCGCGAGATGCGCGGCCGCGACGCCGCTCGTCGCGCTGCTCCACGCGACGGCGTATCGATGTCCGTTCCAGGCCACGCCGGCGCCGAGCATTGCCTCGTCTTTCGCGAACACGACCGGCTCCGGATCGGTCGCGTGCACCGAGGCGTTGAGATGCGCGCCGGACAGTCCCTTCGGCGTACAGAACTCGTCGACCGGACTGCACGGCGGAGCGAAGAACCACGCCGCGAGGAACCCGTTTCCGTTCGAGGCGATCATCGGCGCGGCGGCCGTTCCCTGATCGAAGGGGAGGGTCGCGGCTTCCGTCACCACGCCCGCCGGCGTGAGCAGCGCCGTGCGCAGCGCGCCAGCGTCGACTCCGATCAATCCGAAATTGCGGCCGTTCCACGCGATGCCCGTCGGCCGGAAGGCGACGACGCGCGTGAAGCCGAACGGCACGCGCTGTCCCTCGGCATCAAGGCGAATCACCGTATCGTCGAGGATCACCACGAACTCGCGCCCGTCGCTCGCGGCGATCGCCCCCGACGCCGTCAGCGCAATCTCGCGCTCGCGCCACCGCCCGTCGCGCGTCCGCACGCCCCCGCGGATCGAGCCGCGGCCGTTGCCGTACTCCTGCCACACCACCAGCGTCGCCGTCGCCGAGGTCGCGGTCGCGAGCAATCGCTGCTGCGTCGCCGCATACGACACCGGCTGGACGCGCTCCGGCGCCAGCGGCAGTTCCGACGCGTAGATCACGCTGTTGTCGGACCACGACGCCACGATGCGCCCATCCGCCGTGGTGACCGCGCCGAGGACTCCGGCAACAGACTGCCGAGACACCACGGACGCCGCCACGGAGTCGAGCTCCGCGATGCGCAGCTCGTCACGCGTGCCGGCGATGTACGACACGACCCACTTCGAGCCCGTCCACGCCGCGTCGGGGTTGCGATAGAACAGGGGGTCGGAGGCATCGAGCACCAGCGCGCCGGCCTGCCGCCCGTTCGCGTCGAACAGCAGCGCCTCCGGTTTGTCCGTATCCGCGCTCACCGCGAGGAATCGCTCGCCGTCGCTGGCGATCGTCCAGTAATACGCGGTCGACGTCAGCCGCTCCGTCGACACCACCGCGCCCTGCTCGTTCATCAGCACCAGCTGCGCGCCATCGGGATCGGGAAGGATCGCCGCGAAGCGTTCGCCGTTGCTCGCCAGCGCCGGCGGCGCGGACCGGAACCCGCTGATCTCGCGCTCTTCGCCGGCGGGCTGTCCGTCGGGAGTCAGCAGCCGCACGCTCGTCTGCGCCGACGTGTACAGCAGCAGCACGTGCCTGCCATCGAAGGCCATGCGTGGCTGCGACGCATTCGCGGCGATCGTGAACGTCTCGCCCGACGGATGTCCCGTCGACTCCACGATCCTGCCCACGATCCGGTAGGACGAGCCATCCCGTACCACCGCCGCGACCAGGAAATGCGCGCCGGTCCAGACGACATCGAAATCGAAGCTGTTTGCGACCGGCAGGTCGAACACCGGCCGTCCGACGTGCTGCTCTCCCGGCAGCAGCCGCGTCACGCGCAGCTGGCTGTCGGTCCAGAACAGAAACGCGTCGCGGCCGTCGGACCGCAGCAGCGGAACCCCCGGCGCCGTCCCGTAGCGCGTGTTCGACAGCGGAAACGGCGCGCCGAAGGGCGGAACCTGCGCGAACAGTGTCGGGGCCAGCAGGAAGAGGAGGAGATATCGCACCGGCAGCCTCATGTCGAATAAATTTATGCTAAGAAACCATAAATGACAAGCCTGATGCCCACCATACAATGCGACTGATGGCCGTTCCCATTAGTTTCGGCACCGACGGCTGGCGCGCCGTGATCGCCGACGCCTTCACCTTCGACAACGTCCGGCTGGTCAGCGATGCGATCGCGGTTGCCGCCCGGACGCTGCAGCCGCCCGCCGCGATCGACCGCAACGCGCTCGCGGTCGGCTTCGATCGCCGGTTCCTTTCGCGCGAGTTCGCGGCCACCGTCGCGGAATCGCTGCGCGCCGCCGGCTTTTGCGTGCTGCTGTCCGACCGTCCGACCCCGTCGCAGACGGTCTCGTTCACCGCGCGCCGCCGCAACCTCCTCGGCGGCGTGATGGTGACGGCGAGCCATAATCCCGCGCAGTACAACGGCCTGAAGTTCAAGGCGTGGTACGGCGGGTCAGCGCTGCCCGAGACCTACGACGCGATCGCGGCGAGCCTCGGCAAACGTGACTTGCGCGAAGGCGGCTCGGTCGCCGAGGAGAATGTGCTCGAGGACTACGTCGACGCGCTGCGCGCGCAACTCGATCTCGAGCTGCTGCGCTCCGCGAGTTTGAAAATTCTCCACGACCCGATTCACGGCGCCGCCGCCGGAATCCCGTCGCGCATCCTCGATCACGTCGAGGGCATCCGCGGCGAGACGAATCCGTCCTTCGGCGGCGTGAATCCGGAACCGATTCCCGAGAACCTGCATGCGTCGCGCGACGTGATGCGCTCCGGCGGCTACGACCTCGCGATCTGCAACGACGGCGACGCCGACCGCGTCGGCATCCTCGACGAGCGCGGCGGCTTCGTCTCGCCGCACAAGGTGATCTCGCTCCTCGCGCTCTATCTCGTGCGCGAGAAGAAGCGCAGCGGCGACATCGTGAAGACGTTCTCCACCACGCGGCTGATCGAGAAGGTCGCGCACGCCCTCGGCGCGACGCTGCACGAGACGGCGATCGGCTTCAAGTACGTCGCCGATCTGATGCTCGCGCGCAACGTGCTGATCGGCGGTGAGGAGTCCGGCGGCATCGGCTTCGGCCACTTCATGCCCGAGCGCGACGGCATTCTCTCCGGCCTCCTCGTCGCCGAAGCGGTCGCGTACTACAAACTGCCGCTCTCCGAGGTGATCGCGCGGATGGAGCAGGAATTCGGCGCGCTCTTCTACGACCGCCGCGACCTGCACCGCCCGATGGAGCGCTGCGCGCGCCTGATCGACCGCGTCCGCGCCGGCGAGCTCGACTCCGCGTTCGGCGTCGCCCTCGCCAGTCGCGAGGAAAAGGACGGCGTGAAGATGAACTTCCGCGACGGTTCCTGGCTCCTGTTCCGGAAGTCGGGCACCGAGCCGATCATCCGCATCTACTGCGAGCGCCCGGACGCCGCGGGCGTGCAGGCGATGCTCGACGCCGCGGTCGCGGAGTTGGACGCGTGAATGCTACGATTCCGCTCGTGTCGACCCAGGAAACCCCGACCCGGACGCAGTTCACGCGCGAGAGCATCATCGACGACTACCGCGTCGCCGTCCGGAGCCGCCACGCGAGCCTGATCGGGCGCCGCGAGGTGCTGACCGGGAAGGCGAAATTCGGCATCTTCGGCGACGGCAAGGAAGTCGCGCAGCTGGCGTGGGCGCGCGCGTTCCGCAGAGGGGACTGGCGCTCCGGCTACTATCGCGATCAGACCTTCATGCTGGCCCTCGGCGTGGCGACGCTCGACGAGTTTTTCGCGCAGCTCTACGCCAACGCCGACGTGACGCAGGACCCCTGGTCCGCCGGCCGCTCGATGAACGCGCACTTCGCGTCGCGCCTGCTGAACCCCGACGGCACGTGGAAAAACCAGACCGAGGCGTACAACATCTCCGCCGACGTCTCGCCGACCGGCTCGCAGATGCCGCGCCTCGTCGGGCTCGCATGGGCCTCGCGCCTTTATCGCGAGCTCGGAATCGACGAGCCGATGTTCTCGCGTCACGGCGACGAGATCGCGTGGGGCACGATCGGCAACGCGAGCTGTGCGGAAGGGATGTTCTGGGAGTCGCTCAACGCCGCAGGCGTCCTCGGCATCCCGATGGCCGTCTCGATCTGGGACGACGGCTTCGGCATCTCCGTCCCGAACGAGCACCAGATCACCAAGGGCAATCTCAGCGAACTGCTGAAGGGCTTCCAGCGCGATCCGAAATCGAAACAGGGCTTCGACATCTACACCGTCAAGGCGTGGGACTACGCCGCGCTCTGCGAGACCTACATTGCCGCCGCGACGATCGTGCGCATGGAGCACGTGCCGGCGATCATCCACGTCACCGAGGTCACGCAGCCGCAGGGCCACTCCACCTCGGGGAGCCACGAGCGGTACAAGTCGAAGGAACGGCTGGAGTGGGAAGTCGAATACGACTGCATCCGCCGGATGGGCGAGTGGATGGTCGCCCACGGCATCGCCACCGCGCAGGAGCTCGAAGAGTACGAGAAGGAAGACGCGCGCATCGTGCGCGAGACGCAGCGGCGCGCGTGGGAAACATATCGCGCGCCGATCGATGCCGAGGTGAAGGAAGCGCTGGCGCTGCTCGACGCCATGGGCGCGCAGGACCTGAAGAACGAGCTGCAGCGCAATCAGGCCCCGTATCGCCGCGACGCCGTCCGCGCCGTATGGACTGCGGCGGCGATGCCGCCGCTTTCGAAAGCGGCGGCAGAGCCACCGCACTCCAAAGCGATGGAATGGCTGCGCACGAAACAGAGCGAAGGCGACCGGCGCTACGACTCGCACCTCTACAGCGAGACCGCGGAATCCGCGCTGCACGTTCCCGAAGTGCGCGCCGAGTACGCGGACGACGCGCCGGTGCTCAACGGCTTCGAGATCATCAATCACTGCCTCGACCACGCGCTGCGCCGCGACCCGCGCCTGATCATCTTCGGCGAGGACGTCGGCAAGCTCGGCGACGTCAACCAGGGCTGCCTCGGATTGCAGGAGAAGTACGGTCCGTGGCGCGTGATGGACACCGGCATCCGAGAGTGCACCATCGCCGGCCAGGCCATCGGCGCGGCGCTGCGCGGCTTCCGCCCGATCGCCGAGATCCAGTACCTCGACTACGTGCTGTACGCGCTGCAGATCCTGTCCGACGACCTGGCAACGCTCCGCTGGCGCACCGCCGGCGGGCAGAAGGCGCCGGTGATCATCCGTACGCGCGGCCACCGCCTCGAAGGCATCTGGCACTCCGGCTCGCCGATGTCCGGGATCATCAATCTCGCGCGCGGCATGCACGTATGCGTTCCCCGCAACATGACCCAGGCCGCGGGGATGTACAACACGCTGCTGCGCGGCGACGATCCGGCGATCGTCGTCGAAGTGCTGAACGGCTACCGCACGAAGGAGAAGCTGCCGGCGAACATCGCCGCCTTCACCCTGCCCCTCGGCGTCCCCGAGGTCGTGCGCGCAGGCTCCGACGTGACGCTGGTCTCGTACGGCGCGACGCTGCGCATCGTCCTCGAAGCCGTGGAACTGCTCGCCGGCAAAGGCATCGAAGCCGAGGTCATCGACATCCAGACGCTGCTCCCGTTTGACACGCGCGGCGTGATCGTGGAGTCGCTGAAGAAAACGAACCGCGTCGCCTTCATCGACGAAGACGTCCCCGGCGGCGCGACCGCGTTCATGATGCAGCAGGTCCTCGAGCGCGACCGCGGCTACGACTGGCTCGACTCCGAGCCGCGCACGATCCCCGCGAAGGAGCACCGTCCCTCCTACGGCTCCGACGGCGACTACTGGTCGAAGCCGAACCGCGAGACCATCTTCGCCGCCGTGTACGAGTTGCTGCGCGAGGCAAAGCCCGCGCGCTATCCCGCGATCTTCTAGATCATCTCAGCGAGGCACCACCGTCAGGTACGAGCGGTCGAGTCCCGTCGAGCGGCACTGCCCGACCGACAGCGGCGTGAGATATTGCGTCGCCGCGAACATCCAGGCCGTGCCGTCCACGAGCTGCAGGGCGCCGGTGCCGGTCCGCAGGAAGCTGGCCGCACCGTAATCGCGCCCGACGCTGGTCTGCGGAGGCGCGATGGGGATGTTGTTCGCGAGCGTGTTGTACGCGTACCCGACGTTGTTCCCGATGTCGGCGACGAGCGTCCACGTGCCGGTCGTGACCATGCTGAAATTGCTCAGCGTCCCGAGGTGCATCTTGTAGATCTGCACGCGATTCGGGAAGGTCACCGGCGAGGCCGGACAGCCTTCCACGTGCTGCGGCGCGTCCAGCACGTAGTTGTAGATGTAGGTCTCGATCGACTGGTGATAACTCGGCACGGTCGGCGAAGTGGGAGCGAGATCCCAGCGGCGATCGAACGGATAGGGATAGCCGCGCGTGAGGAACAGATCGCCGTTCGCCTCGTCCCAGGCGATCGCCGGGTTGACCAGATACGAGTACGTTTTGAAGCGGTCGTCCGTCCTCGGAATGCCTTCCGGACTCACGATGCCGGAGACCGAAAGCTCGGGGTTCGCCGGGATGGTCACGGTCGCCGACGTGGTTGGCAGCGCATAGCCCCACCACGAGAACGTACGATTCATGTTGCCCCAGTCGGTGGCCGACGGGACGTCGCCATCCATGCCGATGAGATAGATCTTGTCGCCGCCGTCGATGACATCGAACGACTCCGCCGGCACGAGCCATGTCCCGAGCTCCGGTGCGCAGGTGGCGCTCGGGCCGCCGGGGTGTACGAGCGGAATCGCAGCCGTCCAGCAAAGACCGTCGTTCGAGTAACTGACCATGGCGAAGCCCATGATCCCGTTGTCGCATAGCTTCGGCTGATAGGTGATGAACATCATGTATTTGTAGAGCGTGTTGCCGGACATCCCGGAGCGGTATTTCGCCGTCGGGCTGTAGAGGACGGCGTTGACGACGGCCGATCCCGGACTCGGAAGCTCGAGGATTCCCGGGCTCTTCGAGTACATCCACTGCCAGGGCGCGGTGGAGCTCGTGCGGTAGCGCCGGTTGTAGAAGACCAGCGTGTAGTGCGGAGTCGAATTGACGGTGAACCAGACTTTCTGTTCATCGGGAGTGGTCTGGACGAATCCCATCACGTGGTTCTGTTTCCCTTCGAACCAGGTGCCGTTGTTGGTCAGGAGCCACGCGTCCGTGGCGCGCGGAATGTCATCGGGATTCGGCGCCGCGATCGGCGTCGCCGGCGGCAGGGACGGGCATGCCGCGTATGCAGCAGGCGTGAACACGGCAAGGAGTGCGGCGGCGGCGATCAGAAGAGTTTTCATTGTTCCGCAGTATCTCTTATCCGCTGCTCGTGCGAATAGACGTTGAACCGCCCGTCGCGCACGAAGCCGAGGAGCGTGACGCCGAAGTCGCGCGCGAGCTCCACCGCCAGCGACGACGGCGCGCCGACCGCGGCGAGAATCGGCATCCGCGCGACGATCGCCTTCTGCACGATCTCGAAGCTCGTGCGGCCGCTGACGAAGAGCAGATGGTCCTCGAGCGACGCGCCTTCGCGGAAGAACGAGCCGATCACCTTGTCGACCGCGTTGTGCCGCCCGATATCCTCGCGCAGCCGGACCAGCGTGCCGTCGGCCGTGAACACCCCCGCGGCGTGGATCGCGCCCGTGGCATCGAACGTCGTCTGCGCCGCGCGCAGGGAGTCGCCGAGCCGGTTCACGACCTCGCGCGACACGCGCATCGTCGACTCGACCGGCGACGCATGCACGCGCAGCGCGTCGATCGACACCTTCCCGCACACGCCGCACGACGACGTCGAATAGAAATTGCGCTGCAGCCGCTGCAGATCGAGCTTCACCCGCACATCGACGCGCACCACATTCGGCGACCCCCAGTGCCGGATCGCCTCGACATCATCCGGCGAACGGAGAATCGATTCGGTGAACAGAAACCCCGCCGCGAGATCGAAGTCATCGCCGGGCGTGCGCAACGTCATAGAGACGGGCTTTTCGCCCACGCGGATCTCGAGCGGCTCCTCAACCGCGAGGACATCTTCCGCGCTGGTGGAACTGTCTCCTTCGAATCGCCTTACCCGCATCTCGACCAACGATGAACGATGAAGGATGAACGATGAACGCGCAAGTAGCGAAGCGCCGCGTGACCGCGCAACCGCGTGACCGCGCAACCTCACTCTTCGTGCAGCGCGCGTATGGGCGAGACGCGCGCGGCGCGAAACGCCGGCATCGCCGAGGCGACGAGCGAGCAGGCCGCGAGCAGCACGACGACGAGTGCGAGCGTGAGCGGATCGCCGTTGGCGACGCCGTAGAGCAGCGAGCGCAGCAGACGCCCGAGGAAGAACGAGGCGGCGACGCCGGCGACGAGCGCGGCGGCGATGACGCGCAGTCCCTGCGAGAGCACGAAGCGGAAGACGCCGGCGTTCGTCGAGCCGAGGGCCAGACGCAGGCCGAGCTCGCGCGTGCGGCTCGAGACCAGCAGCGACAGCATTCCGTACACGCCGATCATCGCCAGCGCGACCGCGACGAGTGAGAACGTCGAAAGGCACGCCAGCAGGAACGTGCGCCGCGTCTCCGACTCCTTCACCAGCGCCTCGAGCCCGCGCATGCGATAGAACGCAACGTCGGGATCGAGCCGCCGCATCACCTCGCGGATCGACGACGCGTCGCCGCGCATGCGCGCGACGCCGGTGACGTCGGTCGCGGCGTAGAACTGCGTCAGCGGAAGATAGGCCTGCGCCACCGGCGCCGCCCCGAGCTCGCCCGGCGCGACGTCGCCGACGATGCCGACCACGCGGCGGTATGGGTTGTCGCCTCCCGCGCCGCCGAGCGACACGCGCTTGTGGAGCGCGTCGCCGTTCGGCCACAGCATCCGCGCCGCGGTCTCGTTGAGGATCGCCACCGGCTCGCTCTTTGTTCCGTCGGCGTTCGTGAACGCGCGCCCTCGGCGGATCGGAATGCGCAGCGTCGAAAAATAGTCGGGCGTGATCGCGAACCGCTGCCCGCTCGGCGACTCGCCGGCCGACTGGCGCCCGGCGCGGTCCTCCGCGTGCAGGCCGGCGTTGTCGTTGTTCTCGGCGAACGGCAGCTGCGTCGTCAGCGCGATCGACTCCACGCCGGCCGTTGCCTTCGACCCCGCGAGAAAACGGTCCCACAATCCGAACAGCCGCACCGGATCCTCGTACTGGTTCGTGCCGAGCGAAACGCGGAACGACGTCACGCCGCGCGCGTCGAGCCCCGGCGGCGTGGCGAAGAGGTTGCGCACGCTGCGCAGCAGCAGCACGCTGCCCGCGAGCAGCACCACCGAGAGCGCGACGTCACGCCCACGAGCAGCCGGAGCGCCGCGGCGCGCGAGGAGACGATGCCCCGTCCTTCGCCGCGCAGCGACCAGCGCCGCGCCCGCAGCGCCGGAACGATGCCGATGAGGATGCCGGTGACGACCGCGATGCCCGCGGCGATCACCGCGACCGCCGGGTCCATGGCGAGATCCGCGCTCCTCGGAATGAATGCGCCGGCACGCGCGCGGAGCCAGTCGATGGCCAGCGTCGCGAGGCCGATGCCGAGGATCGACGCCACGATCGACTGCGCGAGCGACTCGCCGATCAGCATCGCCGCGAGCTGCCGCGGCGTCGCGCCCAGCGACTGCCGCACCGCGATCTCGCTCTGCCGCCGGAACAACTCCGACAACCGCAGCCCCGCGGCATTCGAGATCGCCGCGAGCAGCACGATCAGCGAGATCGCCAGCACGATCCAGAGCGACGAGCGCACCTGCGGTCCGACGACCACATCGTGCAGCGACCGCACCGCGACATGGCTGCGCGACGAATAGAAATCGGGATACGCGCGCCGCATCGCGGCGGTGAGCGCTTCGGTCTCCCGCGCGGCCTGATCGATCGACACGCCGTCGCGCAGGCGGCCGACGATGAAGAGATGGCGGCAGCTGCGGCACGCCCACTCGAGCGAGGTGTTGTAGCGCAGCGCGACCCATGCATCGACGCGCTCGTCCCGCCACTCGTTCGGCAGCATGCGCGTGCGCGGCGGCATCACGCCGATGACTTCGAACGGGACGTCGCTCATCCGGATCACGCGCCCGAGGATGTCGCGCCGCCGGCCGAACCGCCGCGCCCACAATTCATCGCTCAGGATCACCCGCCGCGGCGCCTCGCGTACGTCGTCGGCCGCCGTGAAGTCGCGCCCCAGCGCGGGCTTCAATCCATAGGTCGCCAGGGTGTTGTGCGTCACGCCGTAGATCGACAGCTGCTCCGCCTCGCCCTCGCCGAGGAGCGTGTAACTGCGCGACGCAATCGCCGAGAGCGACGAAAACGCCCGCGTCATCCGCCGCCAGTCGTCGAAGGTGGTGAAGCCGACCGTGCCGAAGTCCTTCTCGCCCGTTGTCTCGAACACCGTCACCAGCCGTTCCGGCTCCGCAAACGGCAGCGGCGCGAGCAACACGCCGCGGATGGCGCTGACGACCCCCGTCGTCGCCCCGAGTCCGAGCGCGAGGGTGAGCACGATGAGCAGTGTGGCGGCCGGGTGCCGCGTCATGCGACGAATGGACATGCCCGCGCGTCGTCGCAACGCGTGTGCCGCGCGTAAGTTACTGGAACGGTTGCAGGTGCGGGACGGGGAGGTGGGCGGTTATGGGACGAGGGTGTTCGGGGACGGACAGGGGAGTAGGACGCGCGCGACGGCTATGGCGCCAGCCACGCGGTCCATACGATGTATCCGAATTCCTTGTTGCGGATGCCGATGCGCAGGCGCCCGGTGGCCCCGCCGACGTTCGCCTTCAGCTGGATCCGCTCGCCCGCCGGGACTTCATAGGTCGCGCGGCCCATCGGCGAGAAGGTGTGCCGCGAGTGCGTCCCGCCCGACTGTACTTCGATGATGAGCCGCGGACGATTCTGCGTGCCGGAAAACACGAACGGTTCGGTCGAGTAGTTGCGCAGGTCGAGGACAACCGTTCCATCGGGTGCGATGGATCCGGCAGTGAGACTGAGCCCGCGCGGAGCCTCTTCCTCGTCTTCCGCGGAGCTCTCGCGCGGAGCGAAGAGCCCCGTGCCCGTACGCGTGACGGAGGTGCTCGCCACGCACGCGACCGCGAAGAAAACGAGCGCCAGTGCCCACCGTCGCACCATCGGTCCTCCCTTGCCCTCAGGATTGTAGGCGCCCCCACGCGCCATATGGTCACGGCGAGATGAATGTCACCGGATCGTCATTTGGCTTGTCGTCGGTAGCGATAGAGGCGCAGGTGTTCGGTATGGCATCGCGATCCGTTGGTCAGCCATTGACTGACCAGGTCATCGGCTTACACTATGCTGGTGAAGGTTGAGTGGGATGAGGCGAAGGATCGAGCAAACCAGCAGAAGCACGGACTCAGCTTCACGGAGGCAAGTGAGCTGTTCCAGTCTGAAGCGGATTACCTGGAGATCTTCGACGAAAAACACTCGGTTACGGAAGACCGCTTCATTGCCATCGGTCCGATTCGCCGAGGGCTGGTTCTCGTAGTGTGGACGGAACGCGAGGAAGAGATCGTCCGCATGATGAGTGCACGATGGGCGACCGTGGCTGAACGAAATCTGTATCGCGAATATGTGAGAGATCACCATGACTGACATTCCCGAGCTCACGGCCGCACAACTGTCCAGATCGATTTCGGCACGTCTGCGCAAACGACTGATTCTCGGTAAATTCGAGTCCGGTGACGATATTGCCGCGCTCAGACGTTTTGTTGGGCTTACGCAAATGCAGTTCGCGCAGGCGATGGGCATTAGTGTCCACACGTTGCGGAACTGGGAGCAGGGGCGTCGCCGGCCTGACGGCCCGGCCATTGCCTTGCTAAGAATTGCAGCCCGGCACCCCAGAATCATCCGGGAGAATATCGAATCTGCCGCATGAAGACCCGGTGAGACTCAGGCCTCCACAGCGCGGGCGAGCTCGCGGAGCAGGGCGGCGCCGTCGCCGCGCCAGGCGCTTCCGTGCATGCATGCGAGAGTCTCCGGCGCGAAGGACGCCAGCTTCGCGAACAGCGGGCCGGCGTTCTTCGAATGCGCGTAGTAATCCATCGCGCTTCGGAACGCCTCGCTCGGCGCGAGGATGTCCGCGCTCGTGAGAGCGGTCTCGCCGCGGCCCGGCTGCGTGAACAGATCCCCGCATAAAAGCGTCCGCGTCGACTCGTCCGCGAGATACCCCGTCTCCCATCCGTGCGGCAGGTGAGGCGTATCGAACCATCGAAGCGTGCGGCGGCCGGTCGAGAGCCTCTCGCCGTCGGCGAGGCCGCGGGGCTCGCGGTCCGCCACGTCGGCCACCGAGACCAGGGCCGCGGCCGTGCTGCAAAGAGGCTGTGCCGCGGGAGCGACCGCCAGCCACTCGTTGAGCGAGCCGCACTCGTCGGCCTCGAAATGAGAAAAGGCGATCCAGCGGAGCCTCTCGGGCGCGCGCACGTGCCCGATCGCCTCGCTGACCAGCGGGAACATCCGGCGCGGCCCGGTATGGAACAGGACCGGCTCGTCGTCGTCGATCAGGTACTGGTTGAATGAGAACGCCGTGCCCGGGAGATCCACCGGCGTATTCACGCGGTAGATGCCCTCCGCGACCTCCTCGATGCTGGTGCCCGTGTGTACATTGGTGATCATCTGCCGTCTCCAATCGTTGAACAGTGTTGTTCACCGAATATAAGTCGGGACGGCGCCGCGGTCAAGACCTTTCTGTAAACAGTCATGTTCAGTGAAATGAGATATACTTCTGTGCATGAAGCGCAGGGGTTACACGAAGGTGCTGCGGGCCGCGGCCGAGGAGGCCACGCGGGAGCGCATCGTCTCGGCGATCATGAACCTCCATGAAGAGGTGGGCCCGGCCAGGACCACGGTCAGCGCCATCGCCGACCGTGCCGGCGTCGAGCGCCTCACCGTCTATCGCCACTTCCCGGACGAGCCGTCGATGCTTCGCGCCTGTTCGGCGCACTGGGCGTCGCTGCACCCGCTGCCTTCGCTGCCACCGCTCGAGGGAGACCCGCCGGCCGTCGCGCGCAGGATGCTCGTGCGGCTGTACGGCTGGTTCCGCGAGAACGCGGCCATGCTCGCTCAGGTCACGGCCGACGCTCGGCGGATGGCCGCGGTCGCGGAGGCGCTCGAGCCGCTCAATGCAGACCTCGACCGGATGGCGGCGCAGCTCGACGCGCTCTGGCCGCGGCGCAGCTCGCCGCGCGCGGCCACGATCCGCCATGTCCTCGAGTTCTCGACATGGCGCTCGCTCGACCGCCTCACCGGCAGCGACCGCCGTGCCGCCGCGCTCGCGGCAGGATGGATCGACGGCAGCGATTCCTGATGGCTATGACGGACCGTGTGCAGGACTACGCACGCCAGTGGAACGTGTCGGTCGAGCAGCGGATCGAAACCACCACCTCCTTCCTCGCCTTCGGCACACGGGACGGCCTCCCCGTCGTGCTGAAAGTCTCGCGAACGGCGGGAGAAGAATGGAAGTCGGGCGAAGTCCTGGCCGCATTTGGAGGCAGGGGAGCGGTTCGGGTTTACGAATACGCCGGCGGGGCCGCTCTCCTCGAGCGTCTCGATCCGGCCACGCCGTTGGCCGAGGTCGTTCGGAGCGGGCGGGACTCCGAGGCGGTGGATCTTCTGGCTGGCGTGATCCGGGAAATGACCGGAGCGCCGGCAGGCGAGCCGCACGCGCCGTCCGTTGAAGACCTGGCCGTGAGCTTTCCGCGCTACCTGGAAAACAAAGATCGCCAGGTGCCGCGCGACCTGGTCGTCCAGGCGCACCATGTATACACAGCGCTTTGCTCCAGCCAGACGCAGCGTCGCCTCCTCCACGGCGATCTTCATCATCACAACGTCCTGTTCGACGCGCGGCGCGGCTGGCTCGCCATCGATCCGAAGGGAGTCGTGGGCGAGCTCGAATACGAGATCGGCGCAGCTCTTCGAAATCCCTGCGAATGTACGCACCTCGTCGCCTCCTCGGAGGTCGCGAAACAACGCATTGCCCGTTTCGCCGGTGCGTTGCAGTTGAACGCCGAACGCGTGCTGGCGTGGGCATTCTCCCAGGCGGTGTTGTCGGCCCTCTGGAGCATCGAAGATGGCGAGAGGCTCTCGGACGACCATCCGGGTCTCGCCCTGGCAGCGGCGCTCCGGCCCCTGCTGCCGTAGCCGGCAGGGAGCCCGCACGGTCTCGTGGCACAATGTCCAGGTGCCGAATCCCTCCACCATCGGAGCCCTGATCATCATTGCGATCTGCGTGCTCCCCGGGGTGCCGGGTGAGAAAGTCTATGGGTTGTTGATCGGCGGCGATTGGCGCGAAGAAGCATGGTCCCGCGTGTTGCGCATGATCGGCTTCAGCGTTCTCGGTTTGATGCTGTACATCACTGCGACCGGCATCTTCCGGCTCCCATTCCCGCCGTACCTCCTGCCGCGAATGGTGCCCAACCTCACGCCGCAGGTGATTTACGCTTCAACCATCGCTCTGTTCGGCCATTTTGCGGGAGCGACCGTTGCCGGGGCCGGGTCCGCGCTCGTCATGCGCCTGCTGGGACATATCGCCTCGCGCAGCGCCTATGGCAGCGCCTGGGAACATTTCATTCGCGACAGCATCGACGGTCACTGGGTCGTCATCGGTCTGCAGAACGGCGACGCATACGCCGGCTACATCCGCGTCGTCGATTCGAAATTGAACAGCCCCGATCGAGATGTCCTGCTGCTCGAGCCGGCGCGGTTCGATGAGGTGCAGCAACGTTATCGCGCGACCGAATACCAGGCGTTATTTCTGGCCGGCGCCACGATCAGCTCCATCGCAACCGTGCATGACCCGGGCACCGATGCCCGCCTGACGCAGCCGGGCGAGGATATTTTTGCAGCGGAGGACAGCCATGAGACAAAGCCAGCCACGCAAACCCAATAGCCGTTCACGGCTCGCGACCATTCCCAAGGCCCGGCCTTCGGCGCGGACGCCGACGCCTCCGCCGACACCGAAACAACCGCCGCCCAAATAGCCGGTACCGTGAAGATGCGTGCCTGGTCGCTCGCGGTCGGTCTGATCGTTCTGGCGAACGTCGCCGCTGCCGGCGAGCCGTTCGGCCCCGACGAATACCTCAGGATCCTCAGCGACTCGAAGCTTCGGTACAACATCCTCGGACAGCCGGTCAAAACGCCGGTGGAAGTGCGGTCTTGTCCGAATCGCGATGAGTCCATGCGAGTCGTGCAGCGCGGCGGCGAAAAGAAGCTGGTTCCCTGGCCGATGTCGTTGGACGTGAGCAGGCTCCTCGCGGACGGGGAGAAATCCTTTCAGGCCGGCAAATACCTCGAAGCAGCCGTCAAATACGCGGCGGCGCTCGAGAAGGATCCGGAGTCCGCGGCAGGCCATCTCTTTTACGGCGATGCCCTGCTGCTGGGCGGGAAAGATCCGGAAGCCGCGCTGGCCGAGTATCAGAAGGCCATCGCGCTCGATCCGACCCTGCCGATGGCCCACTTCTTTGCCTCGACGGCCTACGTCCAGCTCGAGCGGAAGGCGGACGCCCGCGAAGAGATCATTCGCGCGCTCACCTTCCGCCCGTCCTACGAGGCGGTCTGGAAGGTCGCTCGCCAGAACCCCAAGACGTGGGGCATCAGGCCCGTCACCCTGCATCGATTTGAACCACCGAAGGGCTACCTTGGCGTGAAGGGCGCCAACGGGATCGACGTCTTCGGCGGAGCGAATGGTGAATGGCTGGGCTACGCCATCTGCAAGGCGGTATGGGCGAACGAAGACCAGTTCAGAACCCGGCATACGGACGGCGGCTGGGCAGTCGAGGAAGAACATGCCTGCGTTCTGAATCAGTTGACGTCCGTCCTCAACGCCACGGAAGCAAAGCTCCGCAAGCAGGCGGCGGGGCCCATCGATGAGAAAGACGTCATCGCCACGCTTCCCCCGCTCGAGGCGCACATCTTCGAGGCCGCGAACGCAAAGCTGCTGGACGGCTTCATCCTGTTCGAGATCGTCGGCCGGAACTGCCCGATCGCTCTCTGTCTGATGAACGACGCGGCGAAGCAGCAGATCGAAGCCTACATTCGCAGATACGTCATCGTCGCCGCGGAATGAAACGTTAACGCTCGCCGGCGATCTGCGTCTCCATGACATGCGAACGATCCTTCTGCTGATCCTCATGGCCGTCGCCGCCGCGTCGCACGCCCATCCCGGTGCGGCGATCGCGGTCTCGAAGGAGGGGATCGTCTACTTCGTCGACACCGGCGGGGGAGTCTTCTCGATCGAGGCCGGCGGACGCGTCGTGCGCCGCGAAGGCCCTGCCTTCCACTGGTTCGCGTTCGATCCCGACAGCCGGTTCCAGAAGACCCCGTGGCCGTCGATGCCGGGTGCCGAGTTTCGCTCCGCGGGCGTCCACCCCACCATCGTTCTCTCCAGCGATTTTCCGGTGACCATCGCCGGTGGAACGTTCTATTACCCGGCGGGTGCCGGCGGACAAATCCGCATCATGGCGATCGAGCCGTCGGGCGCGACGTCCACACGAGCCACCCTTCCGCCCATTCGCCGAGGCGGGCAGACCATCACCTGGCTCAACGGGCTTGCTTCCGCCGCGGACGGTTCGCTGTACTACACGGAAGACCGTGCCATCCGAAGGGTCGACCGGCGCGGCCAGGTCTCCTCGGTCGCGGCGAACGTCGCCGTCCCCGCCTGCGCGGCCATCCCCGGAAACGAGACCGACACCGGACCCTATCTGCGGGGACTGGCCGTCGCCGCCGACGGTTCGATCTATGTCGCCGCAGCGGGTTGTGGCGCCGTGCTGAAGGTGGACGCGAAGGGAAACGTTCGTACAGTCCTCCGCGCGTCGCCGCCCTGGTCTCCGACGGCCGTCGCCGTCGCGGGCCGGGACATCTACGTCCTCGAGTACCTGCACACCGCATCCGACAATCGGGCGGAGTGGATCCCGCGCGTTCGCAGGATCTCGAGCGATGGCAGCGTCAGCACCCTCGGCGGCAGCACGCGAACGGGACGCTAATGCCGCGCCGCTCTGCGCCGCGCCGGATGGCTCGCGGCCAGCGTCAGCTTGAACGCGCTGAGGCTCGTCGCGTGCCCGTCGAACTGCGCGCCGAACGCGTAAATGCGGAGCTCGAGCGGCGCGGTCACGGATGCCCACGCGGGAGTCGACGGCAGGACGACGACGTGCTCGATCTCGTCGAAGTTGCCCTTCGACACCTCGGCGCTGACATAGAGCGGGTTCGATTGTGCGAAGAGCGTGTACCCGAGCGGCGAGTGGAAGCCGATGCGGCGCGTGGAGAAGCGGATCTCCGCGCCGCGAAGATCGAGCGGGGCTCCGTTCGGCGTGATCGTCGCCTGCAGATACTCGTTGTCGGCGATCGCCTGCGCCAGCGTCTCGTTGCCTGACGCCGGTGCGCTGACGGAGAACGCGAGCGCGTTGTCGCCAGGACGCGGTGTCGCGCCGGCACCCAGCGTCCATCCGCTCCACGCGAGCGACGGCGAGCGGACGAACGTCGCGGTCCACGGCAGGGAAAGTGCGGGCGACGTGCCGCGGAAATCGCTCTGGACGAGCGTGCCCGGCCCGCCGAACGTCTCCAGCGAAAAGATCCGCC
>Ga0134123_10000395_pt1 | contig 29211 bp, 27 predicted proteins | sample KB303_FD_96460 | JGI IMG/M metagenome (GOLD analysis project Ga0134123, IMG submission 96460) | Terrestrial soil microbial communities without Nitrogen fertilizer from Kellogg Biological Station, Michigan, USA - KB3-0-3 | ecosystem: Environmental > Terrestrial > Soil > Unclassified ...
CGCACCATGCGCGCGTCCGAGGACGAGACCTGCGCGAGCAGCGTCTCGAACTCCTGCGGCTCGAGCCGGAAGTTCGTGAACGTGGTCGCGCGCTGAATGACATTCGCGCGTCCCGCCGCCGAGATCACCTGCTGTGCGCCGACTTCGACGGGCAGCCAGATCAGCGCGCGGGGATCGGTGCTCGCGGCTTCGGCGTTCGTGAGCGGCTGCTTCGTATCGCGCGAGAACGGCACGAAGTCGACGCGCTCCTCGTTCGAAAGCACTTCGCCGGTCAGATTCAGCTGGATCATCGAAATGCGGACGCGCGCCCACGTCCGCGCGTCGATCCACACCGTTCCGCGATACAGCGGCAGATTCTCCGGCGCGTTCTTCGGCGGAGCGAAGCGCACTTCGTAGGTGCGATATCCGAGAAGGTCCGTCGTCCGCACGAGCTCGTAGCGGTACTCGTTCGTCAGATGGAGATCGAGCGGAAGCTGCGTCACCTTCTCCGGCTGGATCAGCGGCAGCTCGGGAATGCGCCCGTACTTCCACTTCACGCCGTTGATCAGGAACTCGGACCAGACCCAGTCGGCCCTGCCGTTCGGATCGGAGAAGTAGTCGCCCGCGATCGCGGCTTCGAGCGCGTCGCCGCCGTTGCCGATCTCGAAGCGGAGCTTGGTCGTGTTGCGCGCGATGTAGCGCGGCTGAATCGACTCCTGATACGCGTCGTACGCCTGATGATTGCGGATCACTTCCTCGACGGAGATCCCGCGCTCGGTCGCGACGCTGATCGTTTCCTTCGTCACGTTGCGGTTCGGCTTCTCCGCGTAGTCGACGACCACCGCGTACGGCTGCGTCGTCTTCGGCGAGCCGACGAGGAGGCGGTTCGCGCGCTTGCCGGTGTCGGTGATGTCGCGCTCGCCGGCGGCATCGACGCGGCGCGGCTTCACGTAGCGGTCGACCGGCAGCGCGAGGATCGACGGCGCGGCGGCGTCGCCGCGCGGGACCAGCATCGTGCGCAGGTCCTCGCCGCGCACGAAGCTGAGCACCGGCATCTCGATCTCGCCGCCCTTTGCATCGAGCACCGCGATCTTCGACGTCGAGTCGAACGCCCAGTCGCCGGTCATCGAGCGGTTGAACTGCGCCAGTGCAACCGGGTTTGCGCCCCCGCTCGCATACGCGCGCGCGGCGCCCGCGCTGAGCGCTTTCGCGAGATCGAAGATCGCGTTCGGCGACTCGATCGCCACCACGGCGTAGATCTTCTTGGCCGGATCGCGCTCCGCCAGCACGGCCAGCGTGCTCGCGATCTGCGCCGGCTCGACGATGACCGCGTCGAAGTAGCCGCCCGCGCCGTTGTCGAACAGCGCGACGAGGCCCTCGCTGTTCGGAAGCACGATGCGCTTCGCGACGTCGAGACCCTGCGCCGTGACGGCGAGCCGCTTGACCGCGTACGCCGCGAGCGCGGGATCGGCCGTCGCGACCGAAACGCCGAGGGCGTCGAACGGACCGTGCGCGCGCGCCCAGTCGATAATCGTCCTGGTGTGCTCCTCGATCTGGAGGAGCGGATCCTTCTCACCACCATCGATCGCGTATTCGACGACCAGCGCGACGTCGGACGGGCGCGCCGGCGCGTACGCCGCGAGGTCCGCCTCGCGCACGCGCGACAGCGTCGGGACGCCCGCGCCGTCGGGCGCGACGACGCCCACGCAGAGCGTGCATTCCTTCGGCGCATCGGCGCCGAAAAGCGGGAGGACAAGGAATTGCAGTAGAACAGCAGCGACAACGAACTTTTTCATCGAGACCCCTGTGGAAAGACCGGCGTGTTCAACGCCGCGCAAACGGACGAAATTGCCAGCAAAAGGCATCGTTTTTCTGAATCGCTCCTCCGGCGTGAAACTTCCCCCCGCGGAAGTCGACGCATTGCGTGCCGCCGCCGCCGAGGCAAAGCTCGAAGTCATCGAACTGTCACGGGACGTCGACATCATCGCGACCGTCCGCGACCAGCTCAGGCGTGGCATCAAAGTCGTCATCGCCGCCGGCGGCGACGGCACGATCCATCACGTGATCCAGGGCGTCGTGCACACCGACGCCACGCTCGGCGTGCTGCCGATCGGGTCCTGGAACCACTTCGCCCGCGACCTCGGCATCCCGCTCGACTGGCGGACCGCGCTCGACGTCGCGCTCACCGGCGAGATCCGGCAGATCGACACCGCGCGCCTCAACGATCGCTTTTTCGTCAACAACGTCTCGATGGGTCTCTACCCCGAGCTCGTCGCCCGCCGCGAAGAGCGCGGCCGCGATTACCCCCGCTGGAAAGCGCGCATGTACGCCGCGTACTCGACGCTGCGCAAGTACCCCCACGTCACCGTCGCCGTCGAGTCGGAGTACCACCAGGAGTCGATCCGCACGCACCTGTTCATGGTGTCCAACAACTCCTACGACCTCTCCCGCATCGGCATCGAAGCCCCCCGCGCGAACCTCGGCGAAGGCCAGCTCTCCGTCTACTGGCTCCCGCACACCCCGCGCCTCCAGCTCATGAAATTCGTCGCCCGCTACCTCGCCGGCCGCGTGCGCGAAGTCCCCGGCTTCCGCTCCTTCCGCACCCGCCGCATGCGCGTCCAGTCCTCCCGCCCCCACCTCGACGTCGGCATCGACGGCGAAGTCTTCACCGTCCAGACCCCCCTCGTCATCACCATCGTCCCCCAGTCCCTCCTGGTGAGGGTGCCGCGTCAAGTCGGTTAAGTTGGGGTCAGGTCTGGAATTTCAACTTAAGGCGGCTGCCGGGAGTGGATGTTCGAATATTCTTCGTGCTGGGATGGACTTTGCTCTCTGCAGCCGCCTTAAGTTGAAATTCCAGACCTGACCCCAGCCATGTCCATTTTTGATACGGTCGTCGACTCCGAGGTGCAGGCGCTGTTGCGGCGCGAACAGCGGCTGCTCGTCGAGTTGCGGGAGACGCTGGAGCGCGAGCAGGCCGAGGAGCGGCGCCGGGTGGACGAGCTGATCGCGACGCTCGAGGACCTCTTCACGATCGTGATCGTGGGCGAGTTCAACTCCGGCAAGTCGTCGCTGATCAACGCGCTGTTCGGCGAGACGCTGCGGACCGAGGGACCGATTCCGGTCGACGACGTGATCTCGGTCCTGCGCTATGCCGAGAAGCCGTCGCAGCGCCGGCTCTCCGATTTCGTCGTCGAGCAGTTCTATCCGATCGAGTTTCTCCGCAACATCACGCTCGTCGACACGCCGGGCACGAACTCGATCATCCAGCGGCATCAGGAGGTCACCGAGGACTTCATCCCGCGCGCCGATCTCGTGCTGTTCGTGACGTCGATCGACCGGCCGCTCTCGGAGTCGGAGCGGCGCTTCCTCGAGTACATCCGCGAGTGGGGGAAGAAGGTCGTGTTCGTGCTGAACAAGATCGACACGAAGACCGACGCTGAGGTCGAGCAGGTGGTCGACTACCTGCGCACGAACCTGCGCGCGATCTTCGGATTCGATCCGGTGATCCTTCCCGTGTCGGCGAAGACCGGCAGCCGCTTCGATGTGCTGGAGGACTACATCTTCCGCGTGCTCTCGGAAAAGGAGCGCGTGAAGATCAAGCTGACGGCGCCACTGGAGACGATCCTGTCGCTGACGAAGAAACAGTTCCGGATGATCGAGTCGCGCCGCGAACTGCTGGCCTCGGACAAGACGCGCATCGACGCCATCAATGAACAGCTCGAGCACGCGCGCGACGATCTGATGTCGAACTTCAAGCAGTTCGTCGTGCGCATCGACAACCTGCTGATGGACCTCGAGCGCCGCGGCCTCGACTTCCTCGACCGCTACGTGCGCATCCAGCACATCATGCTGATGCGCGACGCGCTGCGCTTCCGCGAGGAGTTCGAGCGCCAGGTGTTCCAGGGCTGGAAAGGCTCGATCGACTCGACGATCCAGGAGGCGGTGGACTGGCTGGTACGCGAGAACATGAAGCTGTGGAACGGGACGGTGGACGCGTTCCAGCGCCGCGCGGAGGCGGACACGCGCAACGAGGAGGTCGTCGGCCGCGTCGGACGCGAGTTCGCATACAACCGCGAGGAGGTGTACGGCCGGATGCGCCGCAACGCCGAGCAGCGCCTCGCCGCGTATGACGTGAATGTCGAGAGCCGCCGCATCATCGATCACGCGATGCGCGCGGTCCTGCACTCCTTCGGCCTCGGCGCCGGCGCGCTCGGCCTCGGGTACCTGGTCTCCGCCGCCGTCTCGAGCACCGCCATCGACGTCACCGGTCTGACCGCCGCGACGATGCTGCTGGTGACCAGCTTCCTGATCCTCCCGTACAAGCGCTCGAAGGCGAAGGACGAGTTCCGCCGCCGCATCGAAGAGCTCCGCACCCAGATGCGCGAGACCCTCGACCGCGAGTCGTCGACGGAGATCGACCGCATGCTCCGCAACATCCGCTCCGCCATCGAACCCTACCAGCGCTTCTACGCCACGGAGTCCGAAAAGGTCGAACGCTTCGCCGAGAAGCTGACAAAAATCGAGACCGAAGCCCGCGAGATCCTGTCGCAAATCTAACGGAACGCCGGCGTCCCCGCCGGCTGGCCCGGCGGCGTCCCGCCGCCGTGGTAGTCTCTCCTCGTCCACACGCCGACGTCGTCGCCTCTCCGCGACGAAATGCGCTACGACAACTTCATCCCCCATCCCCGTCTGGTCGAGATCCGTTCACGGGGTCGTCTCCCGCACTGGCAGGTCGACGACGCGATCTACTCGATTACTTTTCGCCTGCGCGACTCACTGCCGCGCGACGTCGCACACTCGCTCATTCTCGAGCGCGCTCACATGCTGCGCGGAATCACCAGCACGACCGAGCGCGCGCGTCTCGATCACGCATTCGCAATCCGCCTCGATCGCGAGCTCGATCGCGGCTACGGATCGTGCATCCTTCGCGAGCACGGCGAGGTCGTCGCAAACGCGCTACGGCATTTCGATGGCGTGCGTTACGAACTGCACGCGTGGTGCGTGATGCCGAATCACGTGCACGTCATGCTGCATCTTGCGCAGGGTCGCGAGTTGCCGCGTGTGGTTCATTCGTGGAAGTCGTACACGGCGCACGTGATCGGTCGGGGTGTGATCTGGCAGCGGGAGTACTTCGATCGGGTGATCCGGAGTCCGAGCGATTACAACGCGACGCGAGCTTATATTCGAGGCAACCCTGCGAAGGCGGGACTGCGTGATTGGCAATGGGTGAGGTGAGGGCGCCGGGACGGCGCCCGGCCAGCCGGCGGGACGCCGGCGTTCCGGAGCGCCGCCGTCTCGGCGGCTGGCCCGGCGGCGTCCCGCCGCCGTGGCGGGGGTGGGTATAATCCCGGCCCTTATGACCACGGTTCGGATCAGGGAATTGGCGCAGCATGTTGGCGAGAAGGTGACGGTCAACGGCTGGTTGTACAACAAGCGCACCTCGGGGAAGCTGCAGTTTCCGATCATTCGGGATGGCAGCGGGTATCTGCAGTGCGTCGTCTTCAAGAAGGAAGTCTCCGAGGAGACCTGGAGTAACGTCGAGCAGGTGACGCAGGAATCGTCCGTGCGGGTCACCGGCACCGTTCGCGCGGAGCCGCGCGCGCCGGGCGGGGTCGAGCTCGGCGTCGAGACGTTCGAGATCATCCAGCTCACGCCCGACTATCCGATCACGCCCAAAGAGCACGGCACCGCGTTCCTCATGGACCTGCGCCACCTCTGGCTGCGCTCCTCGAAACAGCACGCCGTACTGCGCGTCCGCAACGAGCTCGAGAAAGCGATCCGCGACTTCTTCTACGACCGCGACTTCGTCCTCATCGACTCGCCGATCCTCACCGCCAACGCGGCCGAGGGAACGTCCACGCTCTTCGAGACCGACTACTTCGGCGAGAAAGCGTATCTCTCGCAGTCCGGCCAGCTCTACCTCGAGCCCGCGGCCGCGGCGTTCGGGCGCGTCTACTGCTTCGGTCCCACCTTCCGCGCCGAGAAATCGAAGACGCGCCGGCACCTGATGGAGTTCTGGATGATCGAGCCCGAGGTCGCGTTCCTCGAGTTCGAAGGACTGCAGGACCTCGCCGAGGAGTACATCGAATACCTCGTCGGCCGCGTGCTCGAGCGCTGTCAGGAAGAGTTGAAGACGCTCGAGCGCGACATCACGAAGCTCGAGAACGTGAAGCGCCCGTTCCCGCGCATCACCTATCGCGAAGCCATCGAAGTGCTGAAGAAGCACGGCGTCGAGGCGAAGTTCGGCGACGACTTCGGCGGCGACGAAGAGACAATCATCGCCAACTCCTTCGACAAGCCGGTGATGATCTCGCGCTATCCGGCGTCGATCAAAGCGTTCTACATGCAGCCCGACCCCGACGACCCGTCGCTCGCCCTGGGACTCGACATGATCGCGCCCGAGGGCTACGGCGAGATCATCGGCGGCTCGCAGCGCATCCACGACCACGACCTGCTGCTGCAGCGCATCCAGGAGCACCACCTCCCGGTCGAGGCGTTCCAGTGGTACCTCGACGTCCGCAAATACGGCACCTTCCCGCACTCCGGCTTCGGCATGGGACTGGAAAGGGTCGTGGCGTGGATGAGCGGCGTGCCGCATTTGAGGGAGACGATTCCGTATCCGCGCATGTTGAATCGGATCTATCCGTAGGGGTTGCGCGGTTACGCAGTTGCGCGGTTACGCGGTAGAAGCATTTCGATGACGGACGAGCCAACCGACAGCCGCGCAACCGCGCAACCGCGCAACCGCGCAACCCTCCGCGTGATCCCCCTCGGCGGTCTCGGCGAGATCGGCATGAACCTCATGGTCTACGAGTGTGGCGATGAAGCCATTCTCGTCGACTGCGGGATGATGTTTCCGGACGCCGCGACACTCGGCGTCGACGTCATCGTTCCCGACATGACGTACCTCTTCGACAACGCCTCGAAGATCAAAGCGCTCTTCCTCACGCACGGCCACGAAGACCACATCGGCGCGGTGCCGTTTCTCGTCGAGCGCCTGCCGCTGCCGGTGTACGGCATGCCGCTGGCCCTCGGGTTCGTGGCCGACAAGTTCGAGGAGTTCGGCATCGAGGAGATCGAGTTGCGCGCGATCCGGCCGCGCGAGGTCGTCGAAGTCGGCGCCTTCCGCGTCGAGGCCCTTCGCGTCACGCACTCGATCGTCGACGCCCTCGGCTACGCGATCACCACCCCCGCCGGCACGATCATCCACACCGGCGACTTCAAGATCGATCACACGCCCATCGACGCGAAGCCCACCGACCTCTCGCGGTTCGCGCAGTACGGCGAGAACGGCGTCCTGCTGCTCGTCAGCGACTCCACCAACGCGCTCGTGCCGGGGCACGGCCCGTCGGAGCGCACCGTCGGCAGCGCGCTCGAGCGCATCTTCGCCCACGCCACCGGCCGCGTCCTCGTCACGACCTTCGCCTCGCACATCCATCGCGTGCAGCAGGTCATCGACATGGCCCGCAAGTTCCGCCGCAAAGTGCTGCTCGTCGGCCGCTCGCTCGTCGACAACGTCGAGACCGCGGAGCGCCTCGGCTATCTGAAGTTTCCGCGCGAGGCGCGCGCGGCGACGGACGAGCTGCCGGCGCGCGAGCTCGTGATCATGACCACCGGCACGCAGGGCGAGCCGGCGTCGGCGCTCTCGCGGATGGCCATCGGCGAGCACAAGCAGGTCTCGATCGAGCGCGGCGACGTCGTGATCATCTCCGCCCGCACGATCCCCGGCAACGAGCGCGCCGTCGCGCACGTGATCGACAACCTCTATCGCCGCGGCGCGGAGGTCGTGCATCACGAGCAGCCCGACATCCATGTGTCGGGGCACGCCTGTCAGGAAGAGCTGAAGCTGATGCTCAACGTCACGCGGCCGAAGTTCTTCATCCCCATGCACGGGACGCTGCGGCATCTGATCCACCACGCGCGGCTCGCGCAGGAAGTCGGCGTGCCGCACGGGATTGTGATCACGAACGGGCAGGTCGCGGAGATCACGGGCGACTCGATCCGCGTGCTCGAAGACCGCGTGCCGCAGGGGAAAGTGTTCATCGACGCCGAGGCGGAGGAAGTGCCGGAAGTCGTCGTGCGCGACCGCCAGCATCTCGCCGAGGATGGATTCGTGATCGTCGTCGTCGCGATCGACAGCAACGGGCAGCTCATCCGCGAGCCCGAGATCATCACGCGCGGCCTGGTCCACGTCGACGCGAGCCAGGAGATCCTCGCGGAAGTGCGCACGATGCTCGCCGGCATCTTTGACACCAGCCATCCCGACGAGCTGCGCGATCCCGATCTGTTGCAGGAGAAACTGCGCGCCTCGCTGAAGCGCTATTTCAGGAAGAGTATGGGACGACGGCCCATGATTCTTCCCGTAATCTGGGAGATGTAGGAGATGACCCTCATCGAAGCCATCATCCTCGGCCTCGTCCAGGGCCTCACCGAATTCATCCCCATCTCCTCGACGGCGCATCTGAAACTCGTCCCCGAGCTCCTCGGGTGGGGGGATCCGGGCGCGGCGGCGTCGGCGGTGATTCAGTTCGGGACGATCCTCGCGGTGCTGATCTACTTCGCGCGCGACGTCGTGCGGCTCATCATCGGCTTCTTCCGCGGACTCGCGACGCGCAGGCCGTTCGAGGATCCGGACTCGCGCGAGGCGTGGTACGTCCTTGCCGCGACGATCCCCATCCTCGTCCTCGGCGTCCTGCTCAAGGACCTGATCCACGGCGTCTTTCGCAGCACGTGGGTCGTGACGTTCCAGCTCGTGTTCATCGCCGCGCTGATGCAGATCGCGGAGGCATACACGCGGCGCAAAGGGTTCCGGCCGCGGGAGGACTTCAACATGAAGGATGCGATCGCCATGGGCGCCGGACAGTGCATCGCGCTGATCCCCGGCTCCTCGCGCAGCGGCTCGACGATCATGACCGCGCTCTTCCGCCGGATTCCGCACGACTACGCCGCCCGCTTCTCGTTCATCATGAGCATCCCCGCCATCACCGCGGCCGGCGTGTACGAGCTGATCTCCGAGCGCGAGCATCTCGCGTCGATCGGAACGACGCCGATCCTCGTCGCGATCGTCGTCGCGTTCCTCTCCGGCTGGGCGTCGATCTGGTTCCTGCTGCGCTACCTCCGCACGCACACCACCCACATCTTCATCTACTACCGCTACGCCCTCGGCGCGATCCTCGCGGCGCTGCTGCTGTCATCATGTACGTCGATGTCGCAACAGCCGCAGCCGCAGCCGCGCGCCCGCTATCTCGCCCTCGGCGACTCGTACACGATCGGCGAGAGCGTCGATCCGCAGGAGCGGTTCCCGAACCAGCTCGCGCGGGAACTCGGCATCGGTCTCCCGTCGGTCATCGCGAAGACGGGCTGGACGACGGAAGAGCTGAGCACGGCGATCGACGCCGCCGAGGTCAGGGGCACGTACGACCTCGTCACCCTGCTCATCGGCGTCAACAACCAGTATCGCGGCCGCAAGGCGGACGAATACCGCATCCAGTTCGGCGCGCTGCTGCAGCGCGCGATCGGCTTCGCCGGCGGCGACCCGAAGCGCGTCGTGGTGGTCTCGATCCCCGACTGGGGCGTCACGCCGTTCGCGGAAGGGCGCGACCGCGCGCAGATCGCGCACGAGATCGATCGCTTCAACGCCATCGGCCGCGATCAGACCGCGCGCGCCGGCGCGCGGTGGGTCGACGTCACGCCGATCTCGCGGCGCAGCGACCCTTCGCTCATCACCGGCGACAACCTCCATCCCTCGGCGAAGATGTACGCCGAGTGGGTGAAGGTGATCCTGCCCGAAGCGCGGGCCGCGCTCCGGCAACTGCGATAATCGCCGCCGCATGGCGCGCAACTGCATCGCCGCGATCGACGTCGGCACGAACTCGATCCACATGATCATCGTGGAGCAGCGCCGCCACGGCTATCGCGTCATCGACAAAGAAAAGGAGATGGTGCAGCTCGGACGCGGCAGTCTCGAAGGACGCCCGCTGACCGACGCAGCCATCGAGCGCGGAGTCGAGGCTCTGCGGAAGATGGCCGACATCGCCGCGCGGTGGCAGGTGAAGGAAGTCGTCGCCGTCGCCACGAGCGCGATCCGCGAGGCGCCCAACGGGCGCAAGTTCATCACCGCGGCGCAGAAGGCCTCGGGCTTCAAGATCCGCGTCATCTCCGGCGAGCTCGAGGCGGACTACATCTACCGCGCCGTCCGCGCGGCCCTCGACTTCCACGGCGGCACGGCGCTCGTGATCGACGTCGGCGGCGGCAGCATCGAGATGATCGTCGGGACCGCCGAAGAGGTGTATCTGACCGCGAGCGAGCCGCTCGGCGCGCTGCGCATGGCGCAGCGATTCGGACTCGAGGGCGCGACGTCGCCGGCGACGGTCGACGCCTGCCGCACGTGGGCGCGCAAGCGGCTGAAGAAAACGCTCGCGCGCGTGTCGTCGATCGGCTTCGACTTCACGATCGGCACCTCCGGCACGATCGCCACGCTCGCCGCGCTCGCGTCGACCGACGGCGACTCCATCTCGTCGGGGTTGACCCTGTTGCCGCGCAAGCGGCTGTCCTCGCTGGTCGAGGAACTGGCGCCGCTCTCCGCGGGCGAGCGCGCGCGGCGGTTCGGGATCGACGAGCGGCGCGCGGAGACGATCCTCGCCGGCGCGATCGTGCTCGAGGAGATCATGCGCGTGCTGGAGACCGACCGCATCCGCGCCTGCGACGCGGCGCTGCGCGAAGGCCTCGTCGAGTACGTGCTCGACGGACTGCGCGAGCCGACCCGGCCGCGGCAGCGCGGCAGCGTGCGCCGCTCGTCCGTGCTCGCCCTCGCCGACCGCAGCGCCGTCGACCGCTCGCACGCCGCGCACGTGGCGCGCCTCGCGCTGCGCATCTTCGATCAGACCGACGAGCTGCATCGCTTCCGCACGGGCGAGCGCGAGCTGCTCGAATACGCCGCGCTCCTGCACGAAGTCGGGATGCACGTCTCGTATCCCGGACATCACAAGCACTCCTATTACCTGATCAGCCACGCCGGCCTGCGCGGCTTCACGACCGATCAGGTGGCGATCGTCGCCAACGTCGCGCGCTACTACCGCAAGGCGGCGCCCGACGAGAAAGACGACAACTTCGCGCAGCTCTCGTCGTGGCAGAAAGAGACCGTCCGCAAGCTCGTCGCGATCCTGCGCGTCGCCGACGCGCTCGACCGCGGCCGCAGCCGCGCGGTGCGCGACGTGCACGTGGATACCGGGAAGCGCGCCATTCGCTTCCGCCTCCGCCTGCGCGGCGATGCGGACCTGGAGCTGGCCGCGGCGGCGAAACGGGCGAGTTACTTCGGAAAGGTGTTCGAAAAACATGTCGACTTCGAAAGCGGTGCCTGATGCCGAACGGTTCGTCGTCCTGCTGCGCCACGGCGTCGCCGAAGACGCGGCGCCGGATCAGAAGGACGAGGATCGCGCGCTCACGACGGAAGGACAGCAGCGGATGAAGGAGATCGCGCGCGGCCTCGCGCGGATCTTCCCGAAGGCGCAGGCCATCTATACGAGCCCGTTGCGGCGCGCGGTGCAGACCGCGCAGCGCGTGGCGAAAGCGTACGGCGGACGGGTGGAAGTCACGGTCACCGACGCGCTGCGGCCCGGCGCGCCGGCGAAGGAGCTGCGCGCGCTCCTCGATGCGGCGAAGGCGCGGCGCGCGATCATCGTCGGGCACGAGCCGAATCTGATGGAGTACATCCACGCCCTCGCCGCCCTCGGCAAGTCCGCGCGCCTCGAGCTGAAAAAAGGCGGCTGCTGCGGCGTCCGGCTCACGAAGGCCGGCGGCGTGCTCGAGTGGCTGCTACCGCCGCGTGCTCTGCGCGCGCACGCTCACCGTTGACCACTCGCCGTCCGCGAGAATCGCCGCGGTCAGCGCGCCGCCGTAGACGCAGCCGGTATCCAGCCCGAGGGCGAAGCGGTCGAACTTCGGCTTCCGCAGCGGCGTGTGGCCGTAAAGCACGAAGCGCGGGCCGCGCCATTTCTCCGCCCACAGCACGTCCCCCGGCTGCTGCTCGTCCTTCGGAACGTACGTCCATGTGCCGTTCGCCTTGCGGATCCAGCGCAGGCGAGGCACCACGTCCTTCTCCCGCTCCACGTCTTCCGCGGTCACCGACATCTGCGGCAGAAATCCGCCGTGCACGACGGCGACGTTGCGGTCGGGGAAGTCCAGGACCAGCGGCCAGGACCGGATGTATCGCAGGAGGTCGCGGCGCCGCGCGACGTCGGGCGTGTCGCGGAGGAAGTACCGCAGCAGCGGCTTCGCCCTGCGGAGGAGCTTGAGCTCGTTGTTGCCGCGGACGGCGAGATAGCCGCGCTCGCGCCAGAGATCGAGACAGCGCGCCGCGGCCGGACCCTTGCGCACGATGTCGCCGGCGGACACCACGACGTCGTCGTCCGTCGGCGCGACGCGGCCGAGGAGCTCGACCAGCTCGTCGTAGCAGCCGTGGATGTCGCCGACGACGATCAGCCGCGCGCCGGCGGGCGGATGGATGGATCGCAGCACTACGTCGCTCGCCACACGTTCCAGTAATTCCGCATTCGCGCCAGCCAGGTGCGCGGCGGCTCGGCGTACACGCGCGCGCCGAGCTCCCCGGCATCCGCTGCGAGCGCGGACTGCCGCGCGTCGATCGCGGCGAGCAGCGTCTTCGCCCGCGGCCCGGCGGCTCCGCGCAGCACCTCGAGGTCGTGATGATCGCCGAGGGCGCGCGCGAGCGACGCCAGCTCGCGCTCGTACGCCTTCATCACGTCCGGCCACACGTGCTGCAGCAGCTGTGCGTGATACCAGTGATCCTTCACCCGCTTGCGCCACTCGTGAAAGTCGCTCGCAGTCCGCCGCTTCAGCGCGGTTTTCATGGCGCGCCGTCCGTCGCGATACGTGCGCGCCAGCCCGTCCTCGATTGCGTCGAACGAGCCGGGAAGCGCCGGCCAGAGCGCGAGCCGCTCCTCCGCCTCGGCGAGCAGTTTCACGACCTTCGCGATGCTCGCCTCGGACACTCGCAGCGCATTGCGGCGCGACTCGAGCAGCCGGCGCGTGCGTCCGGCCGCCGCCGGCGGAAGCTCGAGCTTGTCCAGCGCCTCGATCACCGCCTCCGCGTCGCGCGCCGCGGCGAGGCCGCGTCCCGCGTCGCGCCACCATGCATTCTCGACCGCGAACCGCTCGCCGAGCGGCTTGCGCACCAGCCGCACGACGGCGCGCGTCTCCTTGAATCGCTTGCGCGCGTCATGGATCCGTTTCTCGGCTGGCGCCTTCGCATCGGTCAGTTGCTTGCGGGCGCGCGCGATCTGCTCGCGCATGACGCGCACGATCGCGTCGCCGGCCGGCTCGTTCTTCTCGAACGCGTATGCCACGCGCAAACGATAGCGAATTCGGCGGCCTCCCGCCGCCGCGGGGCGTCGGGACGACGCCCGTTCAGCCGGCGGGGACGCCGGCGTTCCACTAGAATCGCGCGCGTGCCGGCGCAGCAGCTTCTCAATCGCGAGCTCAGCCGCCTCGATTACAACCGCCGCGTGCTGGCGAAAGCCGAGGATGCGGCGGTGCCGCTGCTCGACCGCCTGCAGTTCGTCACGTACTGCTCGAAGAACCTCGACGAGTTCTTCATGGTCCGCGCCGGCGCGACGCGCGACCTCATCGACGCCGGCATCGCCGAGCGCACTCCCGACGGCATGCTGCCCGCCGAGCAGATGACCGCCATGCGCCGGCGCGCGCGCGAGCTGCTGAACGACATGTACCGCTGCGTCAACGAGCAACTCCTGCCGGCGCTGCGCGCGGAAGGCATCTCCATCGAGAGCTTCAGCGAGCTGTCCGCCGGCGAGCAGAAGGCGCTGTCCGACCAGTTCCGCGAGCGCATCGCTCCCGTCCTCACGCCGCTGGCGATCGATCCCGGACATCCGTTCCCGTTCGTCGCCAACCTCAGCCTCAACATGGCGGTGATGGTGGAGTCGGTGCGCGGCGGCGAGCACCTCGTGATGTTCAAGCTCCCGCCGCTGCTGCCGCGGTTCATCCATGTCGCCGAGCGGCGTTTCGTCGCCATCGAGTCGCTGCTCCTCGCGCAGATGGAGCGGCTGCTGCCGGCGCTGAAGGCGCGGCGCGCGGTGCTGTTCCGCGTGATCCGCAACTCCGAGCTGAGCATCGACCGCGACGAAGTCGAGGACCTGCGCGACTCAGTGGAAGCGGAGCTGCGGCGGAGCGAGCGGAAGCAGGTCGTCTGTCTCGAAGTCGACGCGCGCGCCGACGACGAGCTGCTGAACGTGCTCGTGGAATCGACGCGCACCCGCCCCGAGGACGTCTATCGCGTCGCCGGATTCCTCAAGCTCACCGACTTCGCCGACCTCGTGGACCGCATCGACGACCCGAAGCTGCGCTACGAAGCCTTCAGCCCGAGGCTGCCGCAGCGGCTCGCCACCAGCGCCGACATCTTCTCCATCATCCGGGAGCGCGACGTTCTGCTGCACCGCCCGTACGACTCCTTCACCGCGGTCATCGAGCTCCTGCACGCCGCCGCGACCGATCCCGACGTCGTGGCCATCAAGCAGACGCTCTACCAGACCGACGAACAGTCGCCGGTGGTGGACAAGCTCGTGCTGGCGGCGCGCAACGGCAAACAGGTCACGGCGGTGATCGAGCTGCAGGCGCGCTTCGAGGAAAAGCGCAACATCGCCCTCGCCGCGCGGCTGCAGGACGCCGGCGCGCAGGTGGTCTTCGGCCTCGTCGGGATCCAGGCGCACGCCAAGATGTGCGTGGTCGTGCGGCGCGAGGAAGGGGCGCTGCGCCACTTCCTCCATCTCTCGACCGGCAACTACAACATCGAGGCCGCGCGCGACTACATCGATCTCGACCTGCTGACCGCCGACGACGAGTTTGGCCAGGACGCGTCGCAGCTGGTGAACGTGCTGACCGGATTCAGCACCGCCAGCCTCTCCCAGGTGCTGGAGAAACAGGGGCCGCGTCCGCAGTGGAAGCACTTCGCGATCGCGCCGTTCGACTACCAGCGCACGCTGATCGCGAAGATCGAGCGGGAGGCGAAGCACGCGAAGGAGAAGCGGCCGGCGCGGATCGCCGCGAAGGTGAACGCGCTCGCCGATCCCGTGGTCATCGAGGCCCTCGTGCGCGCCGCGGACGCGGGCGTGAAGATCGAGCTGATCGTGCGCGGCATCTGCTGTCTCGTGCCGCGCGACAACATCCGCGTGATCTCCGTCGTCGACCGCTTCCTCGAGCACTCCCGCATCATCCGCTTCGAGAACGGCGGCCATCCGGAGGTGTTCCTCTCGAGCGGCGACTGGATGCAGCGCAACTTCCATCGCCGGATCGAGGTCATGTTCCCGCTCCGCGACCCTCTCGTGCGCGAGAGCGTGGAGCAGATCCTCGAGGTCACGCTCCAGGACACCGCCTCATCCTGGCAGCTGCAGCCTGACGGGAGCTGGATTCGCTCGAGCGGAAAGTTCTCGAGCCAGCAGCGCCACATCGACGCCGCACGCGCCGAGGGCCCGCGGATTCGCCGGAAGAAACCGAAGACCGCCAAACGCTCGCGCTAAACGCGACCCCTCATCCGCCCTTCGGGCACCTTCTCCCCGCAAGCGGGGCGAAGGGCGTTCTAACTCCCTCCCCTCGGCGAGGGGAGAAGGTGCCCGAAGGGCGGATGAGGGGTGCTGCCGGTTAAACGCGCTTTCTTCGCGCCTTGCGCCGCGCCGCCGCCGGCTTCTTCAGCGCTTCGTCATACCGCACGATGCGCACGGCCTCGGCGCGCGCGATCTCGATGAACCGCTGCTGGCTGCGGATCGGGCGCGGACCGGCCTTCCGCCGCTTGTAGGTCCCGTCCGGCTGCACCCGCCACGCCTTCGCGTCGTCGGCGAGGCAGGTGGCGAGGATCTGATGCTCGATGCGGTCGCGCAGCGCCGGCGCGAGGATCGGCCACGCCACCTCGATGCGCCGGAAGAAGTTCCGCGGCATCCAGTCGCCGCTCGCCGCCCACACCTCCGTCTCCCCGCCGTTGCGGAACACGAACATGCGCGAGTGCTCCAGGAAGCGGTCGATGATCGAGACCACGCGGATGTTGTCGCGCGGCACGAGGCAGCAGATCCCCCGCACGATCAGCTCGATCTTCACGCCCGCCGCCGCCGCGCGGTACAGCGCCTCGATCACCTTCGGCTCCACCAGCGAGTTCATCTTGGCGATGATCTGCGCCGGGTGGCCGGCGCGCGCGTGCCGCTCTTCCCGCTCGATCGTGCGCAGCACCCAGCCGTGATACTCCATCGGCGCGGCGACGAAGCGCTTCCACGTCCAGTCCGCGGCGTGATGCTGAAAAACCTCCTGCGCCGTCGCGGTGCTGTAGCCGGTGACGAGGTTCATCAGCTGCGCCGCGTCCTCCCCGAAGTCGGGATGCGTCGTCAGCAGATCGAGATCGGTGTAGAGGCGCGCCGTGCGCGCGTTGTAGTTGCCGGTCGAGAGATGGACGTAGCGCCGCAGCTCGTTCCCCTCGCGGCGTACGACGAGGCAGACCTTGCAGTGCGTCTTGATGCCGACGAGGCCGTAGACCACCTGCACGCCCGCTTCCTCGAGCCTGCGCGCCCACGCGATGTTACGCGCCTCGTCGAAGCGCGCCTGCAGCTCGACGACGGCCGTGACCTGCTTGCCGCGTTGCGCCGCGCGCGCCAGCGCCTCGACGACGACCGATCCCGGCTCCGTGCGATAGAGCGTCTGCTTGATCGCCACGACGTCGGGATCGTCGGCCGCGCTCTGAATGAGCTCCACCACCGCGGTGTAGGAGTCGTACGGGCGATGCAGCAGGATGTCGCCGGCGCGGATGATCGAGAAGATGTCCTCACGGCTCGCCAGCTCGGCGGGGATGCGCGGATTGAACGGCTCGTCGCGCAGCGACGGCTTCTCCGCGCGGCGATGGATCTCCATCAGGTCGCCGAGCTTCGGCAGGTGCGGCGTGAAGTAGACGTCCTCGCGCTCCACCTCCAGCTCGTGCTGCAGGAGTCCCATCAGGAAGTCGCTCGGCTCGCCGCCGACCTCCACCCAGATCACTTCCTTCCGGTCGCGGCGCCTGAGCTCCGTCTCCACGGACTTCAACAGGTCTTCGACCTCGTCCTCGCCCAGCAGGATGTCGGCGTTGCGGATGACGCGGAACGGCACGACCTCGGAGACTTCGAGTCCCGGGAAAAAGCGCGCCGCGTGCACGCTCGCCAGCTCCTCCACCGGCAGGTAGCTGGCCTGCGATCCCGGCAGCGCGACGAAGCGCGGCATCGCCGACGGGACCTGGATGAACGCGACGTGCGTGTCGGCGCCGCTGGCGAGGACGACTGCGAGGTTGATCGCGCCGCTCGCGAGAAAGGGGAAGGGATGGGCCGGGTCGAAGGCGAGGGGCGTGAGGATCGGGGCGATGTGGGCCGCGAATTCCTCGGCGAGCGCGGCCTGCTGTTTCTTCGTCAGCGCGCGCACGCTGCTGATGCGGATGCCGGAGCGGCCGAGGGCGGCGATCAGCCCGTCGAGCGTCGCATACATCTCGCGCAGCAGCGCGCGCACGCGGGAGCGGATGGCCTTCAGCTGCTGCTTCGGCGTGAGTCCGTCGACGGAGCGTTCGCGGATGCCGTTGTCGATGAGCTCGCGGATCGCGCCGACGCGCACCATGAGGAACTCGTCGAGATTGCTGGCGGCGATGCTGAGGAACTTCACGCGCTCCAGCAGCGGGACGCTCTCGTCCTCGGCTTCCGCGAGCACACGCCGGTTGAACTCGAGCCAGCTCAGCTCGCGATTGAACAGCTCCATCGGCGCACGCTCAGCCACGCGCCTGAAGAATAGCCGCACATGCCTCGGGCGACCACCGCCGCGGAGGCCTGGCCAACCAGCGCTGCCGGCCGTGCCGGCCTATCCGTCGCAGTCGCCCACCCACAGCTCGGGAGGAGCGAGATCGGGCCGCCGCGTGCGCCACAACCGCACTGTGTCGGCCTGCTCCTCGCTGCTCGCCATCCACGCCTCATCCGACGCGACCTCGTACTCCCAGGCGCGCAGATGCGGTTCGGAAACGGCTCCGACCCGCGCCAGCACCCCACCGGTCCACGTATATACCGATCGCATGGCGCACATTGTCCGCAGATCCGGCCCCGCGCGATGTGGAGACCGTGTAAAGAATGAGGGTTCCGGGGTTCCAGCCATGAACCCGCGGCTGTGTCGTACACTTCAACACTACTATGACAAAGGTCGAAGCTCTCGAGCGTGAAGTTGAAGGTCTTACTCCTGAAGAGCTGGCAGCGTTTCGCGAGTGGTTTGTCGAGCATGACTGGCAGGCCTGGGATCGGCAGATCGAGCGTGACGACGCGGAAGGCCGCCTCGACAAGTTCGCGGCCGAAGCGCTGGCGGAATTCGAACGTGGTGAGACGAGAGAGATTTGAGTCATCAGGCTTCCCGAAGATTCTGGCGGCACTTCGAGGAGCTCTCACCCGAACTCCAGCAACTCGCGCGCGACAACTATGAGTTGCTACGAGCGAATCCGCATCATCCGTCGCTTCACTTCAAACGAGTAGGACGATACTGGTCCGTGCGAATCGGCTCCGGCCACCGCGCGCTCGGTGTAGATTCGCCCAAAGGTATTCTGTGGTATTGGATCGGAACGCACGAAGAGTACGAGAGACTCATCGGTTGAATCGCGCAAACCGGGTTCACGTGGTGTGAGAATCGCCGTCAGTGGCAGCCATTGCTCCGGGAAGTCCACGCTCATCGAAGACTTCGTTGCCTCGCATCCGGAATACGTCCATGAGCCGGAGCCGTACGAATGGCTCACGGAATTGCGCGGCGAACAGTTCGGGGACGAACTCGAGGCGCGGGACTTCCATCGGCAGCTCGAGCTGTCCGCGGAACGGTTCCGCGGCTTCCAGCCCGGAGAGCGGATCATCGCGGAACGGTGCCCGGTCGACTTCCTCGCGTATCTGCTTGCCCTCGGCGATCTTCGGCGCGGAGGCGATGCGGCCTCGCTGGCCGCGCCGGCGGTGGAGCTCGTTGCGAGGAGTCTGGAGCACATCGACCTGCTCGTCGTCCTTCCGCTGAACGATGCCGACGGAATCGTCGCCGCGGACGAGGAAGGGCTCGAGCTGCGAGAGGCGATGAACGAGCGCCTGCTGGACATGGTCGCAAATGATGAATTTGGCATGTTCGGCGACGGCGGCACGCAGGTGATCGAGCTGGCCGGAACGCCGGACCGCCGCCTGGCCGCGCTCGAACGGGCGATGGAACAAGCCAGGAACCAATCCGCGTGAGACGGATCACCGTACATCTCAAAGCAGAAGAGAGGAGTCCGCATGTCACTGGTCTATCACTTCAGTCCCCGCTCGATGAGCTCGAAGCAGTATGACGAATGCATCGCCCGTCTGGAGGCGGCCGGAGCCGGCAGTCCCAAAGGCCGGCTCCATCACACAAGCTACGGTTCTCCCGAGGAGCTTCGCGTTTTTGACGTGTGGGACTCCGAAGAGTCCTTCGCGGAATTCGGAAAGACGCTCGTGCCCATCCTGCAGGAACTTGGCGTCGATCCCGGAACGCCGGAGGTCTCGCCGGTGCACAACGTCATCGCCGGCAGTTGACGGCAACGTCTCGCCGCCCGGTGCGTCCAACGATCGTGGCTGATCTGAAGAGCGCACCCCTCATGTACCTGAAGGCGATCCTGCTGGCATTCACCGGCACGTTCGCGGCGGCATTGCTGATTCTCAACAGCCCGTCGTGGCTCACGCTTCTATTGATCGTGGTCTCGGTGTGGGCATTCTGCCGCGCATACTATTTCGCGTTCTACGTGATCGAACGGTACATCGACCCGTCGTACCGGTTCTCCGGCCTGGCGTCGTTCGTCCGCTATCTTTTCTCATCGATCCCATCCCGGCACTGATCGAAGCCTCGCACGGCAGGATTCTGCTCATTCGTGGCATCGGCGGTGGCTAAGATGGCGGGATGAAAACGCGCTGGAAGCTCAAACCGGGACAATCGATCCACATCGAAGACTTCGACCCCGCGGACACGAGCGATCTCCCCGGTGGCAAAGAAGAGGCCGAGAAGCAGCGCGAGAAGATGCGCGTCGAGCTCGAGGAGCTGCAGGAGCGGATGTGGGCCGAGCACCGGCGGCGGCTCCTCATCGTCCTCCAGGGCATGGACACCTCCGGCAAGGACGGCACGATCCGCATGCTCATGGACGCCTTCAACGCCGCCAGCGTCCGCGTCGCCTCCTTCGGCAAACCGACCGCGCCCGAGCTGGAGCACGACTTCCTCTGGCGGATCCACCCGCACGTCCCGGGCAACGGCGAAATCAAAATCTTCAACCGCAGCCATTACGAAGACGTCCTCGTCGTGCGCGTCCACAAACTCGTCCCGCGCACGATCTGGCATCCGCGCTACCGGCAGATCAACGACTTCGAGCAGATGCTCGCCGAGAGCGGCACCACGATCCTGAAGTTCTTCCTGCACATCAGCCAGGACGAGCAGAAGCGGCGCCTCGAGGCGCGCGTCGCCGACCCGAAGAAGCGCTGGAAGTTCCAGCGCGGCGACATCGAGGAGCGGAAGCTGTGGGACGAATACATGAAGGCGTATGAGGAGGCGCTCGAAAAGACGACGACGAAACACGCGCCGTGGTACGTCGTCCCCTCCGACCGCAAGTGGTATCGCAACCACGTCGTCGGCGCGGTCGTCCTCGACACCATGAAGGGACTTCGGATGAAGTATCCGAAGATCGACCTTTCGGACGTCCGCATCGAATGAGCGCGCCGGGGGAAGCCGCATGGAGCTGACGCAGGTCTACGTCGAACAGGTGATCATCGGCGCGATGGTGCTGGTGATCGCGGCGATCCTCGTCACGGGGGTCGTCTGGTTCCCCGAGGAATCGCTCGACGAGGTCGTCGCCGGCGGCGCCTTCATCGCCGCCGCGTACGTCGCCGGCATCCTCTACGACCGCTGCGCGGACACGCTGCTGGAGCGCCTCGACCGGCAGAACCGGGTGAGATTCGCGTTGAAGCGGTTCCGCCGGACCTTTCCGCTCGCCGGCGATCCCTTCCGGAAGTACGGGAACACGCTCGTTGGCAACTTTCCCTATCTGAAATCGCGGATGCGCATCCTGCGGGCGTTGACGACGCTCGTTCCGCTGATGGCGCTCGCGTGCCTGGTCGCGCGGGATCCATCCGACAGCGGCCCGGCCACCGTCTCCGCGGCGGGGATCTACGTCCTGATCGGCGTGCTCTGCGGTCTGCGGGAGTATCCGACGACGCACGAGTTCGAGAAACTGAACGTCGTCGGCCTCCCGCCGCTGTGGCGCGAGCCGGCGATCCTCGGGCTCGCGGCGATGACGCTGCTGAACGTCTCGTTCGCGATCCGCGACTCCGATCGCCTCCGCGCGCTGGCGATCGTCCTCGGCGGAACGGTCCTGACGCTGATCGCGGCGTGGGCGTGGCTGCGCGTCAACGACACGGTGATGCGCGCGATCGCCGGGCGCGCTAGTCCGACAAGACCTGGACTTCGGGGATATTTCGGTATTTTTCCGCGAAATCGAGGCCGTAGCCGATTACGAACTGCGGGTCGATCGAGAAGCCGACGTAGTTCGGCGTGAAGGCGACCTTGCGCGCGGCCGGCTTGTCGAGGAACGCCGCCGTCTTCACCGCCGCCGCGCCGCGGCTCTCGATGTAGTTGTTCACCTCGCGGATCGAGAGGCCGCTGTCGATGATGTCCTCGACGATCAGCACCGACTTGCCGCGCATGTCGAGTTGCGGCTCCTTCAGGATCGTCACCACCCCCGAGGAGTACTTCTGGTTGCCGTAGCTCGAGATCTGGATGAAGTCGAGAGCCACGTCCATCGTCATGTGGCGGACGAGGTCCGCGCAGAAGAACATCGCGCCCTTGAGCACGCAGAGGGCGATCAGTTCGGAGCCCTCGAAGTCGGCGCTGATCTGCTTCGCCATCTCGGCGACGCGCTGGTTGATCTGTTCGCGGCTGATTAACGTCGTCTGTGCCATTCGTGCCAGAATCATAGCATCGGGGTTGAGCGTGGCTGTCGCGGAAGGTCTCTCGCTGAAGGCGCGTTACGCGCGCATTTCAGATCGCCTCAAGGCGACCTGGACGTCCCATCAGTTCGTCGCCGGGACGTTCCGCCATTTCCTCGCCGCGCCGCTTCCGTACGAAGTCGATTTCACGCGCATCTACGACCGCACGCGCGAGCTGGCGACGATGATGGAGCACGGGCGGCTGGTGGCGACGATCGGCGCGGTCACCGATCTCGAGGAGTCGCTCGAGCACGCCGCGCGCGACCTGCTCGCCGCCGACGACCGCATCAGTCCCTCGCTGCTCCGCCGCTTCTTCGAGAAGCTGAAGCGGCAGGACGACATGATCATCGAGTTCCTGATCAAGTTCTATCTGTACGCCGACGCCGTGGAGGCGGACCGCCGCGACAAGCTGGACTTCCTCTTCACCCGCCTCGGCGAGGACTACAGCCCGCAGCGCAGCGAGTTCGTGGTGCGCGAGCAGCTCGAGTTGCGGCAGCAGGTCATCCCCATCGTGTCCGTGCTCCGCGTCGCGCCCGCGCCGCGCGAGGAGGTGGTCAGCCTGATCCGCGCCGTGCGCTCGATGCGCGATGACATCGCCTCGGCCGCGCGTTTCGACGAGCTCTCCGAGCGCAATCTCCTGAAGGACGCGCGGACGTTCAAGCACCGCGTCGGCGATCTCTTCTTCGATCCCGACGTGCTGCTGGCGATCATCGAGCTGAACGTCGCGTCGAAGAACCGTTTCCTCCGCCTCTATCGCGGCGAGGAGCAGCGCATCGTCGAAGACTCGGCGAAGCTGATGGAGCACGGCGACGCGATCGAGCGCAACTTCGGCGACGCCAATCCCGCGCTGATCGCGGAGATCGCGCGCTTCCGCGAGTTCAAGGAGCGCTTCGATACGCTGCGCGCGCAGTCGAACATCAAGCACGTCGTCGTCGCGCACCTGAAGTCGAGCATGAACAACATCCTCGCGCAACTCGACCGCGGTCTCGACGTCGAGGAAGAGGCCGAGGAGGAGCTGCCGCCCCCGCCGCCGCAGGCGTTCTTCGACGAGACGCGCAACACCGACGCCATCACCTCGCGTTTCAGCCGCGCCGAGCCGCTGATCGAGTATCTGGTGCGCATCGCCACGGCGATCGAGACAGGGGGCGAGAGCGCGGCGCGGTTGCGGCTCGAGCCGTGGGAGGAGGCGGCGTATCTGAAGATGTTCGCCGGCGCGCCGGCGGAGTCGGAGGACGATACCGAGGAGCTGTGGATGCTGCATCTGCGCGCGGCGGCGCTGCGCATCAAGGTGGATGAAGAGGCGACGATTCTCGCCACCGCGATCGCCGCCGGCGTGCACCCGGAGCCGATGCTGCTGACGAAGGCGAAGGAGAGCCTCGATCAGGCGAAGGAGCTCGATACGCTGTTCAGCGATCTGCTGCAGGAGGCGGTGTATTACTCGAACCGCCGGATCATGCATCAGCTCTATCGCTCCCGATTTCGCCTGCTCCGCGGGTTTTCCGGCCTCTGGTTGATTTACGATCGCGGCGCATGAAGCTCTATCGCCGGCTGACCCCCACAAAAATCGTCTGCGTCGGACGCAACTACGCCGACCACGCGAAGGAGCTCGGCAACGAGGCGCCGTCCGAGCCGATCATCTTTCTGAAGCCGCCGAGCGCGGTGCTCGATCCCGAGGGGACGATCGTGCGTCCCGCGATCTCGCAGCGCGTCGACCATGAGGCCGAGCTGGCGATCGTGATCGGGCGCGAGGCGAAGCACGTGAAGGCCTCCGACTGGCGCGACTACGTCCTCGGCTTCACCTGCGCGAACGACGTGACCGCGCGCGACATCCAGAAGAAGGACGTCCAGTTCACGCGCGGCAAGGGCTTCGATACCTTCTGCCCCCTCGGCCCCTGCATCGAGACGGAGCTCGACGTCTCGAACCTCCGCGTCACCGCGCGCGTGAACGGCGAGACGCGCCAGGACGGCTCGACCGCGCAGATGATCTTCTCCTGCGGATACCTGATCGAGTTCATCTCCGCCGTCATGACGCTCTTCCCCGGCGACGTGATCCTCACCGGCACGCCCGCCGGCGTCGGGCCGTTGCACGCGGGCGACGTGGTGGAGGTGGAGATCGAGGGCATCGGCGTCCTGCGCAACTCGGTTGCCTAGTGGAACGCCGCCGTCCCGGCGGCTGGCTCGGCGGCGTCCCGCCGCCGGGGGTGGGGGCGCCGAGACGGCGCCCGGCCAGCCGGCGAGGACGCCGGCGTTCCGCATACACTGCAACCATGTGGCGTGACGCGCTCACGCGCCGGTTTCCCGCGCTCGCGTCGTTCGGCGCGGACACCTATGTCGTCGGCGGGGCGGTTCGCGATCTGCTGGCGGGGCGCGAGCCGGCGGACGTCGACGTCGCGTGTCTCGATCCGCTGGCGGCGGCGCGGTCGCTGGGTGGGAAGGTGATCCGGCTCGGCGATCAGGAGCATCTCAGCGCGTATCGCGTGGTGCTGCCGGAGCACGTCTACGACTTCGCGGGACTGCTCGACGACGACATCGGCGTCGATCTCGCGCGGCGCGACTTCACGGCCAACGCGATGGCGGTCGATCTCGCGCACGACGCGCTGCTCGATCCGCACGGCGGGCAGAACGATGTGCGCGACCGGGTCGTGCGGATGGTGCGCGCCGAAAACTATGACGACGATCCGCTGCGGACGCTGAAGGGCGTGCGGATGGCGGTGAAGTACGGCATGACCGTCGACGAAGCGACGATCGAGGCGATCCGTCCGCGCGCCGCCGGCATCCTCGGCGTCGCCTCGGAGCGCGTGATGTACGAGCTCTCCGTCATCTTTTCCTCGAACGCCTTCCGCAAAGCCGTCGAGCTGCTGGGGCGGATGGCGCTCGACGTCCCGCTCGGCTTTCGCGCCGGCGCGTTTCAGGCCGACGAGGTCTCGTTCGCGGGCTCGCTGGCGTTGCTCGTCGCGGATCCGCACGCGCACGCGAAACGCTGGCGCTGGAGCTCGATGCTGCTGCGCGAGGTGCTGGCGCTGCAAACACTGATCGAGCAGCACGGCCGCATCGCGCTCTACGACGCCGGCGAGCCGGTCGCCCGGCAGCTCCCCGCCGTCCTCCGCGCCCTCGGCCGCGACGACGCGCTCGACCTGCCCGACTTCGCGATCCGCCCGCTGCTCAACGGCGAGGAGATCGGACTCGCGCCCGGCCCCGAGCTGGGCCGCGTGAAGCGCGCGCTGCTCGAAGCACAGGTGCGCGGCGAGGTGACGACGCGGGACGAGGCGGAGCGCTACGTCACGCGGCTCACTGCGTGAGCGTCACATCCACTTCGCCGACCGTCGTGTGCACGTTCACGTGCGCGTGGCCGGCGGCGTTGTAGAAGTGCGTGCGGCCGGGGAGGATGCCCTCGCGCGTGACGATCTCCGTGCCGAGGTTCGTGCGGACCTCGCCGATGCGGCAGGAAGCGTTCAGCTCGCGCACGTGAGCGCGCGGCACGCGCAGGTCGATCTCGCCCGCACTGAGGTCGATGTCGATGTCGCCGAAGTGCCCGGTCATGTCGATCTCGCCGGCGGAGGTATCGAACTTCACGTCCATGCCGGCCGGCAGGTCGAGCTTGAGGTCGAAGCCGGTGAACTTGCGCGCGCGCCAGCTGCGCGCATCGGGGCCGAACTTCCGGCGCACGACGGCCTCGGCTCCGTTGACGACGATCTCGATGCCGGCGTCGTTCACGACCTTCTGCGCCCAGATGCGCTCGCGGTGGCCGTCGTAGTCGCGCGAGGCCACGCCGGCGACGACGATGTGCTGCGCCGAGCCGTTGCGCACGGTGAACTCGCCGAACGGCACGTCGATTACCACGCGCTGCACCTGCCCGCGCGGGACCGAGGTCTGGAAGGAGTGCTCGACGTCGTCGGCGAATGCGGTCGCGGCGACGAGCAGCAGAGCGGCGGCGAGAAGAGTGGTGTGTCGCATGATTCTGAGTTTACGCGGCGCGCGCCGGAAAGTTGCGCCATGAAAAAACGTCAGGCCGGCTCACGCCGGCCTGACGAATACGACTCCCCAAAAGTCGGTGATGATCGCTTATTTCTTCTTGGCGGGCTTCTTGGCAGGCTTCTTCGCCGGTTTCTTCTTCGCAGCCATTAGTGCTCACCACCTTTCATGCCGTACGGGACCTCCCGGTCGCGCTTCTTGGGCATTGCATCGCCGGCATCGCCGGCAAACTTTTTCGCGTGATGGGAAGTGGAGAAGCGTGTGCCGATGACCTGCGACGGGAAGCGGATGTTTGTTTCATTTCCGGCGATCATCGTTTTACTGATCGAAAAATAGAATCCTTAAACGATATTGTCAAGCATTTGTTTATGAAAATCGTAATGCGAACGCGGTGTTCCACGGTGTTCCACATCCGAAGTGCACAACTTCAGTTGCGCTTTCAGCCGCGCTGCAGCGCCGCGTACGCGTCGCGCGCGAGCGTCGCCGAGCGTTTCCACGTCAGCGCGCGCGCGCGCTCGAGGCCGCGCGACGCGAGCGACGCGCGCAGCTCCGCGTCGCGCGCGACGGCGAGCATCGCATCGGCGAGCGCGCCCGCGTCGTGCGCGTCGAAGTGCAGCGCCGCGTCGCCGGTGAGCTCGCGCAGCGCCGCCGCGTTCGACGCGATCACCGCCGCGCCGCCGGCCATCGCTTCCGCGGCCGGCAATCCGAATCCTTCCTCGATGCTCGGCAGCACCAGCGCGATCGCCTCGCGGTAGAGCGACGCCAGCGTCACCGTCGGCACGAAGCCGCGCACGTCGACGCCCTCGCGCCCGCGGAAACGCTCGAACGGCGCGCCCGCGAGGACGAGCGTCGCTTCGGGCAGCTCGCGCCGCACGCGCGCGAACGCGTCGATCAGCGTCGCCACGTTCTTGTGCGGCTTGTCGTTGCCGACGTAGAGGAAGTGTGAGCCCCGGACCACGGTCCCCGGTCCGCGGAACATCTCATCCACCCCGTTCGGCGTCACCACGATCTTCGCGCCGTCGCACCCGAACTCCGCGACCAGCTCGCGCTTCACCGCCTCGCTCACCGTCAGCACGCGCCGCGACTTCCGCACCGCGCGGCCGATCATCGTGCGCGCGTACAGCGGAGCGAGCGGGTTGCGCAGCGGGCGGTGGAGGTGGATGAGGTCGTGGATCGTGACGACGATCGGCACGTGCGTGAACGGCACGACGTAGTGCGGGGCATGGAAGACGTCGAGGCGCGCGCGGTCGGCGGCGCGGCCGACCACGACCAGCTCGCGCATCGAGTAGTGCGGCGCGTCGACGATCACGTGCTCCACGCCGCGCGGCAGCGAGACGCCCTCCGGCGCGAAGGCGACGTATTCGTCGCCCGCGTTCAACTCGACGAGCGCGCCGAGGAGGCCGCGGATGTACGTGCCGATCCCGAAGTCCGCGATCTTCCGCGCATCGATCCCTACGCGCATCGCGTGCCTCCACGGCGGCGGGACGCCGCCGGGCCAGCCGCCGAGACGGCGGCGTTCCGCGGTGACGTGGCGCCGCCATTGCGGAGCGCCGGCGTCCCGCCGGCTGACCAGGCGGCGTCTCGCCGCCTCAACGCACGGCCTCCGTGAGCAGCTCCGTCATCGTGCGCGCGCCGCGGTCCCAGCCGAAGAGTCTCGCGCGCTCGGGGCCGCGCGCGCGCAGCTCGCGGCGGAGCGCCGCGTCGCCGAGGAGGCGGACGAGGGCGGCGCGGAGAGCGCCGGGGTCGGCGGGCGGGACGAGCAGCGCGGCGCCGTCCGCGTATTCGGGGATCGCGCCGGTCGTCGTCGCGATCACCGGCGCCCCGCACGCCATCGCCTCGAGCGGCGGGATGCCGAAGCCCTCGTAGTGCGATGGATAGACGAACGCGAGCGCGTGGCGATAGAGCTCGCGCAGCCGCTCGCGCGTGACGTAACCGAGTACTTCGACACTGCGTGACCGCATGACCGCGTGACCCCATCCAGGATCGCCGCAAACAATCAGGCGCGGCCGAGGCTGCGGCAGCGACGTCCACGCTCGCAGCAGGTCGCCCAACCCCTTGCGCGGCTCGAGCGTGCCCGCGTACAGCAGGTAGTCCTGCTCGTCGCCCTCGGGGGTGAAGAACTCGTCGACGCCGTTCGGCACGAGCTCGATCTTCGCCGCGCTCACGCCGAAGCCGCGCATCGCGTCGTCGGCGACGAGACGCGACACGCACGCCACGCGCGACGCCTTCTCCAGGCTCGCGCCGATGAAGAGGTTGAACGAGAGGATCGTCTTCAGCCGGTGCCGCCCCGGCATCGTGATCGACGTGAAGTCGTGCAGCGTGACCACCGAGGGAATCGTCTTCGCCAGCGGCAGCGTGCCGTGCGGACCCCATAAAACGTCGCCGTCGATGCGCGGGAGTCGCGTTTGTTGCCACCAGACGCCGAACGAGGAGCGATGAACGATGAACGAGGAACGATGAAGGCTTTCGCGATCGGCGATCTCCGCATGCGACGCGATCAGCGTGTCGAACGGCAGCCGCCGCGCGATCTCGGCCGTGTGCACGCCGATCCCCGTGCGGTTGCCCACGAGCGGGCGGCCGTCGATGACGAGCTTCATCGCGCGCATCGTCGCACACCCGGGGCCGGCGAGACGCCGGCGGATCAGCCGGCGCGGGACGCCGGCGTTCCGGCTGCGCGCCTCAGCACATCGAGTGTTTTGGCGCCGGCGATGTCCCAGCGGAATTGGGCGGCGCGGGTGCGGCCGCGCATCGCGAGGCCGGTGCGGAGCGCGGGGTCGGTGAGGACGCGGCGGAGCTGCGCTTCGAGCGCATCCGCGTCGCCGGGCGGGAAGTAGAGCGCGGCGTCGGCGCCGATCTCGGGCAGCGACGACGAGTGCGCGGCGATCGAGGGGATGCCGTGGCGCATCGCCTCGAGCAGCGGGAAGCCGAAGCCTTCGTAGAGTGACGGGAACACGAACGCCTCGGCGCGCTCGTACACCGTCGCCAGCTGCGCGGGCGGCAGGTAGTCGAGATGCACGATGCGGCGCCCGCCCAGGCGCGGCAGAATCGCCTCCGATTTCCATCCCACCTTTCCGACCACCACCAGCGAGCCTTCGTAATCGCCGATGCGCTCGAACGCATCGAGCAGCGTGCGCAGGCCCTTCCTCGGCTCGATCGTCGATACGAAGAGAACGTAGCGCGCGGGCAGACCGTCCACCGGCTCGCCGGCGGGCGCGGGCGCGAGTCCGGAATGGATCGCCAC
>Ga0134123_10000397_pt1 | contig 29193 bp, 28 predicted proteins | sample KB303_FD_96460 | JGI IMG/M metagenome (GOLD analysis project Ga0134123, IMG submission 96460) | Terrestrial soil microbial communities without Nitrogen fertilizer from Kellogg Biological Station, Michigan, USA - KB3-0-3 | ecosystem: Environmental > Terrestrial > Soil > Unclassified ...
CAAGAACACCGGCTTCGACATCATCACCTGGAGCTTCGAGCGCGCCGATCTGCGCAAGGGCGCAGGCCCTGCCGGCTTCTACTATCTCTTCGATCCGGACAGCCGTGCGGTGAAAAGGGACGGCGACATGTACAAGGCGCTGGACGCGCTCGCGCAGCAGGTTCGCATCCGCGGCATCTTTTCCGACTGGCCCGCGACGGTCACCTATTACGCGAATTGCATGGGGCTGGAGTAGGCAACGCAGTTCCGGCGGGCCACACGGAGGTGTGCCCGCCGCGCGCAGGGTGTCGAACCCTCTTACACAACCCCTTTTTCCGGGTATCGTCTGCCGCGCGATGCGCCTATGCTCGCGCTGCAGGCTGCGGCTATCGCAGCCGAGGTCCCGGGGATGGGCACTCTGCTTCACACGATCTTCATCGTCGAGGACGATGACCTCACGCGCACCTCGCTCGTGCGCCGCATCGCCGAGGCCCAAGCGGGCCTGGAGGTCACGACCGCAGTCGGCACGTGCCGCGAGATTCGCGCCGCGCTCGAAGCGACGCGTCCCGCCGTGCTGCTGGTCGACCTCGGCCTGCCCGACGGCGACGGTCTGGACATCATTCGCGAGACTGCACGGCGCTGGCCCAGCGTGCTCATCATGGTCATCACCGTGTTCGGCGATGAGATGAAAGTGGTGTCGTCGATCAAGGCCGGTGCGAGCGGCTACTTGCTCAAAGACGACGCCGCTGTCGGCATCGGCGAAGCCATCCGGCAGATGCTCGCGGGCGGCTCGCCGATCAGCCCGGCGATCGCGCGCCATCTGATCCGCCACTTCCGCCCCGATCCCAGCCAGCTCCCTGCGACGTCGAGCGTCGCGCTGACGCCGCGCGAGATGGAGATCCTCGCGCTGGCCTCCAAGGGCTTCAGCTACGCCGAGACCGCCTCACTGCTTGGATTGACGTCCAGCACCGTGAGCTCCTACACCAAGAACATTTACGGCAAGCTCGCGGTGAGCTCGCGCAGCGAAGCCGTGTACGAAGCAACGCGCATGGGATTGATCAACTCTGGTTCCTGAGCTGCTACGCCTTCCGATGCAGGCAATCGACTCGCCTCCCGTACGAGCGCCTTCGCTGTTCTACTGGGTCAGCCTGGTCCTGGCCCCGATCGTCTACCTGTGCGCCATGACAATCGTCGATCGCTCGCCGTCGATCGACCCGGCGCTGCTGCGCGCGAAAGCCCGTGTGGTCATCAGCGATTCCGAGCAGCCGCCGCAGTTCAGCCGGGACATCACGCCAGAGAATCTCGTGGACTCCGTCGCCTTCACGCCGGTCAATGCCAGCAACGTCGCGAGCGTGTGGTATCAGGGCGAGGTCGACTTGCAGCAGACCCCGAGCGAGCTGTGGGCCGTTTACTTCCCTCTCACGTACGGCACTTTCGCGGTCTACGTGAACGATTCCCTGGTCGGTGCGAGTTCGCCGATGACGCCGCCGTATGCGTACTTCCGGACGCCCCTGTATTTCGAGTTCTCGCCCTCGCTGCTGAAGCCGGGCATCAACAGGATCGAGGTGCACCAGGTCAGCGTGCGCTACGCCGCATACCGCAACCCTACCTACGTCGGCCCTGCGAAAAGCATCCGGCCTGCCTTTGCATACACGAATTTTCTGCAGGTCACGCTCGTACAAGCGGTGATCGTCGCGCTGCTGGTGATGTTCCTGCTCACGCTTGGACTGGTCTGGGTGCGCCCTGCAGAGACGGGTTACGGGTGGTTTTCCGGCGCGACCTTCGCCTGGGCCGTGTACAACTGGGTGCTGATCGAGCCGGACATACTGATTCCGCCGGCGGGCTTCTGGTTCTCGCTGCCGCCGATTGCGCTGGGCTGGTTCACCATCTGCTCGGCGCTGTTCATCAATCGCATGCCGGGCTGCGAAGGGCCACAGCCGCGGGTCGAGAAGTGGTTTCTCATCTTCGGCGTGGTCTGCACGCTGACCATCTTCGCGCATCGCCTGGGATCGCATCAGGAGTCATGGGTCCAGGCCTATGTCTGGTTTCCGGGCTTGATGCTGATCAACGCCTACATTGCCTGGCGGCTGCTGCGGGCGGTGCGCCGCAAGCCGGTGTTCGAAGTGAAACTGTGGTTGCTCGCGGCCGTTCTGACGTTGGTCGTCGGCGTCTACGACTATCTGAGTGACTATGGCCTGGTGTGGCCAGGATCGGTTCACTACTTGTCGTACACCGTGAGCCTCGTGCTCATCGTGTTTGGCTTGACGCTGCTGAGCCGCGTCACACGCGCACTGACCGAAGCGGAGACGCTCAATCGCGAGCTCGAAGATCGCGTCGCCGCCAAGGGTCGCGAGCTCGAGCACAACTATGCGCGGCTGCAGAGCCTGGAACGCGAGCGCGCGATCAGCGCGGAGCGCGAGCGCATGACCACCGACATGCACGACGGCATCGGCGGTCAGCTCGTGCATGCGCTGGCCGTCATCGAAAGCAATGCGAGTTTCCAACCGCTCGAACCGATCCTGCGCGGCGCGCTCGACGATCTGCGCCTGATCATCGATTCGAGCGATCCGGTGGAAGGCGACCTGCTGGCGGTGCTGTCCAACTTCCGCGCGCGCAATGAGCGCCGCGTGCAGCAGGCCGGGCTGCGATTCCTGTGGCAGGTTACCGATCTGCCGCCGTTGGCCGACTTCGGCCCGCACCGGATCCTGCAAGTTCTGCGCGTCCTGCAGGAATCGCTGACCAACGTACTGAAGCACGCAGCCGCAACCGAGGTCACGGTGATTACGGCTACTGGCCAGGATGCGGCAGGACGACCCACGATTCTCGTCGACGTGATCGACAACGGCCGCGGTTACACGCCCCGCATGCAGTCCGGCCGCGGGCTCGGCAACATGCGGCGCCGCGCTCACGAGCTCGGCGGCTCGATCGAGTTCTCTTCCTCCGAGAGCGGCTCGCGAGTGCGCCTGATCCTCCCGCTCTGATCGCACGTCCGACCGCACATCCGCCCACGAAAAGCAATCCCTGTTCTGGTCTGCCCTCGCCCGTGCAGCGCCTCTTATAAGAGAAGCGCGCCAAACCAGTTTTGCCCGGGGAGTCGACGCCATGACAACGAACCAGCTCGTACTTTCGTCCGTGTCGCTTGCCGCGAGTATTGCGTTGGCAGCTGCTGCGTCCGTTGCGAATGCCGGCGGCACTGCCGCAGCCCCGGCCCCCGCGAAATCGCGAATCTGCCTGGTGCTGCCGAGGGCGCAGCTCGGCCAGGGTTCTTCGGGTGAAGACGTCGGCGAGCCGGTGCGCCAGACGCTGCTCTCATACCTCAATGGTCCGACGGTGGATCTCATCTCGCTCGCTGCACGCATCCCGGTGCAAGTCGATGCGGAAGCACAGCAGGCGGCCTGCGAGTACATCCTGTACACGTCAGTGGTTCAGAAGAAAGGCGGCGGAGGCTTCGGCAAGCTGCTGGCGGCGGCGGCACCGATCGCGAGCGTAGCGGGCATGATGGTCCCCGGTGTCGGCGGCATGACTGGCAACTATGGCGCAATCATGGCAGGGCAAGCCGTAGCCTCCGCCGCATCCGCCGCGGCTGCGCAGAATGCTCAGCAGGAAGCGATGGAAGCGATCACGGGCGCGAGCGAGAAGAACATCAAGAAGGGTGACCAGATCACGCTCGAGTACCAGCTGATGAAAGCCGGCGTCGTGGAGCCGTTCGCGACCAAGTCGTCGTCGGTCAAAGCCAGCGAGAAAGGCGAAGATCTGCTGTCGCCGCTGATCGAGCAGACCGCGATCGAAGTCATGGGCGCGATCAGGAATCTGACGGCCGCGGAGTAACGGCGCCGACTTCAGTCGCGAAAACCGTGATCGCGGGCGAACACGATCGCCTGCGCGCGCGACCACACCCCGAGCTTGTCGAACAGATTCGACGTGTGGTTGCGCACGGTCTTCTCGCTGATATCGAGGCGCGCGGCAATATCGGTGTTGCTGAGGCCATCGGCGATGAGCGTCAGCACCTCGCGCTCACGCTCCGACAGACTGGCAAAGACCGACTGGTCGGCGCTGCGGTCGGGCCGCAGGAATGCCAGCACCGCTTCCTGGAAGCGCAGCCATGCCGGCTGATCTTCGAGCAGGATGTGGTTGCGTGAATCGAGCTCGACGAATTCCGCGCCGGGAATGCCAGCGGCCAGCAACCGCCCCTCCGCCACTGGAATCACCTCGTCGCCTCTGGCGTGGATCACGAGCGTCGGCACGCTTACTGCGGCGAGCGACGCCTCGATGTCGACGGACGCCCGCGCGCCATAGAGGCTCGCAAAGATTTCGCCGGTCGTGGTCTTCAGGCACAGGTCGTTGAACCACTGCAATTGTTCCGGCGTGCCGCCGGGGATGAAGCGCGACGTGAAGATCTGCCGGAACGAAGGATTGTCTTTGCCCCAGCCCACGCGCGCGAGATCGATCATCGCCCTGAAAGCATTGGCGGCGTCCCCGGTGTTGCGCCGATTGGCTCCGCGCGCATAACCGCCATATAGAACCAGAGCAGCGACACGCTCCGGATGTTGAATCGCGTAGTGCACGCACGCCGTCGCACCTTGTGAGATTCCGAGCAGGATGACCCGGCCTTCCGGCTGTGCGGCATCGATCACTGCGCCGAGATCTGCGGACCACTGATCCAGCGTGAGCATTTTGGGCTGCCAGCCGCTCATGCCGCAGCCGCGCTCGTCATAGCGGACCAGGCGAAAGTGCTTCGAAAGGAACTCGAGCCAGTGCCGCCACACCGGGCTGCGTAATTCGTATTCGAGGTGCGTCAGCCAGTTGGCGGCCTTGACCAGCGTCGGTCCGCGGCCCGACTGCGCCCACGCAAGCTGCACACCGTCGGTGGCCTGCACGAAGCGGATCTGCTGACGCAGCGTCTTGGTGTCGGGCTTATTCGTCATCGGGACATTCGTCTCACGCGCGCGCAGGAATTCTAGCCCAACCGGGACAAAGCTCCCATGGCACGCGCGCAGGCTCCGCGCGACTCTGCCTACATGCCAAGAGGAGTCCTGCCGTGCTGAAACGACTGCTCTGCTTTGCCTACGCGCTGGCGGCGTATTGCATCTTCCTGGCCACTTTCCTCTACGCGATTGCGTTCGTCGGCGGCTTCATCGTGCCGCGACAGCTCGATGGGCCGCTTGCAGGCTCGTTGCCCGGCGCACTGGCGATCGATTGCGCGCTGCTCGCCATCTTCGCCGTTCAGCACAGCGTAATGGCGCGACGCTGGTTCAAGGAGCGATGGACCCGCATCGTGCCGTGGTCGATCGAACGCGCGACCTACGTCCTGTGCGCGAGCCTCGCCTTGTTGCTGTTGTTCTGGCAGTGGCGCCCGCTCGGCATGCCGATCTGGACGGTCGAGAACGATGCAGCCCGCATCGTGCTGTGGACGTTGTTCGCCGCGGGCTGGAGCACGGTGCTGATCGTCACGTTCCTCATCAACCATTTCGACCTGTTCGGCTTGCGGCAGGCGTGGCTGCCGCTGCGCGGCCGGACGTACATGCCGATCACGTTTCGCACGCCGCTGCCGTATCGATTCGTGCGGCATCCGCTCTACTTCGGCTTTCTGCTCGCGTTCTGGATGACGCCGACGATGACACTTGCGCACCTGGTGTTCGCCGTGGTGACGACTGCGTACATCGTGCTCGCGATCCAATTCGAGGAACAGGATCTGCTCACCGAACACGGCGCGGCCTACGCCGAATACCGACGCAAGGTTCCAATGCTGTTACCGGCACTGCGTGCCCTGAGGAGATCGCCATGAAGATCGGAAGAATCGCGTCCTGTGCGCTCGGCGTATTGCTCGCATCGAGCGCGGTGCCGCACGACGACCGCAACAACAATGCCGGTGAGCTCGTGCGGCTCGTGCGTCAGGCGACCGCGCAATTTCGGGATCCGGCCGCCGCCGAAGCCGAGGGTTACCACCTGCTGTTCGGCTGTGTGTCCGGTCCCGACGTCGGTGCAATGGGATTGCACTACGTGAACATGTCGCTCGTCGGGGACGGTGAGCTGGATGCGAGCCGGCCGGAAATCGTGATCTACGAGCCGCAGCCCAATGGACGCTTGCGTCTCGTCGGCGCCGACTTCCTCGTGCTGGCCGCGGACTGGCACGCCAAGCACGCGGAAACACCGCAGCTCAACGGACAGCTGCTGCACTTGTTCGAGAGTCCGAATCGTTTCGGGTTGCCGGCGTTCTACACGCTGCACGTGTGGGCGTGGAAGGACAATCCAACCGGCATGTTCGTGAACTGGCACGCCAAGGTGTCGTGCGATTCGTTCGACGGCTGAGGCTACAAGGGCAACCCGACGTAATTTTCGGCGAACACGCGCTGCGCGAGCGGAGAAGCGAACAGGTATTCGAGCTCCGCCTCGCGCACTCGCGCACCGAACGCGTCTTCGTTCGGGAAATGATGCAGCAACGTAGTCATCCACCAGGAGAAGCGCACCGCCTGCCACACGCGATGCAAAGCGCGCGACGAATACTCGTCGAGACGGCGCGACGACCGCTCTGCGTAGAACGCGAGCAAGCCTTCGTAGAGATAGAACACATCGCTCACCGCGAGGTTCAGTCCCTTCGCGCCGGTCGGCGGCACGATGTGAGCTGCATCCCCGGCCAGGAACAGCCGGCCACACTGCATCGGCTCGGCCACGAAGCTGCGCAACGGCGCGATGCTTTTCTCGATGGAGGGGCCAGTCGTCATGCGCGCAGCGACCTCCGGACCGATGCGCAGCTTGAACTCGTTCCAGAAGCGATCATCACTCCACTGATCCACATGATCCTCGAGCGGACACTGCACGTAGCAGCGCACCCGCGTCGACGAACGCATGCTCGCAAGGGCGAAGCCGCGATCCGAAGTGACGTAGATCAGCTCGTCCCATGCCGGCGGCACGTCAGCGAGAACCCCCAGCCAGCCGAACGGATAGACGCGCTCATACGTTCGCAGCTTGTCCGACGGAATGCTGCCGCGGCTGACGCCGTGATAGCCGTCGCAGCCCGCGATGAAATCGCACTCGAGGCTTCGCGACTCGCCGTGATGCGTGTACGTGACGGACGGCGAGTCGCTGTCGATGTCGTGCAGCTGGACTGATTCGGCCTCATAGATGGAAGTCGCGTCGCTCTGTTGGCGCGCATCCATCAGATCGCGCGTCATTTCGGTCTGGCCGTAGACGGTGACGGTTCTGCCGATGAGATCCTGGAACGCTATACGTCTGCGCACGTCATTCGCAGCGATCTCGACCCCGCCGTGCGTGAGCGACTCTGCATGAAGGCGACTCGAGACGCCCGCCAGTTCCATCACATCGACAGTCCCCTGCTCCAGCACACCTGCGCGAATGCGGCCGAGCACGTACTCGGGCGTCCGCTGTTCGAGAATCACAGCGTCGATGCCTGCTCGATGCAGCAGCTGACCGAGCAGCAGCCCGGCAGGTCCGGCTCCGATGATGGCCACCTGTGTTCGCATGACCGACATGCTGGGCGGCTGCGCGGCGGCTGGCGATGGAGAAAAGCTCAAATTTCTTGGACTTTTCCCAAGCCAGAGGCGGCTGGCAGGAGTAGCATTGGCACGCCTTCGAAGCATGAGGCCGAGCAGTGGCGCGACGCGGCATTCCCCAGTATTTCCTCTACGGCGAGGCCAGCCAGGACGTCGACGAGAGCTTCCTGCACGTCGAGTCCATCGCCGAGCGCAGCCGCCTCCACGATTGGACAATTCGGCCGCACGCGCATCGTGAGCTGCACCACCTGCTGCTGGTCCAGCGCGGCGGCGGCGTGTACGTGGCCGACAGCAGTCGCCAGGAGTTCGCGCCGGTCGCGCTGATCAGCGTGCCGCTGTCGTGCGTCCATGGGTTCGATTTCAAACCGCGCACCGACGGCTGGATCGTCACGGCCTCGGGCGCGCTGCTGCAACGAATCGCCCGCGAGCATCAGGAACTGGGCTGGGTGCTCGACGAGCCGAGTGTCACGCAGCTATCGGCGGCAGCGGCCACGCAGATGAGCGGCCTGTTCGAATCGCTGGTCGGCGAGTTCCGCGGTCATCTGCCCGGACGGCGCATCGCCGCGGAGTCGTGGCTGAGTGCAATTCTCGTCGGCGCATTGCGCCGTAAGCTCGAGCTCGCTCCGGATCCGGTCCACATGCGCTCGCCCGACTCGCAACTTGCGGCGCGCTATCGCGCGCTGATCGAAGCGAACTACCGAACGCAGATGAGCATCGCGGACTACGCACGCACGCTATGCGTGAGCACGGAGCGTCTTCGACTCGCCTGCGTCCGTAGCACGGGCAGCGCGCCGCTCGCGCTTCTCAATGCACGTCGACTTCTGGAAGCGAAGCGCAGCCTGCTCTACACGAATATGAGCGTCACGCTGGTCGCCGAGACCTGCGGCTTCGCCGACCCCGCGTACTTCTCGCGATTTTTCGCGCGCAGCACCGGCGCGGCGCCGCGCTCGTATCGACTCAGGAATTGAGGCGGTCGAGGAAGGCGCGAACCAGGCCAACGGTCCGGTCCAAATGCGTTTCGAGCAGCCAGTGTCCACCGTCTTCGAACAGATGCAGCTCGGCATCCGGCAAGTCACGCAGATAGGCGCGTGCCGCACCCTCCGGCATGTAGCCGTCACGCGGCCCCCACACGATGAGTGTCGGCGGTCGATGCTCGCGCAAGTACGCCTGGTACCTCGGGAACCACGCGAGGTTCTCTTTGAGCCCGGCGATCACCTTGACCGCGATCTCGTGGCGCTGCGGCGTCATGAGCGACCAATGCAGCTTCCACAAATCCGGCGGGATGCGCTCGGCAACCGCGGCGGCGACATCGTTCAAGAATTCGTCCTTGAATCCCTCTTCGCTCACGGCCGCCGCGAGCTCGCGCCGCCTCTGCGACGTTGGCTGCGCGAAGTACTCCTTGAGCGCGGCGTACTTCGGGCCGAGCTGATCCTCGTAGATGTCACCGTTCTGGACGATCAGCGCCGCGATCCGTTCCGGGCGCCGGATCGCCAGGCGCAAGCCGATCTGCGAGCCGAAATCGTGCAGATAGAGTACGAAGCGTGGTACTGCGAGAGCCGCGGTGAAGCGTTCGAGAAATGCGGCGTAGCCGTCGAAGTCGTACGAAAAGTCTGCAGGTGTCGCACTGTAGCCGCACCCGGGAAAATCCGGCGCGAGCAGTCGCCAGCGGTCGGCCAGCGCCGGCATGAAGTCACGGAATTCGTAGGACGAGCACGGATAGCCGTGCGGAAGTAGCACTACTGGCGCGTGCTCACTGCCGGCCTCGCGATAGAAAGTCTCGACGCCGTCGATATCGATTGTCCGGTGGCGAACCGTCAGATCTTCGATCATACGGTGCCAAACGCTTGCCGCGACGCGTTCGTTTCATGCCGTGATCTCGATTCGATTGCCTTCGGGATCCAGCACTACGCTTTCGTAGTACCCATCGCCGGTGCGCCGCGGACCGTCGAGCACCGTGACCCCATCGGACTGCAGGCGTGCCGTCAATTCATCCACCGCTGCCTCCGATCCAAGCGAAATCGCCAGGTGCGTGAGTCCCATTCGCTGCGTGCCTGGCGCATGACGCGTCGGCGCCAGGCGCGACGTGGTCATCAGCTCGATTCGCGCACCCGAGTCGAACGTGAGGAAGCAGGATGCGAATCCCTTCGCGGCATTGAGGTAGCGAGGACCGACCTGCGCGCCGAACGCTCGCGCGTAGAACGCGCTGAGCGCGTCGAGATCGTCAACCCAGAGGGCTGTGTGCTCGATGCGAGGCATGGACTCAGCAGAGCTATCGGGATCGGCCGCGCGCGCTCACTGGCCAGACATCCTGCAATACCTCGCCGCTGACGACGTGATACGCGTCGTACAGATTCACCGTCGGATCGCAGTGAGGCACCGCGAGATGCACGATGTCGCCGATCGACCAGCAATGCTTCTGCGTCGGGTCGACGATCAAGCCATGCTCGTCGCCCATGAAGATGTAGTTCGAGCCCTGCGGCGCACCGGATAGCACGACCGGCGGACCGCCGTCGGTTGCCATCGCCTTGTAGCCGGCGTCGATCGTCGCGATGCCGTGCGTATTCGCGCTGACCACGCGCGCGTCGATGAACAGCGAATATTCGAACGCCTGCTGCTGGTCGCCGGCGAGGTCGCACTCCGCGTACTGGCGATCCATGAACACGTACGAGCCGACCTGCCACTCGGTAAGCAAGCCGAGCTGTGCATCGATGTGATGCGTGCCGGTGCCCGACCCGGTGACGATCGCCGCAGCGCCGCCCTTCTCTTCCAGCGCCGCGACTATGGTGCGCAGATACGCCGTGCGATCTTCGATCGCGGCGTAGCGCTCCTTGTAATCCTTGATGTGCTGCTGAATGCCACAGTACATCTGCACGCCTTTGAAGACGAGGTTGCTGCTCGAATGAATCGCCTGCAGCAACATGACTGCTGCTTCGACTGATCCGACTCCCGTACGCCGGATTCCCGGATCGACGTCGATGATGACCTTGAGCGGCCGCCCTCGAACCGCGGCGGCTAACGCGACGGCGTTCGCGGGGTTGTCGACGCACACCATGAGATCGGCGATGCGCTCGTTGAGCGCGACCAAGCGCTCGATCGCCGGCACGGACACGACCGGCGAAGTGATCAGGATCGACTCGATGCCGCCCGAGGCGAGCACTTCTGCTTCGCCGAGCTTGGTGCAGCACAGGCCGATCGCCCCGGCATCGAGCTGCATGCGAGCGATCGCGAGACTCTTGTGAGTCTTGGCGTGCGGCCGCAAAGCCACGCCGGAGCGCTTGGCGAGCGCAGCCATCTTCTGCACGTTGCGGCCGAGCGCGTCGCGGTCCAGCACCAGCACGGGCGTGTTCAGCTCGCGCCGCGAGGCGGGCTTGCCGATCAGGTGGGCATGCAAACGGACGTCGTCGAGCATCGGATCACCAATCATTCAAGGTCCGATCCCGAACAGCTCGGCGAGGTGCGCGTTGGCGAACTTCGCCGCGGGATCGACCTGGGCGCGTATCTTGCAGAAACGCTCTGCCAGCGGATAGAGGGCGAAGACATCCTTCATCGTCAGCGTGTGGCGCTTGGCCCAGTGCGGACGCCCGCCGTGGGCGCGGAAGATCGGCTCGGCGGATGCCAGCAGGTTGCGCCACTCCATCTTGCTGTACTGGTGCATCGAGATCGATGCCCCGGGGCCGTTGTTGAACGGGCTGAGCCAGATGTCGTCCGCCGCGACCCAGCGGAACTCGAACGGAAACGCGACCGGGAGCTTGCGCTTGCGAACCCACGCGATCGCTTCCTGCAGCGTGCTCAGGCCTGCTGCACGCGGCATTTCGTATTCCATCTCCTCGAAGGAGACCGTGCGCTCGGACGGGAAAATCCGGTACGCGGGGCCGGTGCGCCGCGAAGGTCGGATCAACCTCATGAGCTGCCGCTGCAGCACGCGTGCGACGGCAGGCGCCGCGGCCGTCACGTCGCAACAGAAGCGGAAGATCGTTTCGTCGCTCGATGATGGCTCCTTGAGCGCGCCGGCCTCAGCGACTGGATGCAGCGTCTTCATGATCACTTCGTCGGCATACGGAAAGACGAAGAACTCCGCGTGCCGATGCGTCCTCGCGACGCTCTCGAACTGCTCGATCGCCGCCGCCAGCGGCACTCGCTCGATGCGTTCCTCGAGATGATAGGCCGGCATGATGTTGACGCGAATGCGCGTCGCGATGCCGAGCAATCCCAGCGAGAGTCGCTGCGCCTCGAACAGCTCCGGCCGGTGTTCGTTGCTGCATTCGACGATCGAGCCATCGGCGAGCATGAGGCGGAACGCGCGCGCGAACGTGGACAGGCTGCCCAGCTCGACCCCGGTGCCGTGCGTGCCGGTCGCAGTCGCGCCCGCGAGCGATTGCGGATTGATGTCGCCCTGGTTCGGCAGCGAGTAGCCGCGTTCCCAGAGCGCAGCGGTCAGGCGCTTCAGGCTCCAGCCCGCCGGGACCCATGCGCTGGCACCATCGGCAGCGATCTCGATCGGCGAATCCAGCTCCGCGAGACTCAGCAGCACGCCGGTCGTCGCGCACAGAGGCATGAAGGAATGTCCTGCCCCGACCACGCGCACTTTGGCCGCGCCACGCACGATAGTGGCCAGCTCTTCCTCGGTCCGAGGACTGGCCGACCGCGACGGCTTCGCCTGGACGCTCCCGGACCAGTTCCTCCATTCCGCTATGGCGTTCATGCGGGATCGCGCAGCGTCCAGCGCAACATGCGCGCCGCTTCCTCGATGATGTCGCTGCGTTTGATGCGGTCTTCCTCGTTGAGCATCTCGTCGACCGCGAACCCGAACTCGACCGAAACGCGCACGCGACGCCACAGCTCCTTCTTCGACATGCGAGGCACCAACGGCGCATACGCTTTGACCATGCGATCGGTCACCAGCCGGTGCGACTCGATACGAACGTGCGCGAGCTGCGGTACTGCTCGCAGCGCGCGCAAGGTCCAGATCGCGCCGGGCTCGGCCGCCGTCACAGCCGCTGTCTCGCGCAACAGGTCGGCGGTGTGATCGGCCAGCGCGTCCAGGCCGTTCGGCACGTGCTCGTCGAGCCATGCGGACAGGACGACGTTCTGTCGATCCATCAAGCGCAGCCCGAGCGCCTCGAGCACTGCGTATTTGTCTTTGAAGTAGCGGTACAGCGCCGGCGGCGTCAGCCCGGCGCGCGCGCAGATCATATTGGTCGAGATGCGCTCGATGCCGACCTTCTCGAGCAGCTCGCCGGCAACGTCGAGCAACCGCTCGCGCGTTAGCATCGCGCGCTCTTGCTTGGGAGCGGCGCGTGATTTCCGTCTGGTCGATTTGGCGGCTCGTCTCATGGTTCTTCGTCAGGTTTCCACGATGGTGGCCGGCACGGCCCGCTCGCGCCGGTGCAGCCCGAATGCGATTGCGACGGTCAACGCCAGCGAGACGGCGCCGAAGCCCAGTGCGCCGCGTACGTCGACATCGCTGACGACGAACGACGCGAGCAGCGGTCCGAGACTGCCGCCTGCCAGCTCAGCGCCGCCGACCAGAACCGCTGCGCGACGCGTCGGATCTGCGGCGATCACCATCGGCACCATGAACGGCAGCGAGAACAGCCACAGGAAACCGAACACGCCTGACGTCAGCAGATACAGCGATTCACTCGGCAACACCGCAAACGCAAGCAAGCAGCCGACGTTGAGCAGCGCGCAGAACAGAAGCGCCGCGAACCAGCGCAAGCGGCCGGCGAGCAGCGTGGCAGTGGCGCCGCCGAGCACTTGGCACGCGAGCGATATCGAGACCGCTACGCCGGCCACAGTCGGCGCGTGTCCAGCTTGTCGCGACAACGGCTCTGCGTAGACCCACACGCCAACGATGAAAGCCATCCACAGGAAAGGAGCCACGAGCGCGATCAGGCCGCGAGCGCTCGGCATGTTCGTGGATGCGTTGTCCGCGACCAGCGGCGCGAAACGATCCGGCAGGAGGAATGAAGCGAACGCGCAGACGACGCACAAGACCGCGAGCGCCACGAATCCGCCGTTCGCGCCCGAGCGCGAGATGACCCAGGCGGCGAGTGCAGCAGCGAGCACGAATTGCGCCAGCGTCTGGATCGTCAGATAGATCCCCGACCAGCGCTCCGGCGTCGGCGAGCGGGTGATCATCGCAATGGTGATCCAGATCAGGATGCCGCTCGGCACGCCCGCGAAAGCTCGTATCAAGGTGACGGTCTCTCCGTTCGCCCAGACCGTCGCGACATTGAGAGCTGCGAGCACCATCGCGCTGATTGCGCCGATCGCACGCAAGCGCTCGGCTTGCCAGCGTGCGCCGGCGTAGGCGCTCGCGGCACCCATCAGCAACAACTCAGCAGTTGCGGCGTGACCCAGCTGCGCCGCGCTGATGCGGCCTTCCTGCGCAAGCGTTCCCAACAGCAGCGGTTGCAGCCCGGCAATCATCACTCCGCAGACACCGATCAGGAGGATGACGCCGAGCTGTAGCGCGGTGGGGCGTTCGCCGATCCATTCGGCGGGTGCGTTCAAGCTGCTCCTGTTCTTGTCAGTAGTTATAGCGGGCGTAGACGCCCGCTGTCCGCGGCGGACCGACCGAGAACAGGTCGAAGCCCAGCCCTTCGATCGGAATGATATCGCTGATGTTGGTCTCGTCGAACAAGTTACGGCCCCAGATGCCGAACTCGAGGTGCTGGTCCGCCGTCGTCCAGCCGATACGAGCATTGACGAACGTGCGGCTCGGATCGGACAGCCGCTCGACGTTGCGGGTGTCATAGAAGACCTTCGACCGATAGGTCGCATCGGTCTGCAGCGCGAGCGCGCCGCCCAGCAGCGGGATTTCGTAGCGCAGTGCCGCCGTAACGCTGGTATGCGGAGCGTTCGGCAGATCGTTGCCCGAGTAGTCCTGGCCGACGGAATGGAAGTCCTGGTAGGTCGCATCGAGCCATGCACCCGAGATCGACAGGTCGAGCCGATCGATCGGCGTGATGCTGAACTCGGCTTCCGCGCCATAGATGCGCGCGTTCGATGCGTTGGTGAAGTTCTGCACAGTAATCGCACCGCGCAGGATCAGCGTGTAGACCTGCAGGTCCTGATAGTCGTAGTAGAACGCGGCGAAGCTGCTGCGCATGCGCCGCTCCGGCGACTGCAGCTTCGCGCCGATCTCGAACGCGTCGACCTTCTCGTCGTCGTACGGCGCGAGGTCGGCCGGCTCAACGGTCTGGCCGCCGAAGAATCCGCCGCTCTTGTAGCCGCGGCTGTAGCTGCCGTAGACGTTGGCATCGTCGTTGAAGCGGTATTGCAGGCCGAGCTTGCCGGACACCGAGCTGAAGTCCTTGCTCTCGTCCAGCGTGAAGATCGTGATCTCGTCGAACTCCGCGGTGGAGGCGTAGTTGAAGTCCTTGCTGTCGCCCGAGTAACGCAGCCCGACCGTGCCCGTCAGCTGCTCGGTGAAGTCGTAGTCGAGCTGACCGAATGCCGCCCAGCTCTCGGTCTTCTGCGTGTACGGGTAACCGAATACGCCGACGCTGAATTCCGGCGCGAAGCCGTTCGGATTGTCCGGCGTCACGAACGCCGGCCGGAACACGCGCAGCACGTCGAGATAGGAGTTCGTGTCGAGATCGTCGTGCGCGTAGTACAAACCGGCGACCCATACCGCCTTCGACTGCTCGTTCGCCGATTGGAGTCGCAGCTCCTCGCTGAACACGCTTTGCTTGGCGCGATAGGTCGCCGTAATGACGTCGTTCGGACCCGCGTCCGTGTCTTCGCGATCGTCGCGATCGGCATGGTCGTAGCCGGACACCGAGACCAGCTGCAGGTTGCCGAGGTCCCAGGTCAGCGTCGCCGACGCGCCGCGCGTTTCGACTTCGTCCTTGCCTTCGAAGTGATAGTCGCCGCGATAAAGATCGCTGCTCGTATTCGAGTAACCCCCGACGTCGCCGCACTGACCCGAGGTGTAGAAGCCGCTCGCGCACAGACCGTCCGGACCAGTCGCCTCGGCAGTGAACGGGAACAGCGAGCGGTTGTACGCCCAGATCGAGCCGCCTTGCGTTTTGCCGTAGCGCAACTGGACCAGTGCATCGAACGTGGAGGAAGGCGTGAAGCTCAGCGAGCCGCGCGCCGCCCAGCGATCGGTGTCGTTGCCGGAGTGCCCGGTCAAGCGATTCTTGCTGTAGCCGTCATCCTGGATGACGTTCACGGCGATGCGCCCAGCGACCACGTCACTGACGATCGGTCCGCCGAGTGCCGCCTCGACGTTGATGGAATCGAAGCGGCCGGCCTCGACGCTGATGTCGCCTTGAGTTTGCTGCGTCGGTTTGCGCGTGATCACGTTGATCGCGCCGCCGGTGGTGTTGCGGCCGTACAGCGTTCCCTGCGGTCCACGCAGCACTTCCAGCCGGTCGATGTCGAAGAATTGCGCCATCTGCGCCAGCGGCGAGCCGATGTACACGCCGTCCGTGTACAAGCCGACCGCGCTCGCGGTGTTCGGATTGAAGTCGTTGAGGCCGACGCCGCGGATGAAGATCTTCGGATTGGCAGCATTGTCGTCGGTCTTCACCTGCAAGCTGGGAGCCAGCTGGTTCAGGTCCGTGACGTCGCTGACGTGATGGTCCTGCAGTGCTGCGCCCGAGAATGCGCTCACGGCCACCGGCACTTCCTGCAGGCTCTGCGCGCGCTTCTGCGCGGTGACGATGATCTCTTCGATTTGTGGTGTCGGCGATCCCTGCTGCGCCAGCGCTGCGCCAGCGGGCAGCAACAACCCGCACATGAGGCCCAAGACCGCTTTCGAGTCGTTCATGTCGTGGTCTCCCCGCATAAAGATAGCGATCGCTATCGAAGAGTAGCAGCCGATATCTTTTTTGCCAGCCCTCCCAGGCGCTGGAACGATGGAGCGCTGGGTGCTCTCACGCGCGTGCGCAAACCTCGAAATGAGCGCATGCTATTGGCGCGCATCGAAAAATCCATCGATGCAAACTTTGCAGAGCACCCGGGAGCCGCCGACAAGCGTTAGGTCACCGGGCGTCGAGGGAGTTGCGGTAATGAAGGTGGTCACGACGGAAGATGCACAGCTGCGATGCGATCACTCGCCGCGGCCCGGTGCGCCCGCGCTGCTGTTGCTCAACCCGCTGGGCACGAGCCTGGAAATCTGGGACGACCCGTTTCCCGCGCTGTCGGAGCGTTACGAGGTCGTGCGCTACGATGTGCGCGGTCACGGCGAGTCGACGACCGGCTCGAAGACCGAGCTCACGATGGAACAGCTCGCGCGCGACGCGCTCGCCGTGCTCGACTCGTGCGGTATCGCGCGCGCGCATTTGTGTGGTCTTTCGATCGGCGGCATGACGGCGATGCAGATAGCGACGTTGTGGCCGGACCGCGTGCTCAAGATCGCCCTTTGCAGCACTTCGCCCTACATGCCTTCGCAGGAGACCTGGAACGCACGCATCCAGGCAGTGCGCACGCAGGGCATCGCGCCGTTGCTCGACGGAATCCTGCAACGCTGGCTGACGACGCCCTATCGCATGGCGCATCCGGAGAAGGTCGAGTGGATTCGCGCGATGCTGCTCACTGCGCAGCCTCAGGGTTACGCCGCTTGCGCCGCTGCGATTCGCGACATGGACCAGCGGCAATCGATCAAGACGATTACGGCCAAGACATTGGTGATCGGCGGCACGCAGGACCCGGGCACGACACCCGCGGACCATGCATTGATTGCCGCTTCGATCCCGGGCGCGCAGCTCGTGATGCTCGAGGCCGCTCATCTGCTCCAGATCGAACGACAGAGCGAATTCACCGAGACGCTGCTGCAGTTTTTGGCTGCGTGAGCTAGGCTCTCGCGGCCTCGATAACGAAAATGCCGCGGGGGTTTCGTCGTGACATCGTTTACTCGTAGAGACTTCGTAGCCGCTAGCGCGCTCGCTGCGGGCGCCGCCATCGCCGGGCCTGCGCGCGCCGCGGGCGCCGGCGATCGCAAGGCGATCTATAAAGAGATCGAGCGTCGGCACGACGAATCGGTCAAGCGATTGCAGGAGTGGATCGGCGTCGGCTCGATCGCCGCCGAGAACGTCGGCATGGCCCAGGGCTGCGACATGATGCGGCGGCTCGCGCTCGATGCGGGCTTTCAGCGTGCCGAGTGCATCCAGACGAAAGGTCATCCTGGCGTGTTCGCTACGCTCGACGCGGGCGCGAGGCGCACGCTCGGCCTGTATTTCATGTACGACGTGAAGCAGGTGAACCCGGAGGAATGGTCGTCGCCGCCGTGGGAAGCGCGCCTCGTCGACATGCCCGATCGCGGCAAAGTAGTGATGGGTCGCGGGGCCGTGAATCAGAAAGGGCCACAAGCGTCATTTTTGGCAGCATTGCATGCGATCCGCGGCGCCGGCCGCAAGATGCCGGTCAATCTCGTGCTGGTCGCGGAAGGCGAAGAGGAAATCGGCTCGCCCAATTTCCCGCAGATCGTGCTCGCGCCCGAAGTGCGCTCGGCGTTGTCCAAGAGCGTCGGCGTGTTCATGCCGTCGGCGGAGCAGGAGTGGGACGGCAGCGTGGTCATCACACTCGGCAACAAAGGCGACATCGAGTGCGATCTGATCGCGAGCGGCGCGAAGTGGGGCCGTGGCCCGACTCGCGATGTGCACTCATCGCTCGCAGCGCGCGTCGATCAACCGGCGTGGCATCTCGTGCAGGCGTTGAACTCGCTCGTGACGCCGAACGGCGATCCCGCCATCGACGGCTTCTTCGAAAAAGTGCGGCCGCTCTCGGCGGCCGAGCACAAGATGCTCGACCTCGCGGCACAGCACCTCGACGAAAAGCAGCTGATGGAATCGATCGGCCTCAAGACCTGGGCACGCAACGCGACGTGGCGCCAGGCGCTGGAAGATGGCGTGTCTCGGCCGACGGTGACGATCGAAGGCCTGGTCGGCGGCTACAGCGGCCCCGGCGGCAAGACGATCCTGCCCAACCGGATGGTCGCGAAGCTCGACATGCGGCTGGTGCCGAACATGACGCCCGACGATACGGTCGCGAAACTGAAGGCGCATCTCGCCAAGCGCGGCTTCGGCGACATCGAAGTCGTGATCAACGGCGGCATGAACGAGGTCTCGTCGACGTCGGCTGACTCGGAGCTGATTCGCGCCGAGCAAGCGACCTATCGCCAGTACGGCATCGAACCGCTGCTGCTGCCGCGCTCCGGTGGCTCCGACCCGAGCTCCGTGTTCACCGGCGAGCCGCTCAAGCTCGCGTCGGGTAGCTTCGGCATGGGCTTCGGCGAACGCGCGCACGCGCCGGACGAGTACTACGTGATCGAGTCGAACAACCCGAAGGTTCAAGGCATCGACGGCGCAGTGAAGTCGTTCGTCGACTGCCTGTACACGCTCGCCTAACCAGGTGCCGGGAGAAAAAAACAGGGGAAAGTGAGCAGCGCAGCAGCAGACGGTGACTGCGAAACTCTGCAAAACGCCGTGTCGGCCACTGCAGTCGCTGCGGGGTGCGGCGAGTAACATGCGACCGGTCACGGACTCAGAGGCACGGAATGCCGCGATCCCCTCGTATTCACGCCCCTGGCGCGATGTATCACGTCACGCTGCGCGGCAATCATCGTCAGGACATCTTCTTCACGTCTGACGATCGCAGTCTGCTGACCCGCATCATGATGGAGATCATCGTCGATTGCGGCGCGCAGCTTCATGCGTACTGCTATATGACCAATCATGTGCATGCGCTGCTTCGGGTCGGCGACACGCCGCTCAGCAAAGTCATGCTGCTAGTGGCGGGGAGGTACGCGCGCACAGTGCAAGCGCGGCTTCAAACGACCGGACATCTGTTCGAGAAGCGTTATCACGCGCTGCTGGTCGATGCCGATGAATACCTTCTGACGCTGCTTCGATACATCCATCTCAATCCCGTACGCGCAAGATTGGTGTCGTCGCCGGATGAATATCCCTGGTCCAGTCACCACGTGTATTTGGGAAGGCGCGCGGAACCATGGGTGACGACTGAGTTTGCACTTCGGATGCTCGGCGCAGATCACCAGCGCGCGATTGCCGCCTATCAGTCCCTGATCAGATCCGCACCCACGGGTTCGCCGCTTGCCGATCGAAATGGTCGGGACCCGCGCATTCTTGGAAGTGATGCGTTCGCACAGAGGATTCTGGGACAGAACTGGAAGCCAAGGTCCAACACCGAGCTGCAGCAGGTCATCGATGAAGCGTGCCCGAAGTTCGGGGCAACTGAGGTGGAGCTGCGTTCGCCGAGCCGCCTGGTCAACGTTACGCGCGCTCGCGCCTGGATCACGGATACGGCACTGTGCACTGGAGTCGCGTCGGTCGCTTCGCTTGCGAGTTATTTCCATCGCGACGCATCCAGCGTCCGGCAAGCGGTTCAGAGTCGCCGTCGGAGGAAGTCAGAATGAGCGACCGCGCACTTTGCTGCGGCGCTCAGTTTCCCCTGTTTTTCTCTCCCGGCACCAATCAAAACGTCTTCGCGCCGCTGACGGCGAGCAGTACCGAATAGAGCGACGACGTCGCGGTGATGTACAGCCGGTTGCGCTTCGGACCGCCGAAGCACAGGTTGGCGACGCGCTCGGGCAGCACGATCCTGCCGATCAGCGTGCCGTCGCGCTCGTGGCAATGGACTGCCTCGCCGGCGCTGGTCCAGATGCGGTCATCTACGTCGATGCGCAGGCCGTCGTACATGCCGTCAGCGCACTCGACAAACACGTCGCCGCCGCGCAACTCGTCATCGTGCACGTCGAAGACGCGCATGATGCCGCGGCCCTTGCCCGAGTCGACGATGTACATGCGTCGCTCGTCGAGCGAGAACGCCAGGCCGTTGGGCTGTGCGAACCCGTCCGCAACGACACGCACCGAGCCGTTGCGCGGGTCGATGCGATAAACGCGCCGCTCGCCGAGCTCGCTCGGGGCCTGGAAGCCTTCGTAGTTCGAGTCAATGCCGTATGAGGGATCGCTGAACCAGACCGAGTCGTCGGACTTCACGACCACGTCGTTCGGGCTGTTGAAGCGCTTGCCTTCGAAGCGATCGGCGAGCACGGTGATCGAGCCGTCGTGCTCGGTGCGAACCACGCGCCGCGCGCCCTGCTGGCAGGACACGAGTCGTCCCTGCCGATCCACGGTGTTGCCGTTGGTGTAGTCGGCAGGCTGGCGGTAAACACTCACCGCCTCCGATTGCTCGTCGAAGCGCAGCACGCGATCGTTGGGGATGTCACTGAAGAGCAGCGAGCGCATCGCCGGGAAGTAGACCGGACCCTCGGTCCAGCGGCAGCCCGTATGCAGTCGCTCGATATTCGCGCTCGTGCGGATGCACTGGCGGAAGCGGTCGTCGCGAATGTCGAAGTCGCGCGCGGTCACGATCGTCTCTTCAGACGTTGAAGCGGAAGTGCATGACGTCGCCTTCGTGGACGACGTACTCCTTGCCTTCGAGCCGCAGCTTGCCGACTTCTTTCGCACCCTGCTCGCCCTTGTTCGCGACGTAGTCGTCGTAGGCGATGACTTCGGCGCGGATGAAGCCTTTCTCGAAGTCGGTGTGAATCACGCCGGCGGCTTGCGGCGCGGTCGCACCGATACGCACGGTCCAGGCGCGCACTTCCTTCGGCCCGGCGGTGAAGTACGTCTGTAACCCGAGCAGCTTGTAGCCGGCACGGATCACGCGATTCAGGCCGGGCTCTTCGAGCCCCAGCTCCTGCAGGAAATCCGCGCGATCGGCCTCCTCGAGCTGCGCGATCTCCGCTTCGATCGCCGCGCACACCGCGACGACTTCGGAATTCTCCTCGACTGCGCGCTGACGCACGGTGTCGAGATGCGGATTGTTCTTGAAGCCATTCTCGGCGACGTTCGCGACGTACATGAGCGGCTTGAGCGTGATCAGGTGCAGCTCCTGCAACAGGCGCCGCTCCTCGGGATCCTTGACCAGCGACCGCGCGGGCTTGCCGGAATCCAGGTGATCGCGCAGCTTCTTCAACAGCTCGCGCTGACGGATCGCATCCTTGTCGCCGGCCTTCGAGGCCTTCTCCGCACGCTGCAGCCCGCGCTCGACGGTATCGAGATCGGCGAGCGCCAGCTCGGTGTTGATCACTTCGATGTCATCGAGCGGCTTGATGCGGCCTGCGACGTGCACGATGTCGTCGTCTTCGAAGCAGCGCACGACGTGCGCGATCGCGTCGGTCTCGCGGATGTGCGAGAGGAACTGGTTGCCGAGCCCTTCGCCCTTGGAAGCGCCGGCGACCAACCCGGCGATGTCGACGAACTCGACCGTCGCCGGCAGGATGCGCGCCGGATTGACGATGCCGGAGAGTACGTCGAGACGCGCATCCGGCACCGGCACGACGCCGACGTTCGGATCGATCGTGCAGAACGGATAGTTCTCCGCCGCGATCTGCGCGCGCGTCAGCGCATTGAAAAGTGTCGACTTGCCGACGTTCGGCAGACCGACGATGCCGCACTTGATGCCCATATTTCTCCAGTCGAAAGCGGCCGAGGCCCTTTCGACAAACGTCCGGCAAAAGGCGTGGCTTTTGCCGGACTAGCCCTTCCCGTTCCCGTGCAAACAGTTCATGGCCTTCTCGGCCCCCTGCTCCAGAAATACCGGCAGCGTCGACAGAGCCTCGCCGACTGCTTCGAGCAGGCTTTCCTCCTCGTCCTTCGGCGCACGCCGCAGCACGTAGTCGATGACTTCCGCCTTGTCGCCGGGATGGCCGATGCCGAGCCGCAACCGCCAGAAGTCCGCGCCGAGATGCGTGATCGTGTCGCGCAGACCGTTGTGACCGCCGGCGCCGCCGCCGAACTTGAAGCGCACGTCGCCGACGGGCAGATCGAGCTCGTCGTGCACGACCAGCACTTCGGCCGAAGGAACCTTCAGATAGTCGACCAGCGCGCGGATCGCAAGTCCGCTGCGATTCATGTACGTCATCGGCTTGAGCAGCGTCACCTCACTGCCGGACAGCTGCGTGCGGCAGATCTCGCCCTGGAATCTGGTGTGGCTGCGAAAGCGCGCGCCGGCCTTCGCCGCGAGCGCGTCCACGAACCAGAAGCCCGCGTTGTGGCGCGTGAGCAGATGCTCGGGTCCCGGATTGCCGAGACCGACGATGATCTTGAGAGGAGTGCCGGCCATCGTAGGAACGACGGAAGAGCAATGCGAAACAGTCCGCGCCGCCCCTGCAAACACAGGGGCGGGCGGACATGCCAGCGTTGCTTACTTCTTGCCGCCTTCCTTCTTCGGTGCAGCGGCAGGAGCTTTCGCTCCCGCAGCGGCGCCCGCGGCAGCAGGCTTGCCATCGGCCGGCTTGGCCTCGGCACCCGCGGCAGGAGCTCCCGCCGCACCCGGAGCAGCGGCACCCGCAGCGGGCGCAGCACCAGCAACCGCGGCAGCAGCCTCGGCCGGCGCCGCTTCGACTTCCTCGGCGCGCGGATGATGGATCGACACGACCGGCTCGTCGCGGCCATGCGCGAGATCGACCAGCGTCACGTTGGCGGGCAGCGGAATGTCCGACAGCCGCTTGATGTCGTTGATCTCCATCTGCGACAGGTCGATCTCCAGGAACTCCGGCAGATCCTTCGGCAGGCACATGACCTCAACGAGGTTGAGGAGGTGGGAGACCACGCCGCCCTGCGTCTTCACGCCCGGTGCGCCGGCGGCGCCCTTGAAGTGCAGCGGAATCATCATGCGGATCTGCTCATTCTCGAGCACGCGCTGCAGATCCATGTGCAGGATCTGATTCTTCGCCGGGTGGCGCTGCACGTCCTTGACGATCGCGGGCTGCGTCTCGCCCTTGATCTTGAGCTGCAGGATGGTCGAGAAAAAACGCTCGTTCACCAGCAGCGTCAACAGATTCTGGTGATCGAGAACGATCTGGCGCGGCTCGTTGTGCCCGCCATAGAGGATCGCCGGTACTTTCCCGGATCGGCGCAGGCGGCGGCTCGCACCCTTCCCCTGCACGCCGTCACGCGGATCGGCGACCAGTTCAAACGAGGTCTTCATGTGTGTTCACTCCGTCAGTTCGACAAACCGGGGCAACGCGACCGCGACCAGTTCGCGTTGACCCACCCAAAAATCAATCGATGTTCAATCTATATAGAGGGAGCTCACGCTCTCCTCGTCTCGAATTCTCCGCATCGTCTCCGCCAGCAGGCCCGCCACTGTGAGCTGGCGGATCTTCGGGCAGCTCTTCGCCTCGGGGCGAAGAGGAATCGTGTCGGTCACGACCAGCTCGTCGAGGTCCGACTTGGCGATGCGCTCGATCGCCGGCCCCGACAGCACCGGGTGCGTGATGTAGGCAAGCACCTTCTTCGCGCCCGCGCCTTTCAGCGCGGCTGCGGCATGACACAACGTGCCGGCAGTATCGACCAGGTCGTCGATCAGCACGCACGTCTTGTCGGCGACTTCGCCGATGATGTTCATCACCTCGGACTCGTTGGCGCGCGGCCGGCGCTTGTCGATGATCGCCAGGTCGGCATCATCGAGGCGCTTCGCCAGCGCTCGTGCGCGCACCACACCGCCGACGTCCGGCGACACGACCATCAGGTCGGGATGCTTCTGCTTCCACACGTCGCCGAGCAGCACCGGCGAGGCATAAACGTTGTCCACCGGGATGTCGAAGAATCCCTGGATCTGATCGGCATGCAGATCGACCGTCAGCAGGCGGTCGACGCCCGAGTGCGCAATCATGTTCGCGACCACTTTCGCCGTGATCGGCACGCGCGTCGCGCGCGGCCGTCGATCCTGCCGCGCGTAGCCGAAGTACGGAATGACTGCCGTGATTCGCGCCGACGACGCGCGCTTGCACGCGTCCGCCATCAGCATCAGCTCCATCAAGTGATCGTTCGAAGGCGGCGACGTCGACTGCACGATGAAGATATCGCGCCCGCGCACGTTCTCCAGCAGCTCGACAGTCGTCTCACCGTCGCTGAAACGGCCGACGCTCGAACGGCCGAGCGGCACCATCAGGTGACGCGCAATGTCCTGCGCGAGCTGCGGGTTGGCATTCCCCGCGAAGACGGCCATGGTGGAACGGTCCATTCAAATCCTCGACTAGGCCTCTGTCTGGCTGGGGCGGAAGGATTCGAACCTCCGAATGGCGGGATCAAAACCCGCTGCCTTACCACTTGGCGACGCCCCACTATCGATCGGTGACCCGCGACAATAACGGCGAACGGTTCAGTCCGCGCGCTGCGTAGCCGCTCCAGCGCGCCGGCAAGCGCGCCCGGACAGCTTGCGCTGCGTGCTCGTCAGGCAGGGCCACGAACACACAGGCGCCGGTTCCGGTCAGTCTTGCCTCGCCAAATTCCTGAAGCCAATCAAGGGCTTCAGCGATCTCAGGATAGCGGCCGCGCACGCACGCCGTGCAGTCGTTACGCCCGCCAGCCGCGAGAAAGCCGCGTATTGTCGTGACGGGGGAATTACGTGTCAATTCAGGGGCCTGAAAGATCTCCGCCGTGCTCACGGAAGCCTGCGGTTTGACGATCAGGTAATGCTTCTCCGGGAAGTCGTACGGCGTCAGCTGCTCGCCCACGCCCTCGACCCATGCCGCGGAGCCGCGCACGAAGAACGGCACGTCCGCGCCGAGCGTCAACCCGATTCGCGCGAGCTCGTCGACAGACAAACGCAGCTGCCAGATCTGATTCAGCGCGACGAGCACAGTCGCCGCGTCCGAGCTACCGCCGCCGAGACCGCCCTGCACCGGGATGCGCTTGTGCAACTCGATGCCGACGCCAGGAACGTCGCGCCCTTTTGCCAGCGCACGCGCTGCCTTCATGGCGATGTCCGACTCCGCGGGAATCTCGGCGGGTCCGGCGATGCGCTCGATCGTTCCCGCCGGCCGCTCGTGAAATCGCAGCTCGTCGCAGAGATCGACGAACTGCATCGCCGACTGCAGCAAGTGATAACCGTCGGCGCGACGGCCGACGATGTACAGACAAAGATTGAGCTTCGCCGGCGCGAGCCAGGCGAGCGGCGGAGTGTTCATTGGCCGAGCCGCCAGCGATCGACGACGATGCGCACCCGCGCTGCGCCGTTACTGGCGCTCAGCTTCACGGGCACGCGTGCGCCCGGCTCCGTGGAATAGCGCTGGTAGTCGATGCGCCAGCCGCCCTGCTCCAGCGTCACGATTCCATCGGATGATCCATCTGACGACTGTGTGTGCCAGACATGCTCGCCTGGTGCCGCGAGACCGAGGATCCAGTAGCGTAGATTTCCTGCGGGCACTGGCGCGCCGAGCCGCGCTTCGAGCTCGTTCCAGGCGTCGGTGGATTCGAGCTTGCGGCCATCGGCGGTCTCGAGCTTCAGCTCCGGGTGTTCCGGGTTGCCGCGCAATTGCAGGCGAACGCTGCCGACGCCGACCGGCCCGCGAATCTGCAACTCGGTGCGATCGCCGTGCTGTTGCCAATCGAAAGAACCGGAACCGCCCGTCTCCGGTCCCGATACGCCGAGACGTCCGCGCGCCTGCCAGGTGTCGAGCTGCGCGAGGTCGACGTTACCCGGGACGCCTGCGGGTTGCTTGGGAGTGACCGCACAGCCCGCGCAGAGCAAAAGGAGAGCGAACAGTAAATGCCGCTGCATGGCAGTGGCCGATGGTCAATTGAGCTTCTGCAGTCGCTGCTTCAGCTCGTCGTTGTCCGGATAACGCTCGCTGGCCTTGGCCCACACGTCGCGCGCATCGCTCTTGCGATTGAGCGCAAGCAGGATTTCGCCGAGATGCAGGTCGACTTCCGGATCGTTGATGCGGCGCTTGGCGCGTTCCAGGTACCCGAGCGCGTCCTCGTTGCGGCCGAGGCGATGCAGCGCCCAGCCCATGCTGTCGAGCACTGCGCCGCTGTCCGGCGTCTGCGCGAGAGCGTCCTCGATGAGCTTGAGCCCTTCCTTATGCTGCCGCGTCCGATCGACCAGCGTGTAACCGAGCGCGTTGGTCGCAGCAGGGTCGCCCGGCCGATCGGCCACGAGCTTGCGCAACTCGGCGATGGAGTCGTTCACCTTGTCGAGGCCTTCCAGCTGAAACACTCGCGCGAAGCGCAGCTCGGACGAATCCGGATATTCCTTCATCGCACTGTCGAGCAGCGCGAGCGCGCCGTTGGCGTCGCCATTGCTCGTGAGCAGGTTGGCACGCGCGATGATCGCATCGATGCGGTACTGCGAGCGCGTGGCCGCAAAGTCTTCCAGGTGCTTCAGTCCCGCATCGAGACCTTGACGCTTCGCTTTGATGCGTGCCGCGCGCGTCTGCGCCGCCATCGCGAATTCGCCGCCGCTCACGCGGCCGTAGATCTGCAGCGCGTCGTCCCACGACTCGCGCGATTCGGCGATTGCGCCGAGATAGAACTGCGACTCGTACACGAAGCGGCCGTTCTGCACGAGGTTGGTGAAGCGCTTCGCGGCTGCGTCGCGGTTGCCGAGCTGGAAGTCGATGTCGGCGAGCGCGCGTTCCGCGACCGGCCCCATCGTGTCGGTGCTGGCGAGCTTGTCGAGCTCCTTGCGGCCTTCTTCTTCCTTGCCGGACTGCATCAACATCAATGCATATTCGAGCCGGTTCGAGTCCTGCGAATCCTGCTCCAGGACTTTGCGCGCGGTTTCCAGCGCGGCGTCGTGATCGCCCATCAGCATCTGCACGCGCGCCAGCAGCAACCCGGAGGGCGACCAGAACTTGCCGAGCTCGTTCGCCTTCTTCGCGTGCTCGAGCGCGAGGGCGAAGTTGTCGGACTGCACCGCTGCCTGCGCCAGCGCGTAGTGCGACTCCGTGAGATTCGGATACTTCTCGGCCAGCTTCTGCAGCACCGCCGTCGCAGCCGCCGGCGCCGCTTCGTCGGAGATCTGCGGCAGCAGCTGCAGGAACCCTGCCTGCGGATTGATGAATGCGGTCTCGAGCAGGGTGCTCAGGTGTTCCGTGGCGACGTCGATCCTATATAGATGAAGCGCAGCGAACGCAGCGAAGCGATGCGCCTCCTCGCTCGTCTGATTCAGCTGCAACCAGTGCTCGGCCGCTTCCATGACGAGCGTCCACTGCTGGTGCTCGAACGCGACGCGCGCTGCCTGCGCGCACAACTCCTCGTCGGAGGCGCTGGTTGCGGCGCGGACATAAGCCATCGCGGCTTCGCGATACTGGCCACGCTGCAGGGCGACCTCTGCGCCAAGGACGAGCGCGTTCGGATCGCTGGGCAGCGCCTGGCCCGAAGGTGTGGTCTGCTCCGCGGGTTTGCCGGGGGTCGTGCACGCCGCCGTCAGTAACGTGACTACCAGCAGTGTCGCCAGAACAGTCGGTTGTGAGTGGGGTTGCATCATCGTCGCGGAACTATAACAGCTCCGCCTGCGGCTGCCGTACCGCCAGTTGCGGCAGTAACTTGTCATATGCGGATGCTTACCGGAGAATCCCTGCCGCTTGTCAAAAGCACCGGCATGCCACTCCTCGTCATCGGAATCAATCACCGTACCGCGCCGGTCGAAATCCGCGAAAAAGTCGTATTCGACGGCGATGAACTGCCCGCAGCGTTACAGGAGCTGAGCAGCGTTTCCGGCGTGCGCGAGGCGCTGATCGTGTCCACGTGCAACCGGACCGAGCTGTACTGCTTCAGTGACAGCGCGGAGCAGCCGCTGGTCGATTGGCTGAGCGGCTGGCACGACCTCACGGCCCATAACCTGGACATCTCCGGGAGCCTGTATCGGCTGCACGGCACGCCGGCGATCCAGCATGTCTTTGCCGTCGCGTGCGGCCTGGACTCGCTGGTGCTGGGCGAGCCGCAGATTCTCGGCCAGCTGAAGACCGCGTATCGGGCTGCGCACGATCAGCGGGTCACCGGGCCGTACCTGAACCGGTTGATGCAGACTGCGTTCTCCGTCGCCAAACGGGTGCGCACGCAGACGCGAATTGGCGCGAACGCAGTGTCGGTCGCGTCTGCTGCCGTCGCGCTGGCACGCAAGGTGTTCGAGAACTTCGCCGATCACACGGCGTTGCTGGTCGGCGCGGGAGAAACCATCGCGCTTGCTGCGCGTCACCTGCACGCTCACGGTCTGCGCCGCATGATCGTCGCGAATCGCAGCCTCGATCGCGCGCAGGAGCTGGCGCAAGAGTTCAATGGTTTCGCGATCGGGATCGAGGCGCTCGCCACGCACTTGCCGGAAGCGGACATCGTGATCAGCTCGACCGCGAGCCCGGCGCCCGTCATCACTTATGACGCCGTGCGTGCCGCGTTGCGCGCGCGTCGACGCAAGCCGATCTTCATGGTCGACATCGCCGTGCCTCGCGATATCGAGCCGGAAGTGTCGAAGCTCGAAGACATCTATCTGTTCACGATCGACGACCTGCAGAGCGTCGTGAGCGAGAATCTCGCGGCGCGGCGCGAAGCGGCCGGCGACGCGACCGACATGCTGGCGTCGGAGATCGCGCAGTTCGAGCAGCAGTTGAAGACGCTGGACGCCGTCCCAACGATCCGGCAATTGCGCGACGACGCCGAGACGGTTCGCGCTCATACAGTGGAGCAGGCGCGACGCATGCTGGCGGCGGGGCGCGATCCGCAGGAAGTCATCGACTTTCTGGCGGCCACGCTCACCAACCGCTTGCTGCACGGACCCAGCCAGCGGCTGCGCGAAGCCGCCGAGCGCGGCGAAAGCGAAGTACTGGAGGCGGCGCGTGCGCTGCTGGTCCCGGACAAGGCTGAATGAAAGATTCGATTCGCAGAAAACTGGAGAAGCTCGCGGAGCGGCTCGAGGAAGTGAGCCATCTGCTCGCGGA
>Ga0134123_10000401_pt1 | contig 29100 bp, 24 predicted proteins | sample KB303_FD_96460 | JGI IMG/M metagenome (GOLD analysis project Ga0134123, IMG submission 96460) | Terrestrial soil microbial communities without Nitrogen fertilizer from Kellogg Biological Station, Michigan, USA - KB3-0-3 | ecosystem: Environmental > Terrestrial > Soil > Unclassified ...
CGCGAGAAGACGATGCGGTCGGGCGGGACGAAGACGGCGTTGGAAACCCTGGTGGCGATCTGCTTGTGCAGCTTGCCGTCGAGCGAGCCGGCCATGAGGCCGTCACCGGCACCGTAGAGAAAGCGCTTGCCGTCCGGGAGAAACCACGGCCAGCGGTGTCGCCGGACCTCTTTCCCTTCAAACGAAGTGACGCGCTCGGGAGGGCCGCCGGCGGCAGCGATGCGATACAGCTCGCTCGAGATCGTCGGTGCGAAGACGATCACGCCGTCGCGACTCCACGTGCCGCCGCGGCCGGACGCGGCATCGCAGAGCGTCACGGCCGTGCCGCCCCTGGCGTCGATGCGGTGCAGTTTCTGGCCGGCGAAGAAGCCGAGCTGGCTGCTGTCGGGCGACCAGAACGGATAGGACGCGTCGTCGGTGCCGGCGAGGGCCGTGATCTTCGTCGTGCCCAGGTTGCGGATGTACAGCGACGGCTTTCCCTGGCCGACGCTGGCGACGAACGCGATCATCGTTCCGTCGGGCGAGATGGCCAATCCCCTGGTGTCGAACGGGAAGAGCGCCAGGTCCGGCGGCGTCTCGATGGCGAATTGCACGAGGTCGCCCGCCGGTAGCGTGCGCTTCATCGTGTTCACGCCGACAGCAACCGCAGCGACGACGGCGACCGCAGCGACGATCCACGCGCTGCGCTCGCGCCAGGCGCGGCGGCGTGCGACGGGAGCCGGCACGCCCGCCGCGGAGCTGCTCTCGGCGATGGAGCGAAGCTCGAGCATGACGTCGTGCGCGGTCTGCCAGCGATCGTCGGGATCCCTGGCCAGGCAGGCCTGCACCATGCGGTCGAGCGCCGGCGGCGTCATGGGACGGAACTGCGCGATCGGCGGCGGCTGCGTGCCCAGAATGGAGGCGATCAAACTGGCGCGGCTCTTCCCCTCGAAGGCGCGGCGGCCGGTGGCCATTTCATAGAGCACGGCGCCGAGAGCGAAGATGTCCGTGCGCGCGTCGGCGTTCGCGCCTTCGAGCTGCTCCGGCGACATGTATTGAAAGGTCCCGACGATCGTTCCTTCCGAGGTGAGGGCCCTGGCGACGGTGGCATCGGTCTGGACGTCGCCGCCGAGCGGGCTCTCTTTGGCCAGTCCGAAGTCGAGCAGTTTCGCTCCCGCCTTCGTCAGCATGATGTTGGCGGGCTTGAGGTCGCGGTGGACGATGCCGCGGCGGTGGGCCTTGTCGAGCGCGTCGGCCATCTCGATGCCGGTGCGCAGGAGCTGCTCGATCGGGACCGGCCCTCGGGCGATGCGTTCGGCGAGGTTCTCGCCTTCGAGCAGCTCCATGACCAGGTAGTCGTCGCCGACGTCGTAGAGCGCGCAGATGTTCGGATGATTCAGCGAGGAGATGGTCTTCGCCTCACGCTCGAAGCGCGCGCGCAGCTCGGCGCGATGCGCGAGCTCCGCCGGAAGGACTTTGACGGCCACGCTGCGGTCGAGGCGCGTGTCGCGCGCGCGATAGACCTCTCCCATCCCGCCCGCACCGAGCGGCGCAACAACCTCGTACGGACCGAGGCGCGTTCCTGGGGTGATTGGCACCGAGCGGTCAGAATACACCACACATTCGGCGGCTCCGTTCAGACCTCCGGCCTGTCACGCTGGAGGTCGCGGGTTCGTGCCCCCGTCGGCAGGCTGACCGGAATCCAGTTGGCGACCGGAACCTGCATCGGTGGCGGCGCAGATCGATCGGATCCCCCAACCCGCCGCTCACCCGGAGCGTCGACTGCGACGGCCGTCGTCCATCACCGACCGTACAGCACCACATTGTCGAGAAACCCCGTCTCGGGGCCGCCGTGAGCGAACTCGCCCCGAATGATCAGCTTTTCCAACGAGCTGAGCACGTTCTCGAAGTCGCTGACCGTGGCCGGACGGTTGGCCGTTACGTTCTTCCAGAGCCCCGCGATGGGTTGAAACATGACGACACTGTGAACCCATTGGTTCCGGGTCGGCGTTGCCGCGTTGTAGATGAGCACCGTCCCCGAGCCGGAGATCTCCACCACCCGGTCCCACGGGAAAATGGGAAGCCTCGCGCTCGCCACCCATTTGATGTCATATTCGAGCCGAAAGGCGGTCTTCTTGTCACCCAGGAACTTTTTCGGCGCCCGATAATAGAAGACCTCGCCGGTGACGGCATCCTCCGCCTTCAGGCAGGCGCCTGGATTGCCCTCCGTGGGACTCAGGGTCAGCGTGCAATCGCCCTGGTGCCCCCACCCGTCGTACTTGGTTCCGAAGGGGATCGGCTCGAAATGGCTCTCGGCCAGGATGTATTCTTTCTCAACGTCTGAGTCGCTGGTAGTCATTGCTGTTCTCCATTCGCGTTCTTGAGGAAATTGGCCGGATCGGCCGCCATCGGACTCTGAGTAGTGCGCGATTGGGCGAAATCGTTTCAACGCACATCTCATTGAGTGTGCTGCGCCGCGTTCACGCTTGCGGTCAGTTCTCACGTCGCCGGCTCAGAAAACGAGATTCCACGCGCGCTCGAGCACCCAGTACGCGGCCAGCGCACCGATGCCGTAGGCCGGCAGGCCGGCCGGCGCCATCAGCCGGGGAAGCGCACGCGCGCGCAACGCCGTGCGCGCGAGCAGCAGAGTCCCGACGAAGAGGAGCTGGCCGGCCTCGATGCCGCTGTTGAACGACACGAGCGCGAGCGGGATCTCACCCGCCGGCAACCCCACCTGCGTCAGGGCCCCGGCGAAGCCCAGGCCGTGAAGCAGCCCGAAGCCGAAGGCGAGGGCGCGCGGGGAGCGCCAGGGCGGAGCGGCGCGCCCGGCATCCTGCCGCGTGAGCTCGACCGCCACGGCGAAGATGCTGGCGGCAATCAGGATCTCGACCGGCGCCGGCGGAATGCGGACGACGCCGAGCACGGCGAGCGACAGCGTGACGCTGTGACCGAGCGTAAAGGCGGTGATCGTCCACAGCAGGCCGCGGCCGCGGACCAGCAACACGAGGCCGAGGACGAAGAGCAGGTGATCGAGGCCGCTCAGGATGTGCCGGAGGCCGAGGAGGAGATAGTCGCGGCAGACCCTGACCGCGCTCGTACCGGGCGGCACGGTGAGCGCCGGGGCGTCCGGCCGCAACACCGCCTGGATCAGGCGGCCGTCGGCCAGCTGGATGCGCAACAGGGCGTCGGTTTGCCCCCGCTCCAGACCCTCGACGCCGATCCGCTCGCCGACCAGGCTCCGGCCGCCGCAGTCCAGCCGCCACCGCGCTTCCGACCAGGGCTCCCCTTCCCGCACCTCGCCGCGGCCGACCTGGACGCAACGGCCGGGCAGGACCGGGCGAACGGGCGCGTCCACCGGCTGCACGTTCGGCTGCCGCCAGAGCACTTCGAGCGGAGCGCCGCGGACCTCGCGGATCTCGAGCAACGACGGGTCGAGCGGATGCGCGCTCGCCTGGAGTCCGGCAAACAGACAGAGGATGCCGATGCGCCTCATCGCCGGGCCTCCTGCGGCCACTCGATGCGGATGCGGTAGAGGCCCCGCAGCCGGTCGAGACCCGCGGCCAACCGCGCCGCCGACCGCTCTTCGTAAAGGATCTGGATGAGCTGTCGACGCACGCTGGCGAGCGGCGGCGTGCGCTCGTCGTGCCGCGCATGGACCCGGACGACGTGAAGCCCGAACGGTGAGGCGATCGGGGCCGACCAGACACCCGGCGGCAGCGCCATGACCGCGCCGGCGAAGTCATCGCCGAAATGCCGCGCGATCGCGCTCTGATCGAGCCCCTCCCAATGGAGTGCGAGGGGAAAGGGATCCGACAGCTCGGCGCCTTCCTCCGGCGGCAGTTGCTCGTCGTGGAGCCGCTTCGCCAGTACGTCCGCGCGCTCGGCGGCGCGGACGAAGACGTGAGTAAAGTCGACCGTGGGCGGTTGCAGGAAGCGCTCTCGGTTTCGCTGCAGACAGGCCGCGAGCTCCGCATCCGTCGGTGGCCGATCGGCGGGATCCTCCTGCAACAGCAGCCGCATCTTCTCCCGCAGGTGCTGGCGCACGGCGACGTCATCGTCGAGGCGGAGGTCGAGGGCCTGGCGGTAGAGCGCGACTTCGCCGAGCGCCGGGGTGCGGCTCACCGCCCGCATCTTGGTGACCAGGCGCTGGCGGATGGCGCGATCGCCGAGGTCGAGCGCAAGCCACCTCGCCTCCCGCTCGAGGAGCTCCTCATCGACGACCTCCTGGACCAGCCCCTGAAGCTGCGCCGGGTTGGGAGGCCTGCCGGATTCCCGGACGAAGGCTTCCTGGATCTGTGCCAGGCGCTTGGCCGAGATCACGATCGGCCGCCGCTCGCGCCGCGCCTCGGCCTCGCGCTCCGCGCGGGCGGGCGGATACGCCCACGATCGCTGGAGGTCCTCCCGCACCTGCCGCACCGGCACGGCGGCGGCTCGGGCGGGCGGGCCGCTCTCCCGATGCACGAGGTGCCACGCGCGCTCGGCGCCGAACAGCAGCCCGCCCAGCACGACGAAGTGCAGCGCCGGCGCGCGGTACCAGGGGCGGGTCATTGCTTCGGCACGTACCAGATCGGCGACGACCAGGCGCGCTGCTGGACCGCCCTGGGCACGTCGTTGCTGCAGCACTGCTGGTATTCGAACTGGGTGTAGCCGACGACGCTTTTGTCCGGTTCGGCCGGCTTCGAGCAGTCGACCTGCCGGTCGAGACAGTAGTACTGATTCCAGCGGCAACTCGGGTTCTCGACCACGCGCGTGTAGTAGAACGCATACTGCTTCGGATCGAACTCCGGGTCCGTCCACACCGTGCAGAGCTCGCGGAAGCCGGCGTTGACGTCGGGACGGCAGGTCTCGAGGTCGAGCGGCGCCTTCGTGGTCTTGCCGGCGACGTCATACACCTTTTCATGCACGTTGCCCTGGGCGTCGACCCAGCCCTTGACGATCTGCGCCCGCTGCAGCGTCGCGCCCGGATGGTCCTTCCAGCCCGGATCCATCAGGGCGTAGACGGCGAAGCGCGGCGCCCCCGTGGCGCCCGGCCGGGGCGTGAGCGTGCCGCCCATCGGCACTCCGGCGGCGTAGCCCTGGGAGGCGAAGTCGCCCTTTGCACACATCCCCTCCGGCAGGCCGAAGCCGCCGTAGAAGCGCACCACCGGGCGGGTGCCGCTCGTGGCATAGGTCTCGCGCCGCTGCATGGCCGCGAAGATCGAGTCGCGGGAGTTCTCCTCAGCCCAGGCGACGGTCAGGCTGCCGCCATTGGTCTGCAGGCCGAGGAAATTCGTCTCATCGAGCGCCTGGCCGGAGACGACGAAGCTGTTATCGCCGTGGCCCCCGGTCTTGGCGTATTGCACGGCGTCGCTCGCGCCCGGCGTACCGTTGTGGTTGTCGAGCCCGCCGATGAAGCCGAGCTTGAACGGGTTGACCTTGCCGCCGTGCTGCTGCTGATAGAGCATGCCGTCCTTGAGCACGTTGCGGACGTAGCTGGAGGGCGGGATGGCCGCGGGGCTGGGCTCGACCAGGAAGGCGCCGGCCAGCTTCGCCCAGCTCATGTTCTCGAATCCGCACAGCTCGTCGGGGACGAAGGCGCCGGTCTGCCAGGCGTCCGGGTAGCGCTTCGAGGAGCGGCATTCGGACCCGCCCTTGATCTGGAAGATCTCGACTAGCCGCTCGTAGTCGCCGCGCATCTGCGCGTCCTCGTCGCTTTCGGGCATCAGGAACATGCCGCCGCCGCTCAGGTTCGGATTGTGCGGGTTCGAGAGGAACTCGCACGGGTGCTGCGGGTCGCTCTTGTTGCACTGCTGGCGGAGGGTCTTGAGCATCACCGTTGGCGAGGCGAGGCCGATGCCCGACTTCGATGAGAAGGCGCCGGCGCTCATCGGATAGGCCGTGGTGCCGGCGTACTGCTGGCATTTCTCGCCCGCTCCGCAGCCGGTCGGCACGTCGACGTAGGAGACCGGCGCGGCGGGGACATTGGCGTTGCGGAAGATGATGTTGCGGTGCAGGTTGTTGCCGCCTTTGTCCACGACGCAGGTGCCGCTGGAGTCGCAGCCGCTCGTCGTGCCGTTCTGGACGTAGCAGGTCTTGCCGTACGGCTGCGTGCACTGGCCGCGCTGCGCGCAGTGGTCGCCGGAGCCGCAGTCGGCATCGGCGTAGCAGGGCAGAGAGCTCTTCATGCACTGGTTCATCACCGGCATCGCGGTGTATTCGTAGGCGATGAAGGAGGTGAACCTGCACGCGGCGGTGCGGTCGTAATTCTGCTCGGCCGCGGCGATGATCTGCTGCCAGACGTTTTTCGCCTGATAGGTGCACGTCCCGCCCACCGACTTCCCGTCGAGGCAGTAAGGGAACCGCTTCGGCTCGGACTGCTCGACGAGGGCGATGAAGGCCGAGGCGCCGGCGCCGGCTTCCAGCCGGTCGAGCGACTGCCGCGCCAGGACGCAGAGCTCGCTCGAATAGCCTTCGGGAACGCAGGTGCCGCTTTTCCCTCCGGGGGGCTTGTCGCAGGTCTGTCCGGTGGAGCAGTCGCTCGTACTCTGGCAGGAGACGTTGCTCTCGAAAAAGCAGATGTTGGACTCGCCGAGCCATTCCGAGTGATCGGTGATGGCGGCGAAGTCGAGGGCCCGGCCCCGGGGGAGCTGGATCACACGCGTGGCGGTGTACTGGCAGGTGTCCGGCGGCAGGCAGTAGGGATGGGCGGAGACGCCGCCGGTGGCAGGCTGGGCGTCGGAGCCCTTGACTTTGCGCGTGTCGACGAACGGCGGCAGTCCCACCTTCTCACCGCGGGCGTAGCGGTAGGCGTCGAACGGGGTGTTGCGCGTGGTCACGGTCGCCGCATCGGCCGAGTACACCGTGTGCAGGTGCATCTCTCCGAAGAAGGGCAGGCGCGTGGGTGTGTAGTTCGCGCAGCGCTCGCGGTTCTCGGTCCGCTCGTACGGCGGGGGTGGATCGGCGACGGCGGTGATACGAGGATAGAGGAGCAGCAGGAGTCCACCGGCAATAAGCCCACGCATACAATCCCTCCCTCAGGGTCGTCTGCGGTTGTGGCCGCCGCTTCCGCGAGCGGTCGCAGCCAGTCGTTTTGCTGAAGCCGTAAGTATGCCGAAATGTCCAGTCCGCTGCAAGGCCGGCGCGAAACGATTCGCATCTGACAATCACTATCTATCGAAGGAGCCCGTCATGCCCTGGCTCGGCCGAAAGAAGATCGCATTCGTTCCCGTGTTCCGTCCCCATGCGATACCGCCCGACGCGATCCCGGCCGATTGGGCCAACGACATCCTGCGGCGCGTGCTGAACGATCCCGACCGGACCACGGCCGCGGATCGATCGCTTCGCACGTATGTCCGCACCGTGTCGTCCGGACGATGTTGACGATCGACCGGGACGATGTGCGGCTGGACGATCTCGATGTTGCCCTTCTCGGCGCCACCTTGCGGAGCCGGGGATACGATGCCGGAGCGCTGGTCATGCTCGGGAAGCCCCCGGGGGCATTCGCCAAACAGAACGAACGGAGACGCGCGGTGTAGGATAGCGGCACCTCAGCATTGCATAAAGAGATCATTCCTGTGACGCTGGACAGCGGACGCCGGATTCTCGTGGAAGCGACCGCCGGTGGCGACGAAGACGTCGCGGAATCGCGTTTCACGTTCGGCGATATCGAAGAGTCTGTAGTCGACATCGCCAATACTGTCTTTTCCGTGTTGCGCAAGGTTCGGCCCACCAGCGCCGAGGTGGAATTCGGGGTAAGCATAGGCATCGAGTCGGGAAAGCTCACCGCGCTGCTGGTGCAGGGAACCGCCTGGCTCAGATGAAGCTCATCGTGCTTCGACGGACTGGATGAAGTGCCGCTGGAGCACCGCGACGCCTGCATCACCGCCGTGAACACCTTTCTTCGCGAGACTGGCGCGCGCAGCCTCGTCTGCTGCCGATCCGCCGCGTACGACGAAGCCGCGGTAAAGCTGGAGATGAATTGCGCGATGGAGATTCTTCCGCTGTCCACCGAGGCGATCCAGGCGCATGTCGCCGGGGAGGGGCAGGAGGCGGAGCACGTTAGAGAGATTCTCGATGCCGATCCGGTGCTGCTCCAGTTGGCTCGGACGCCTCTGATGCTGAACATCATCCTGCGCACGCATCCGGTGCCGGCTCCGTCCGACGAGAGCTCGGTCGAGGAGCGCCGCGCACCTGTTCGACGCGTACATCGAAACCATGCATGTGCAGCATGGCGACGAACGCTTCCCGCGCGGCGAGATGAATCGAAAACTCTCCCGGCTCGCCCGCTCGATGAAGGAGACGTCGCAGTCGGTGTTCCTGATGGAGAACCTCCAGCCGACCTGGTTGCCGATCAAGCGGCAGCAGCGGGAGTACGTCGTCCTCACCAGAGTCGCCTTCTGGATAGCAGCCGTCTACCCGCTGACGTTGCACGGCCTCGCCATGACGGTCATCGCTTATTTCGGATCGATGGAAACGCCGATCGATGCCGGCGTCTTCTTCGCCGTTTTCATGGTCGTGCTTCGGCTGCAGACGCGCAGGCGCGGAATCGGTCGTGACATTCGAACCTTCGAGCGCCTTGGCTGGTCGTGGCGCGCCGCCCTGCGAACAGCGGCTATCTCCGGCGGCGTTGCGGCCGCGATCATGGCCGTGATCATCCTGATCGTCGACCTCGTGCAGGGCGACTCGGTCGACATTCTTGATCTGCTGGAAAGTGCCGCCGCGATCGGAGGCATGATCGGCTGCGGCGTCTTCGTCTTCGCGGGTTGGTCCCGCACCGCGCTCGCCGGGAAGTCACGGCCGAACGACGGGATGCGCATGACGTTGAAGAACGCCGTCGTGGTGGCAGGCGCCCTCACCTCGGTGTTCATCATCGGATTGACTGCTGGTCTCCTCGGCGGCGAGTATCTGACGACGACCCTTGGCCCATCACCGCTGCCGATTTTCCGCTCGGCCTCTCCACGTTTCTCAATTTCATGAGCGTGCCACTGCTCCTCGCCGGGGGCAACGACGTCATGCGCCACTACATCCTGCGCCTGCTCCTGCATCGATACGACGTGTTGCCACTGCACCTGCGGCCGTTTCTCGATCATGGAATGAGACTCGGCGTGCTGCAGCGGATCGGCGGCAGCTACCTGTTCGCGCATCGGCTCCTGCTCGAGCATTTCGCGGCCCAGGCCACGTAATGATGCCCTTCACACCAACTTCACAACTCCCCTGCCATGGTCCCATGCGGCGTGTACCCACCGTCGGTGACGACCCGAAGGTCTGCGATGTCATCGATCGCTACCTCGCCCATGCTGGCTACGCCGCGGCGCAGCGGGAGGGGTGGGAGGGCGTTGGCGGCTTTTTGTTGCTCGCCAAGACATCCCGAACGGCGCCACACCTTCACTCGGGTCGTACTGCGGCAGCTCCCAATGATCGACCACCTGCTCGTCGTCTTCGAGCTCGAAGTTGCTGCGGCACGTTCAAATGCGAAGGTCGGTCGCGATGCGCGCAATGTGCGGCTTCAATGCTGGGACGTGGATCGTAGCGATGTCCCAGATGCGATCGAGATTCAAGCCAAGGTAGTCGTGAACAATCACGTCCCGAAACGCGATCACCTCCCGCCATGGTACCTCGGGATAGCGGTCGCCGACGATAGCGCGCAGACGTTTGATCGATTCGCTCAGCTCATGAAGTTTTCGAATGACGGCAGCCTGCGTTCGCACATCCCCGAAAAACCGCTCACGGCCTTCAGCGATCCACGTTTCGATGTACTTCATCGAGTCGCGGATGTGATCGATATAGTCGGCAGGATCACGACTCAAAGCGGAATCGCCTCGGAGAGAACACGCGAACCGATGCGCGGGCGCAGAGCGCATTCTTCGACGACGTCGACGTCGCGCCCGAGAAGATCCCTTAGGTCGGCAACGAGACCGCCGGGAAACCACGGCGTCACGTCGGGACCTGCTTCGATGAGGAAATCGACATCGCTGTCGGGACCTGCCTCGCCGCGCGCGACCGAGCCGAATACACGAATGCTGGTCACGCCGTGTTTCGCGGCGATGCGCAGGATCTCTTCACGTTTCTCGCCGAGGATTTCCTCGATTCCCATGTACGTATTTTACCTGACACTCCCGCCGCCCGAGCGGCGGGCCCATCCCGCGTCGCGCGGATACGCCAGAAGCCGGCGGAGATCGGCCGAGGCTTCCGATTCATTCCCTCGGAACCCACTCGCGGTTAGCGTTAGCCGCAGAACCGACGCGGGGCCGGTTAGCCCCCTGGCCTGTCACGCCGGAGGTCGCGGGTTCGAGCCCCGTCGGCCTCGCCAATCCAAGTGATTCACCTGCCGCCACTCGGCGGCTTTTTTGTTGCTCGCGGGAAGAAGCGGAAAAGTGCCGCACTCATTGAAACACTCAATAGCGAAGCGCGGGACGGTGATGGTGGAAGAGGCGGAATACCCGGGGCGCGCGTATTCCATTCGACCGACAGGATTCCCCGAATGACGAATTCGGTCAAAGGCAGCGAACAGCTGCGGCGTGATGCCGCACCAACCGGAGTGTCTTCGAATCGATGGAATGAAGCGCCGCGCGCGCAGGTCTTCGACAGCGATGGCCAGGACTTTCATGATTGCCGTCCTTGCGCTGATGGCGACGGACCGGACGATGACGATCGACGAACAGAGTCACGGGCGCACGGTCAGGGCGCCGGTTGGAACAACGCTGGTCGTCCAGCTGCACTCGCAACTCGGCACTGGCTACTCATGGCGCGTGCAATCCGCGCCCGCGACGCTGAAACTGCTCGAAAGCGGAGTCGCAAAACAGCCGCAGGCCGGCACGCAGAAGGTCGGCGGCAGCGAACGTCAGCAGTTCCGTTTTCGCGTCGCGAAGAAAGGACTCCGCCGAGTGCGGCTCGAGTACGTGCGGCCATGGGAGAAGAACGTGAAACCGGCCAGGACGTTCGAGGTCACGATCGACAGCCGCTGACCGGGATGTGCCACGACGGCACACCCCGATCGAACGAGCTCACTGGCGGAACGGTTCCGGCGGCCGCGGCGGCGTCGGGAAGCGCTCCCACGGAATCTCTTCCGGGAACGCGATCATGCGTTCGCGATACAGCTTGAGGTCCTTCCACGGCATGAAAATCCGCCGCGCGTCGACCCACGCTGCTCCGGTGCCGACGTTGCTGCTCGTGTAGCGCAGCCACATGTAGCCGTTCAGACCCCAGCCGCTGCCCCACGAATTCTTGATCAGCCACGCGTTTTTGCTGTCGTCCCATCCCACGAGCGTGACGCCGTGGTTGATCGCGCCCGCGGCGACGCTCTCGTTGAAAACGCCGGACGTGTAGGCCTGGAAGGCGGCAGTGGCCTGGAGAGCAACGGCCAGCGGTCCATGAGCGCACAGGGCCTGCTTGAGCTGACTGACCGTGGGCATCGCGGACGGGTTGACGTAACCCCAGGCGACCGCGCGGAACGGCCGCGAGGCGCCGCCGTTGCAGGCCGTATCCGTGGCAGTATAAGGATACGTGGTCTCGGTCGCCGTCCCATTGCTGACCAGCCGCGGGAACGCCCACCATCCGCCGCCGCAGCTGCCGGCGCCGCTGCAGCTCAGCATGTCCTGCTCGGACGAGTCGACGAGCGAGTTGTTGCGGATCGCGTAGCTGCCCTCGAACGCGCCGATGGTGGCGAAAGCCCAGCAACTGCCGCAGCCGTCCTGGTTCTTCACCGGCGTGACTTTGCCGGCGGCCACCCAGCTGAACGAAGACGATGCCGTGTTGCAGCCGAACGGACCGGGCAGGATGACGTTCGGATTGATGCGGCGGAACTCCTCGAGGACCTGCACCTCGCGCGCGGTGATGCGCTCCGCCAGCTCGTTCTGCACGCGTGCCATGGCCTGCAGGTTCGCCGGAAGGCGCGTGGCCGCGAGCTTGTGCAGCGGAACCTCGAAGGCGGTGGTGTACCCGACCTCGAACGCTTCGCCGCGACCGCGTACCTCCGCGCGGATCGCCTCCAGGCGCTGCCGCGCTTCGAGCGGCGCCAGTGCCTCGCGCCGTGCATAGTCGACGGTCGCCGGAGCGGTGTACGGGATGACGGAGAGAACATCGTTCTCCGGAATGACGGCGACGTCGGGCGGTCGATATGCGTTTCCGCCCGTGGTACCGGTCGTCGCGCACCCGGCGGTGAGGACGACACACAGCAACAGCAGGGAAGTCCACTTCCAGGGCTTGCTCATGCTTTGTTCCTTTCACATGAGTAGTGAGTGGATGGCCGGAAACGTTTCTTCTCGCGGGCTTCGTGTGAGGGAGGCGTCAAAGAAGTCAGCGCGGTTATCACGGAAATGACGGAAATTTCCGTCTTCTTTTACTTCCGTCAAGCCGGATATCGTCTATATTCATGGTGCGTCGTCCGCCCTGACTCACTGACAGCATTCCAGGAGAAGTCACGATGTCGAAGTGTTTCCGGAAGTTCCTGCAATCGGTCTCTCTCGCGGCCGTCGTCGTCCTCGGCGCCGGCGCGGCGAGCGCGCAGACGCTGGCGTATGTGTCGGATGCCTTCGCCGCCGTGCACGTGCTCGACACGGCGACGAATACGGTCGTCGCGACCGTGCCGGTCGGGGGCCAGCCGGGTCATTTGGCCGCCACTCCGAACGGGGCCTTCGTCTATGTGGCGGACACGCTGAACAACAAGGTATCCGTGATCGCCGTTGCCACGAACACGGTGATCGCGACCGTGGCCGTCGCTCAGCCGCAGAGGATCGCATTCACGCCGGACGGCGCGTTCGCTTACGTCACGAGCACCGCCCTGAACCAGGACAATGTGGCCGAGCTCTCTGTGATCGATACGGCGAAGAACAAGGTGGTCGACACCATCCCCATCGCTCAGGGACTCGACGGAGTCGCCGTGACCCCGGACGGTGCGTCCGTCTGGGTGGCGAGCGCGGAAACCAACACGGTGTACGTCGTCGACACGGCGACGAATACCGTGGCCGCGACGATCTTTGTCGGAAGCGATCTCCGCGGGCTGGCGATCACTCCGGACGGGGCGTTCGTCTACGTAACGTCCCTTGCTTCCGCCACCGTGACCGCGATCAGCACGGCGACCCAGACGGTCGTTGCCACCATCTCCGGCCTGACTGCGTTCGACGTCGCCATCACTCCCAACGGCGCCTTTGCCTACGTGCCGCTTTTCATCAACGACGTTGCCGTGATCGACACGGCGACGAATACCGTGGCGGCGACCGTGACCACCGGCGGAAACCCGGCCTTCGTCGCCATCACTCCGGACGGAGCGTTCGCTTACGTCGCGGACCTCGACGGCCAGGTCCGGGTCATCGACTAGGCCACGAACACCGTCACGGCCAACCAGCCGGTGGGCATCTCCCTGACGGGCATCGACATCCTGAACAAGCCGGCCTCGCCGACGACCAGAGAACAATGCAAAAACGGCGGCTGGGCCACCTTCAGCAGCCCGTCGTTCGCCAACCAGGGGAATTGCATCTCGTACGTCAACAAGCTGTAGGACCGGGCTTCGATCCGTGAACGCCGGCCGCCACCGTTATTGGGGGTAGGGATTGTCCGTTATTTGACACTCCTCCAATGCTCCCGCCATTCCATTCGCAATCCGCGCAGTTCCAGAGGGAACGAATGAACGTTACCCGTGTCTTCTTTTTGGGCGCGCTTCTTCTTTGCGTGCCGGCAACCGCACAGATGAAGGTGTCGCCGCCGCATGAGATCCCGTCGGCGGGGCTCGACTACACTCCTTCCGCCTCCGGACTGTCGATCGAAAGCGGCGCGTACGCGCCATCGCTTCCGCTTCCGGTGCTGCCCGGACGAAACGGACAGGCTCCCTCGATCGCACTCGTCTACTCCGCGGGCCGGCCCAATGGACTCGCCGGAGCGGGCTGGGGGCTCTCCATGGAGTCCTCGGTGGAGCGAAAAGGCGCGTATGGCGGCGCGCCGCTCTTCGATTCCAGCGATACGTTCTACATCGACGGCAGGCAGCTCGTCCCCGACGGGTCGGGCTACTATCGGACCCTTCAGGACGACTACACGCTGTACACGGCGGTGCGACGAGGAGACTCCTCCGGCCCGATCGCGGGCTGGACCGCCGTCAGGAACGGCCGCACGTCCAGGTACGGCGGTACGAGCCGGAGCGCGAGCACCACGGACGCCAACGCCATCGAGTATCGGGACGAAACGCATGTCGACGATACGACTCACGGCGGGTCGGGCGGACATCGGGCGGGCGGGGAGCATCCGTTTCGCTGGCTCCTTTCGGCAACGCTCGATGCGTACGGAAACAGCGTGTCCTACCGCTATACGCTGCGCACGACCGCGGCCGTCTCGTGGGGCTCGCCGGTCATGCTGCGCCATCTTCCCGACAGCATCATCTACAACGCACGCGCGGCAAATCAGTACAACCAGGTGCAGTTCGGTTACACCGACGGCCGAAAGGACGTCCGCGCCGTGTACGAGGGCGGCAGGAAGACGTACGACCCCTTTCTGCTCACGAGCATCGACGTGCGCCGCTTCTGGAACAGCACGACCGAGTGTGTTCGCGCGCATTACTACACGCTGAGCTACACCTATGCGACGTACAGCAATCAGGCGCTGTTGCAGAGTGTGAAGCAGCATGGCGCGACCACGGCGGCTCCGGTCGCGTGCTCCGCGGCGCCGAGCCTTTCTCAGGCGATCACGCTGGCTCAGTTCACCTACGAGGACTCGCCGACGAGCTGGGACGCGCACCAGCCCATCTGGCTCGCGGGCGACGTCCGTGAGGCCAGCCCTGACTACACGAACAGCACAAGCCCGAACGAGGACGAGGATCTTCTGTCGACCGCCGTTCTGACGGATCTGAACGGCGACAGCCGTCCCGATCTGGTCGTGCTCAACGATGTCTGCAGCATCGACAGCGACTGGTGGGAAGCGAGCGGCCGCATTCGGGAACCGGCGGATGACGGGATCGATGACGATGATGTCGTCACGCTTCCTCCCGGGACGATCACGCGCTACGGCTGCCGGAGCACGCACCGCGTGTTCCTGAACACGCTGCGGGACGGCGAGGTCGAGCTGGTCTACGACCAGACGCGCTCCACGCAGCTCACCGACGCCTTCCAGTCTTCGACGCAAAACGGATGGCACGACAGCTACATGGTTCCGCGCGGATTCCAGTTCATCGATCTCAATCGCGACGGGTACGCGGAGCTCCTCGTCGAAGCCCACAGAGAGACCGGCGGGAGCGTATCGGCAGGATTTGCCCTGTACGGCGGGCCGGCGAGCTGGGAGGCCGCAAGCTTCCCGGCCCCCTGGCTGGGCGAGCATTTCTCGGAGTGGGCGCGCCTCGCGGACGTCAATGCGGATGGCTTCCCCGATCTCGTCACGAACGAGGTCGATGCCCTGGTCCCGACCCATACCTATGCGATCCGCCTCAGCGGAGGCGATGCGGCAATGGCTTCGGGGAAGGATCCGTTCGCCGGAGCCGCGTCCACGCTTCTGGACCTGGAAGGGATGACGGCGAGTGCCCGGTGTACCCGTTATGACGAGCTGGTCCGCGTGCCCTGGCAGTCCGGTCTGGGCACGTGGAGCAGCGGCCGCGAGTCGCACCTGCCTGAGCTGACGGATGACGATGAGGTCAACTGGATCTGGCACAACACGCAGATCGCCGATTTCAATCACGACGGGTTCGCCGACCTGCTCGTGAACTACGCGGCTCCCGACCTCGATACGTATGCCGGGCATGCGGCTCCGCAGTGCGATGAGATTTTCCTCGGCGACGGCATGATGAGCTTTTCGAGCGCCGGCTACGGCATCGGCGCACTCTCGATGCAGGAGTCGGCGAAGCAGACGCGGAAATACCTCCTGTGGAGCGGCGGGGATCAGCTCACCGGGATCTCGTATGAGTATCCGGTGAACACATTCGCCATGGGCGATGTGGACGGCGACGGACGCACCGAGATGTTCAACGACTGCCTCGCCGACGAGGGCTACGCGGCGCGCGTGATGTGGGACCGCGGCGTCAATCCGACGGGCGGCGCAGCCCCGGGATACCAGGGAGTCGGCGGCAAGTGCCCTTCCTCATTCACGGCGGCCGGGCCGAACGGGAAGAGTTTCTACGGATCGAGCATGCTCGACTACCACTACGCAACGATCGCCGATCTGGACTCGGACGGGATGCAGGACGCCGTGTACTTCGACTCGAAGCTGTACCAGCCGGGCGAAAAGACGAGCACGGACGCCTCGCCGTGGGTCGGTGGTATGACGGTGTCCGATGGGTTGTCTCCGCTGGTGTCGTGGTCGAGAAGCACGCGCAGGAAAACGCAAAACCGGCTCACTGCGATCGCCTACCCTCACGGGGGCACGGCCAGGCTCGACTGGACGCACAGCGCGCTGGGTGACAGCGCCGTCCCGATGAACGTCGGCGTCATCGGCTCCATCGAGGACGAGACCGGCACGACTCGCTACGGTTTCACGGAGGCGGGCTACGGGGACGGCCGGCTGCTCGGCTTCGGACGCGTGGAGATCGCCACGCCGCGCGGCGCGACCGAGGTCCGCACGTTCAACACGACCGTGGCACTCGAACGAAAACCGGTCACCGAGGAGCTCTACGATGCGGACGGCGATCTGCGCCGGCTCCGGGTCCACGTCCATGCAAGCCCGCACGCGGCGGATGAGCTGACGCCGGATTCGACGGCGCCCTATTTCAGTCCGGAAGTGCGCATGTGCGAGACCGAGCTCGTTCGCACAGTCCTGTCCCTGCCCGTCAACGTCGACTCATGGATCGCCGCCTGCCGGAATTTCTCCGAGGAGACCAGCGGTCCGCCGACAGCGGCACCGGCGGCGAAGCTCGTGCTCGCGCTGCCCGAGACCCATCGCAGCTATGTCACCGAGTGGACGACGAGCTGGGTGAACGGACTCGTGACGCAGAAGCGCGACTATCGGGACATCTCCACGATGGCCGACAGTACGGTCCAGGATTTCACTCATTACTCGTGGAGCAACGCGCTCGGCGGTGCGAATCTCGCCACGTCGACGTCCTCCGACCGCTTTGGCCACACCTCCAGACGGGATACCTATCCGTCCTATTCGCAGATGGACTGGCTGACGCACCGCGACTACGACACGAATACGGGCACGGCGCGGACGGAAACGCGCACGTTCGACTCCATGACCGGCGGGATGTCCAGCTCCACCGACATGATGGGGCGCGTCACCTGGTTCAGGTATTCGGATCGGTCCTGCGGACAGCAGGTCGCGATGTTTACACCCACCGGCTACGGAGCGGTCATCGCCTTTGACGAAGCATGCCGGACGGAAGCCACGTACTCGACGTACACCGCGAGTCCTTCGACGGCCACGATTGCGAGCGTGGCGAGGATCGCGAATACGACCTTTGTGCGCGACGCGCTCGGCCGCGTCACGAGTGAGACCGTCGATGCCGACGGAAGCGGGAACAGCGCCATTCCGCAGGTGCAGGAGACGACCGTCTATGCGGCCCATGCCCCCGCCGGAGCGCCGTCACGCATCATCGTGCGCGCCGAGCCGGATTCCACGCTCACGCTGGAAAAGGAGTACCTCGATCCCTACGGGCGTGAATTCTCACGCGTGGTCTGCAGGGGAAACGTCACCAGCGGAACGATCACCGAGTCGACGGATCTCGACACGTATTACCCCTGCGACACGAGCGATCCCGCGGATATGCCCATCACGACGCTGTCGATCCGTTACCGGACCGGCGATCTCGCAATCCAGGCCGGGCCCTACACGGCCGCGGAATTCTCCGGAGGCCAGGCGCCCGCCCGGTCCTTCACGTACGACGAGTTCGGACGCAGGATATCCACGCTGGGTCCGGAGTCGGAAGCCTGGACCTACGAATACGGCCTGGGCCGGCGGGAGGGGACGGACGCCAATGGAATCAGGACGGAGGTGACCTGGACGACGCTGGAGGAATCCGCCAGCGTCGCCGGCGTCGTGCGCGCCACGACTCGCAAAGACGCGTTCGGGCGCGTGATCCAGGAAATCGATGCAGCAGGCGGAGTCACGGACATCGCCTGGGACGGGCACAATCGTAAAGCGACGGTCACCCTCCCGGCCGTGAGCGTTCTCCCCTCCTCCTCCGTCGCAGCCGATTGTTCCTCCGCCATCGCTGTCTCGCAGCGGCCCGTCCGGACCTGGACCTATTTCGATGATGATGCGGTGAGCCAGGAAACGAATGCGAACGGGAACGGGATCCGGTATTCCTACCTCTCCGACGGCCGGTTGTCGACGGTGACCGGATCGGACTCGGTCGCGAAAGAAACTCATACGTACACAGACGGCGCGTTCGGCCGCCGCAGCGTTGCCGTTCTCGATGACATCGGCAATACGCGGTCGACGCTGCTGGATGGGATGGGCCGCACGTGGAAGGAGACCGCCTCCGACGGGGCATCGACGCAAAGTGCGTTCGACACGCGCGGCCGCCTCTCCTCGACGACGCTGCCGTGGGGGGAAGTGCTGGCCCGGACATACTGGCGCAGCAGTGCGCTCAAAACGCTCACCTCGACGCAGGGAACCGCGGTCGCTGTCACTGCGTACGAGGTCAATGGACGCGGCCAGGTCACGCGTGAGGTTGATGCCGACGGACAGGTGATGCAGCGCTCCTGGGATCGTGCCGGAAGGCTCCGGCGCTCCCTGCTGGGAAATCTCGAGAGCGAAGCCCATGCATACGATCCCGGCGGCCGCGAAATCCTGACGACGAGGGCGGGTGCGGTGAGCAGCCGCGAATACGACGACCTGGGCCGCGTCATCCGACAGCGTGAGGGGTATCGGGCCTCCGACGACAGCGATCTCGCGCACGTCGCATACACGTACACCCTGCTCGATCAGGTCGATACCGAGTCCGATGGATCGATCTATCGGATCGATCACGATTATGACGCCCACGGCCGGAAGATCCGGTCGAGGACGATGGACGCGGCCGGCAGCACCAGTCATCGGGACGACACGCTCGAATACGACGCGGAGGGCAAAGTCACTCGCTCGATGGACGGCGTTTCGGCAAAGACGTGTACGTCGTACGATGCACTGGAGCGCGTCAGTACGACGCGCGCACCAGGCGAAGGCGCGGCCGCGTACGCCTATGTACGAAGGCCGGCACACCCGATTACGGGCGCCGCATCCTCGAATGTTCTGCTGACGCAGCTCACCCTCGCCGGGGGCGAAGCGTTCAGGACGTACACGGACGGTGAGGGACGCCCGGTGATCTCCTGCGGCTCCGATCATGTCTGCGACGTACAGTCCTGGACGTCGGGTCTGCTGCGGTCGACGGCGCGTCACCCGTACTCCGCCGCCGCGGCCACGCTGACCTCGGCCACGCCGTACGCGACGAAATATGTCGAGTACCACCCGAGTTCCGCGCGCGTGATGCGTGACTGGGACTGGCTTGCCGCGGCCGAGGCCCGCACGTGCCGCACGACCAGCGGCGACATGGCGAACTGCACGCCGCGGTATGCGCATGTGACGACGACGTATACGGCCGCCGGCCGCGCCGATACCGTCACGGATGCTCAGAAGAACGAGACCCGCTACACGTACGAGAAGGCAGGAGGCACATTGCTGACGACCGGCGCGGCGCGCGCCGGAGTCCGTACGGAGATCATCGGCTACGACGCGACGTACCCGATTCCGCTGACCTACACCACCGAGGCGGCGAGCGGGGGGGAATCGTTTGTCCAGACGGTCGAGTACGATCGCTACCTGCGGCTGAAGAGCGTCGCGCGCGCCGGCGGAGCTGCGCCGACCGATACGATCGCGTACGGATACAACAGCGCGGGATGGCAGGACAGCACCTCGTATGCCCGCTCGGATGGAGCGAGCGTGTCCATCGCCCGGGTGTTCGATCCACGCGGTCTTCTGAAGGAGCGCACATACGACATTCGGACGACCGGGACGGCGCCCCCGGTGAGCAAGGCGTTTTCGTATGCATATCGAGCCGACGGGCTGCTCGAGAATGTCCGGTATCCCTCGGGAAACGAGGTGGTGTATCGCTACGCCCCAGGCACACATCTGCTCGAGAGCATCCAGACCGTCACCGGAGCCTGGGTGGCGCGACTCTCCGAATACGACACCCAGGGCCGCGCGAACGTGTGGACCCTCGGTAATGTCGACACGATGCGCCTTGCGCGGACCTTCGACTCATCGGGCCGGGAAAGCGCACGCACCCTGGTCAACGGAGTCACGGCCCCGATGTATGCACGGAGTGAAGCGCTCGCCTACGACGACGTCGGCCGCCTTCTGACGCTCAATGCATCGGAGTTGTATGCGACGGCGACGACCGCGGTTCCTTCGAGCTATACCTCGGCATACTCCTACAACGCTCGCGGCTTTCTCACGAACGAAGCTCACACCGGCTTTGCAACCGGTACCGACAGCGTCGGATACGAATACGCCGGCGGCACCGGTCTGCTGTCCAGCAGGACGACCGCCATGACCGGCGTGCCCGGCTCGACGAGCTATACATACGGGCCGGGAAACAAATTGAGTGCCGTGGGAGACGTGGCCGTCTCCTTTGACTCCTTTGGCCGCATGGCCCGGGATCACCGGGGCCAGACCTTCACCTGGGGACCCGCCGACCAGCTGCTCTCCATGACTTCGGGCTCGGACACGGAACAGAGCCTCCATGACGCGGAGGGCGCACGCGTGGCGCGAGTGTCCGGCGGCGGGACCGAGTACTTTCTTTCGGGCGGTGCGGCCGACCAGCTTCTGGAGCAGATCGACGGCACCGGCGCGGTCACGGATTACGTGCGCCTGAATGACGGCACGCTCGTCGGTGCTCTGGACGCGTCCGGCAATGTCTCTCCCGTCGTCAACAGCGTGCTGGGATCGCCGTATCGCCTCGGTACGTATACGAGCGGCTCGTACAATTACCGGGACTACACGGGCTTCGGCGAGATTCTGCAATCGAGAGCCTCACGCGGCGATCAGATCACCTTCCACGGCATGATGACGGGCGCGGGAGGAACGGAGATCGCGGGATTGCGCGCATACGACGCGTGGACGGGCCGCTTTCTGTCTCCCGATCCGCTGCGTTTCGGTTCCGCGGCGGACCTGAATGACTCGGCCGACCTGTACCGCTATGCGCAGAATAATCCTGTGGCCATGAGAGATGCCGGAGGAGCGAGGGCCGTCCACCTGATCACCCTGGCGGAAGCGTCGAATCGCGATCCACGATTCGCGATGAACATCGACTGGGTCTTCGACATGGTTGCGAGAGCCGACAGTAAATCGATGAAGGAGACACTACAACCCACGTCCTGGGGACGGTCCGTGCTGGAGTTCTGGGCGGGCTTCGCCGATGGGGTCAACGGGACCGGGTTCGAAACACTGTTCGCGGTCTTCGACGCCTATCATTCGGCGGGAATCGAAAACAGCAGGCGGGAGCTCGCGTCGAAATCTTCGGTGCCGAACTTCGGCGACGCCTGGGCCGAGTCACGAAAGTCGGGGGGCGAGATGCCCATGGACTTCAATCAATCCGCTGTCGGAGAGTACAGCCTGGCGTGCGATGGTTGTGAAACATACTCCACGGTGCCTGAGTTCTGGCAGCCCTATCCTGCTTTCGGCCTGCTTTTCAGATTGATGTGGCCCGAAGGGGCCCAGACGTTCAGCATCAACGGCCAGTTCGCCAATTTCCAGACGTCCGGAACGCTGCTGCAGGACAATCGTGGTGGTCTTTACTCCTCGGCGTCATCGGCGGGCTCGCCCGTAATGCTTCCCGGCAGCGCCGCCGGTGTTTCGATCTCGACCGGCTTTGTCTCCGAACTGCCCGGCCCATCGCAGGGGAAACAATTCTCCGCGGGTTTCGGCGACTTCGGTGTGCAGATCCGCAGGAGCGTCGCGCCCGACGGGTCGGTTGCAGTCGGTGGAGTCCTGTCTGTGCCCGCGGGGCTCCCCGGCCTGACTGCGCAGACCAGTGTGACAATCAACCCTGACGGGTCGTTTGCACTCAGCGGATTCGCCGTATCCTGGGGACTCAGCATAGGTTCGCTCTACAAAACCTCGGGAGGACCGTTCGGCACGTATACCTCACCGACGATCCAGCTGTTCAGCAGGTACCAGCCCGCGTCGCCGACAGCCGTCAACGCCTCTCCGCCGCCGAAGGGCGGGCCGTGCATGGTCACCGAAACAGCTCAGGATTTTACGCTGGACTACAACGCGTACCTCCTGCAGCGCCGCCAGCCGGAGATCAGGAATGCACGTTAGCTGGCCGGTCGGCCGGGACTGGTTTCTTGTCTTCGGGCTGATCTGCGTCGCCACTCGGGCCGATGCCTGGTGGGTGACGCTTCCCTGCGTCATCTCGATCGGGCTCGTGCAGTACGCGATCGGAGAGGCCCTGCTTCACGAAGCCAGTCATTACCACCTGTTCCGCGGCGACCGCCGGTGGAACGACTTCTGGGGCGCACTCTGCGCGCTTCCCTTCTTCACGACGTTGCGGGACTGGCGTGCCGAGCACCTGCAGCACCATCGGCGTTTCGGCACGGTGGACGATCACATCGTGCAGGACTACGCGGCCCACCGCCTCACGGGACCGTCGCCGCACATCGGCTGGGTGTGGTTCGGGAAACCGCTCCTGGGGCTGACGATCTTCCGTCATCTGCACGGGCTCGGAGAGATCAACTCCGCCGGCGGCTGGATGAAGATCGCGGCCTTCTGGATTCCCGTCCTCACGGTCTGCCGGTTCCAGCATCTCCTCGCCGAGCTGGCGCTCTACTGGTTCGTCCCGCAGCTCACCGTCTTCGCCACGCTCCTGCACTGGTCGGAGATCGGAGACCACTACCGCACGCGGAACGGATCCCGCTCGCGGACCGGCCGGTTTCACAACTGGCTCTTTCACAACAACGGGTATCACGCCGTTCATCATCGGTTCCCGGCGGTGCCGTTCACCGAGCTGGCGTCCGTTCACGGCGCGCCTGGCCCCGTGTCCTCCGACGTGACGCGCGGGTGGTGGGGCGTCTGGCGCCAGATCAGCCGGCCGGGCGAGCCCAGGCCGGAGCAATGGGCCGCCTTCTGGCCGGAGGATCCATGACGACGCCTACAGCGAGCACGCCACCCTGAATCCGTGCTGGCGATCCGGAATCCTGACATCGTGATCGCAGCGGACGGCGGACCGGTTGTCCCTGGCGGGATAGCTGAACGAGCCGCCGCGAACGACGCGCCGTTGCGGATCGCCTCCCTCCATCCACGCGGAACCGTCCGCCGGCGCGCCCGCGTAACTCTCGTGATACGGGTCTTCGACGTGCTCCCAGACATTGCCGTGCATGTCGTAGAGGCCCCACGGGTTGGCGGGATAGGAGCCCACCGGCGTCGTCCTCCCGACGGCCATGTCGTAGTTCGCGTGCTTGTCGGACAGAGTATGGCCCCGATAGAAGCGGGTGGTCGTTCCGGCCCGGCAGGCGTACTCCCATTCGGCTTCCGTCGGCAGCCGGTAGGGTTTGCCCGTTCCGGCGGCCAGCCATCGCACGAAATCCCGAGCGTCGTTCCAGCACACGTTGATGACCGGGTGGCGCCCGCGGGGCCAGCCCTCGTCGCCGGGCTTCGGACGTTTCGTGTCCGCGCAAAACGCATCGAACTCGTCGAAGGTCACGAGACAGCGTCCCATCGCAAAGCTGTAGTCGAGCACGACCTCGTGCGCGGGTTTCTCCTCCGGATAAGAGTCCCCGTCGGCATCCGTCGATCCCATGAGGAACCGGCCCGCGGGAATGATCACCAGTTCGGGACTCCACACCGCGTCGAGCGTTTTCGGGAGCGGAAGGTCCGGAGCGCGAACGCTCTGCTCCCAGTTGCGCAACGCGGCAAGGACGGCGTTGGCCAGCATCTGCGGGCTGTCGAATTGCGACGGTGGACCGGCGAGGTCGGGCCCGTTGAGGACGCGGCTCCGGAAGGCGTCCAGCCTGGCTCCCTGCTCCGCGGACTGGCCTCGGATCAGGTCCATCGGCACCGGGAACGTATCGGGCGCCACGAACATCAGGCGCGGGACCGCTTTCGCGGCCTCGTATTCGCTCTCCGTGTACGAGAGCGTCTCCCCCTCCGGAATGCTGCCGTAGCAGTGTCCGATCAGTCCGACGAAGACGTCACATTCACTCGCCTTCTGCCGGCAGTAGTCGAGCGCACTCCGGCCAGGCCGGGCGGTGAAGCTCTCCATGCGGTGGCAATGCCATCCGTCGAACTGGCACAGCGCGTCGTAGACCGCGTCCCGATACGCCTGAAGATCCCGGCTCGTCGAGCTGAGGAAGACCGTTTTCACCGCGGCTTCACGTCCTCCGGTGCGACCGTGGGTGTGGCCAGCGGCGGGGCGCCGCCGGGCGGCGCGATCCAGAGCTCGACCGCAGGCTCCTCGCGGTACCCGCCGACCCCCGACAGCGTCCGCGCGCCGTCCATCTTCCTCGTGGTCATCGTGTAGTGGGTGGCGTTGTCGGCCGCCTTCTGTGCGTCCTCCGGACGGCTCGTCTTCCCGCCATACGCGATGATGTAGCCCTGCGCCTCCGGATCGCGCTGCAGGGCGAGGACGAACTCGTCGAGCTTCTCCCGGTTCGCGCTCAGGTCTCGCGTGACGTACTCGCCGAACTTCACGGCCGGCGCGGCTTTCGTCTCCACGGACGCGGTGCAGGAGCTCGAGGTGCTGCACTCCCGCGCGAACCCGCCCACGTCCACCGTCGCGGTGATGGTCTGGCCGCCGGCGCCGGTGGTGTCGACCACGATCGTCGAGGTCCCCTGCCCCGATTTGATCGATCCCGCCGACACCGCCCAGTTGAAGGTCGGGGTGATGTCGGACGGACCGCCGCTCACATTCGCCGTGAACCTGAGGTCCGAACCGTCCTGCACCGAGTCGGGACACGAAACCTTCACCGCCGGACAGCTCGCGGGCGCGTCCTGACCAGAGGCGCTCATGGCCACAGCCAGCACTGCGATCAGACATGGAACGGCTCGACGGCTCGATGTCTTCAGCATGCGGCCGACTCTAGCGGCGCCGCGGGAACGCGTCAACCCGCCTCACGCCGGCCGTGAATTCACGGAGTCTCCATGAGGTAACTCGTCAATCGCCTGATTTTGTGATCGCGCATTTCAAAGACGTCGCACATCGCGAGCGTCAGGATCGCACCGTCGCGTCGCTGCGTGCGGACCGATCCCTCGGCGACCACGACATCCCCTTCCTCGACCATCCGGTCGACGTCGATCACCGGCTTCCCCACGAACGCGTCGTTCTCGATTTCCCGGTCGAACGCCTGTTTGCCGTGCAGATGAAACGCTCCCGGCAGGATCCACTCCACGTCGTCCGTGAGACAGTCCAGGATCTGCGCGTGGTCCGATGTCCGAAAGCCGTCCATGTACCGTTCGACCGTCTTCCTGTTCTCGCTCATTATTCGTACAGGCGCTTCACGCGATCTTCGCGACGAGTGCTCGGCTCGCCTCCTCGAGAAATGCGAAGACCTGCTCTCGACTGACGCCGGGATAGTTCTCGAGGAAATCTTTGACGGTATCGCCGCCCTCCAGGAAATCGATCAGGGCATCGATGGGGACTCGTGTTCCCACGAAGACTGGCGTTCCCCCGAGAATCTCGGGATCAGAGTGAACGATCTGGTTCGGCTCCATGGCGCCAGCTAGGATATCTCCGTTTCGGGTTCCCGGGGGTCACTCCGCGCGCAGCGGAGGCACTGTTCGCTTGTGGGAATCCGCTGCGCGGAAACGCGACAGCGATACACTCCGCAGCCATGCGACTGCTGTTGATCTCGAGCTCGAATGTGCACGGCTACGGATTCCTCGATCACTCCGAGCCGGAGATTCGCCGCATCCTGCGGGGGCGCACGCGGGTGTCGTTCATTCCGTTCGCGGCGCACGATCACGCGGCGTACACGCTCGCCGTGCACGAGCGCCTCGGCCGGATGGGGTTCGAGGTCGTGCCGGTGCACGACGCCGCGGACATCGGGAGCGCCGAGGCGATTTTCACCGGCGGCGGCAATACGTTTCGTTTGCTCCGGACGCTGTACGAGCGCGAGCTGCTCGATGCCATCCGCGACCGCGTCGAGCTCGGGACTCCGTACATCGGCTCGAGCGCGGGCACGAACATCGCCTGCCCCACCATCCGCACGACGAACGACATGCCGATCGTGGAGACTCCGGCGTTCGCCGCGCTCGGCCTCGTGCCGTTCCAGATCAATCCGCACTACCTCGACGCCGATCCCGCGTCGACGCACCAGGGCGAGACGCGCGAGACGCGCATCCTCGAGTATCTCGAGGAGAACGCGACGCCCGTCGTCGGCCTGCGCGAGGGGTCGATGCTTTTCGTCGAGGACGGCACGACCACGCTCCTCGGCACGAGCAACGCGCGCATCTTCCGCCGCGGCGAAACGCCGGCCGAGGTCCTGCCCGGCAGCGTGATCGCACTCCTATAAGCGGATCGATCGCGTCTTCGCGGGGCTGCCGGGCACGACGCGGAAGTCGAGGATGCCGATCGCGGCGCCGGATTCAGACTCCGCGGTCACGCGCCAGCGGCCGGGAATGAGGTTTTGTTTGAACGTATAGCTGCGGTATCCGCTCTGGCGTCCGCCGGAGATCGGGAACGTGCGGACGTCGGCGGTCTTCCATCCATCGTCGAAGTACTCCCAGCGATGGCGGATCGTCGTACTGATGCCGCGCGGCACGAACACCGAGGTGAAGCAGTACACGCGCTCGTCTCCGCTGCGATGAAAGAGCGGCGACGACGTGCGCCAGAAACGCCAGCCGGGCGACTCGACGGTGGCGGCGTAGCCATCGCGCGTGCGGTGCACGTCGTGGCCGATGAACATCTGTTTCTTCACCAGCGGAACGGGCGGGATGAAGTTGAAGGCATGGAGCACGAGCAGCAGCGCGGCGATCGCGAGCGCCGGGCGCACGCTCCCCGACTCGCGCTTCGCGGTACTCCGCAGCGCGACGACGAGCAGCGCGGCGAGGAGGGTACCGAGATAGAACCAGAACGTGCTGATGCTGCGGAAGAGATGCGCGAGCGCGAAGTTGAAGAACATGATCGCGCAGAGCGCGAAGAGCGCCCAGGACAGCGTGAGCTCGCTGTAGGCGCTCTCGAGAAACTCGTTGCCGATGAGCAGCACCGCGAGACCGAGGACCACGGCGTAGCTCGCGAGGCTGCTGGAGCTGAGGAAGTAGAAGATGAAGAGCGCGCTGAAGATGCCGCCGAAGAAGAACTGCAGCACGGCGTTGAGGTACTGCGAGTAGCGGAACTTCACCTCGCGCCCGAGGGCCACGAGGATCGCCGCGGCGCCGGTGAGATATCCGAGGAGGATCCAGAGATCGATCGGCTTGATGGAGCGGCCGAGCGTCACCGCGTCCCAGATGAAGCCGCCGATGAAGAAGGCGGCCGGAACCCAGGGACGGATGCGCTGCAGGACCGGCATTTTCGCGCGCGTATTCTGCGTTAAAAAGGCCCGATGCTTCCTCCCGATTCGCAGTTCGAAGAGGCAGCGCTCGCGGAATCCGAGGAAAAAACCGAAGAGCCGCCGCTGTACAAAGTGCTCCTGCACAACGACGACTTCACGACCATGGAGTTCGTGGTGTGGGTCCTGGAGTCGATCTTCAACATGCCCGAGGACCAGGCCGTGCAGGTCATGTTGAACGTCCACCTCCGCGGCATCGGCATCGCCGGGGTCTACACGTACGAAATCGCCGAAACCAAGATCGAGCAGACGACCGCGCTCGCGCAGGAACACGAGTACCCGTTACTTGTTACGATGGAGAAGGCTTAAAGGCGAAAGGGAAAAGGTAAAAGTAGCTGCGCCTCTCGGCGCGAGCACTTTCACCTTTCACCTTTTGCCTTTCAGCTACGGAAACATGATCGCCAAAAACCTACAAACGACCTTCGAATTCGCCGTCAACGAGGCGGTTCGGCGCAAACACGAGTACGTCACGATCGAGCATCTGCTCTTCGCGCTGCTGCATGACCGCGAGGCGGCGGACGTCGTGCGGGCATGCGGGGGCGACGTCGAGGGGCTGAAGAAGGAGCTCGACGAGTTCATCGAGAAGACCTACGACCAGCTCGAGGACGAGACGTCGATCCAGCCGGTGCTGACGACGATGCTGCAGCGCGTGATCCAGTACGCGCAGCTGCACGCGCAGAGCTCCGGACGGAAGGAAGTCGACACCGGACAGATGCTGGCCGCGATCTATCAGGCCGACAAATCGCAGGCCGTGTTCCTCCTGCGCAACCAGGGCGTCAACAAGCTCGACGTGCTGAACTACCTCTCGCACGGCATCCCGAAAATCGATCCGTCGAAAGAGCCGGCGTTCGTTTCACCCGAAGAGGAACACGCGCCGTCGCGCGATCCGCTGAAGAGCTTCGCCGTCGACGTGCTGGCGAAAGCGAAGAACGGCGAGATCGATCCTTTGATCGGGCGCTCGCTCGAGCTCGAACGGACGATCCAGATCCTCTGCCGGCGGCGGAAGAACAATCCGCTGTTCGTCGGCGAGCCCGGCGTCGGCAAGACCGCCATCGCCGAGGGACTCGCGCTCAAGATCCAGCAGGGCGACGTGCCGCCCGTGCTGAAGGACGCGGAAGTGTGGTCGCTGGACATGGGTGCGGTGCTCGCCGGCACGAAGTATCGCGGCGAGTTCGAGCAGCGGTTGAAAGCCGTGATCAACGCGCTCGTCGAGAAGAAGGACGCGATCCTGTTCATCGACGAGATCCACACCATCGTCGGCGCCGGCGCGGTGAGCGGCGGGACGATGGATGCGTCGAATCTCCTCAAGCCGGCGATCGCCTCGGGGAAGCTGCGCGTGATCGGCTCGACGACCTATGCCGAGTACAAGGCCTCGTTCGAGCGCGACCGCGCGCTCGCCCGCCGCTTCCAGAAGATCGAGATCGGCGAGCCGACCGTCCCCGAGACCGTCGAGATCCTGAAGGGACTCAAGGGCTATTACGAGCAGCACCACGGCGTCACGTTCACCGACGACGCGCTGCAGCTCGCGGCCGAGCTCTCCGCGAAGTACATCCACGACCGGCATCTGCCCGACAAGGCGATCGATGTATTGGATGAAGCCGGCGCCCGCGCCCGCATGCTCCGTGGAGCGGCGCCCGCTTCGGGCGCCGGGTCGGCGGCCGGAGCGGCCGCCGCTCCACCAGAAATCATCGACGTCCACGAAGTCGAGACA
>Ga0134123_10000402_pt1 | contig 29044 bp, 51 predicted proteins | sample KB303_FD_96460 | JGI IMG/M metagenome (GOLD analysis project Ga0134123, IMG submission 96460) | Terrestrial soil microbial communities without Nitrogen fertilizer from Kellogg Biological Station, Michigan, USA - KB3-0-3 | ecosystem: Environmental > Terrestrial > Soil > Unclassified ...
TAGCGCAACATCCTGTCGCTTTTTTGGTAAAAAGCCTTGCTGGTCACGAAGAACCGTGCATAGGCCATGGGGAGGGGAGTAGAAACTTCTTGACAGCCGCTACGTTTCTATGCTAGGGGCCGGCGCCGGCGGAGGGAGGGCTGGACGCGGAGCCCAGCGCGCGGCGCCCGTCAAGCGGATTGCGAAGAAAGAACCCTCAATCGTCCGGTTGCGGGCTTTCGATGAGGGTCCGTAGCGTCACGGCCTCTTCCCGCACGGCACGAGACAGGCGCGTCCACGCTTCCTTATAGCTCTCTTCTATTACCGTAGTGTTCTCAACGCGTGACGCCCAGTATTGAAGGTCTTTCGCAAGTTCTTCGCGTGCCTCGCGTTCTGCGGTCTCAAGTCTATCGACTACTTGCCGCAGAATGAGTGCGCTACCCCTCATGTCTTTGCTGCGAGTATCAAGCATGCATCTTTGACCTTGTTCATCGCCCGTTGAATGGCGGCGCATTCTTCCGCCGTAGTGTCATCGTAGGATGACTTTTCAAGCTCATCCGCAAGCCCTCCTAGCATCATTCTCAGTTCTTCTAACGTAGGCTGATAGGGGAATGACGTGAGACGCTTCAAGCCGTCAATTGTCTCATCCACGGCTTTCCAATCGCGCGCGTCACCTTCCCCTTCAACCATGCGATCCGCAAGAAGCGTAACGAGCCGTTCAATCGCAATACCAGCGTGCACGAGTCTTAGTTCTAGTCGCGCTTCCCGTTCTCTTCCTTTCGCCGCTCTCATGGCGCAGTTGCCTTCCTGCAATCCGGACACAAGGTCACGGCGTGCACCTGCGTCCACCCTTCATTCCGCATGATTCGGGTGACTTCAGTTTCGCGGTAGTCTTTCGTCATCTCCCAAAGTGACGCCCCCGTAGGCCGCACTTGGTTGCGATCCACGCGCTCCGATGATGTCACGCGCGGCCCCTCCTTATTGCACGCATCGCAGCAAAGCGCGGCGTACACGTACATCTCAGTCCTTGCCATGGTTCAGTGCTCCGTAGGGTCAAAGTCGTCACTCACATCCGGCTGGTCCAAGACGATGGGTGACGTATCACCTTGGGTCTTCATGGCCTCAATGAGTTGTTCTCTCGTCATCCCTTCGCGCCGCGGTAGCCCTTCTACGAGCTTGGTTGCGATCTGTTCGTCCTCCTCTTGTGGCGTCAATTGCGCCTCTGCTACCTCTGTCAAGAGCCTTAGGACGTACGCCAGTCCTTCCCTTGCAACCATCGCCTCCAATATGTCGTAATCCTCGTCCTCCGCCTCCCTTTGGTCCAAGAGTCGCGCTACTTCTTCCTCCGCCTCTTTATCTTTTGCCATGTCCTTACCCCTTCATTCCTGAGGAATACCCTGCATCTCGTCCAGGCGCTCTCTCATCGTCTCCAAGCGCGCCCCCATCGAACGCAGGCATCCCTCTACCCCATCGCTATGGTAGCTCTTCCCCGTCTCGTGATCATAATCGTAGGCGCTAAGCGCCTCAATCTCCGTCCAACATCGTGCGCACTTCTGAGTCTTGTAATGCGGCATCCGAATCGCTCCTTAGAAACGCCAAAAGCCGGCAACCCTCTACGGGTTGCCGGCTCCTCGCGCGTCGCTCCTTCTAGTTCAGTTCAGTTCGCGGGTACGCTCGCGTTCTTCCCTTTCCCCTTCCCCTTTCCCTTCCCCTGCGTTGCCGCCTCTGCGGCCGCGTCTTGCTCCGCGCGGCCCTCGGTACGCGCTTTCTTGTACGCGCCGTGAAGAAGCGTGGCCAGCGTGCGCCGCTGTTCTTGCGTCGCGCCTGCCTCGCCTTCGCTCGGTTGCTTCACGCCTGGGATGAAGTGCTTCAAGTGCGTATCGAAGTGATCCACACTTGCGCCAACCCCCTCATCCGCGGTCGGATCGACCACGATGGCCTCATTGGCCTCCAAGCGTCCAAGCATCGCGCCAACCGTATCGCAACGGCTCTTGGCCGCTTCGTACCACGCGTTGGCATCCTTGGCGCCGCGTCCGCCCTTCGCGTTGAGCTTCGCGATCTTCGCGGCGAGTAGCTTGCTATACTCCTCTTCGTGACGGTCCTTGTCGTGTTTCGCGATCTCTCCGATCTCGTCCACGGAGAGCTGCACGCGCGCGTCACGCCAGGCTGAGAACACTTTCTCGTGAAGAAAGCGTACCTTGGCAAGCTTGGCAATGTAGCCCTGCGTCTTGCCGAGTTTTTCCGCAACTTGCGTTTGCGTCATGTTCGCAGGCGCCGCGAGAAGCCGCGCAACCGCGCGCGACGCGTCCGGCGGATTGAGGTTTTGACGCGTCAAGTTCTCTTCCGCGTTTTCGATCAAAGCCTCGGTCTCGTCCAAGTCCTTGACGATCGCAAGGATGTACGGCTCTTTTGCCGTCCAGTCCTCCCAATTCGGTCCTTTGATGTCCTCGCCCTCTGCGGCGATCTTCTCGAGTCCGACGTAGCGACGGAACCCCTTGACGAGTGAGTAAGGCGCTTTCGCCTTCGCGCCGCGCGGATGCGGACGCACCACGACCGGATCGTCTTGGCCGCGCGCTTTGAGCGTCGCGACCATACCGCCGATCCCGCGCTCTTCGGACGTGCTCTCCGCGTTCGTCTCATCGAACAAGAGCGCGCCTTGCGCACGGTTGTTCCACGAGTGATCCGCGTGGATGAGCCGTAAAGGCATCTTGACAACCTTGTACGGATCGGGCTTGAACGGAAGCGCCACAACGTCCGTTGCCGCTTGCGCGGGTGCCGCGCCGCTCAGTGCGGACGGCTTTTCATCGTGCTTCTTCTCTTCGGTCTTCTTCTCGGTCTGCGCCGGGTTTGCCATGTTCGTGCCTTTCGTCGTCTTCTTCTTCTGTTTCGCGCCCATTGTGTGGGTGACTCCCCTTGGTTACGTCGTTACCCCCTATAAGTCAAGCCAATTATTCCCCATGAATGTCGCTTTCACGTCTCTATCAGTGCGAGATCCACCCCATAAACCACGCCGTAGCGATGAGACTAATTACAGCAATCACGAAGAGTAGACCGTCACTGACATCCTCTCTCTTTGCGTCGAAACGCACAAGAAGTTTGATGAACTTCCAATAGTATTCTCTGTCTGACATGCGCTTTAGCTTCATGTCCACGGCCTCAGATATCGGTAAGCCGCTCCTTTTGCGGTATAAGGCGCCATACGCATAAAGGAGACTCTAAGCTCCCCGTGCGCGAAACGCATCGTGATCCAGTATCGTACCCCTCGATACCTCATTGTCCTAGCCCCTTCCCTCCCTGTCTCATGAATTGTGCCATACGGCAAAGCATGCACGAGCATCCGCGCAATGCTTCTCGGTAGTGCGTTTCCCGCTTCGCTCGATACGCGGCTAACGCCTCTTTCGTGGCTGGTTTCGTGTCCTCTAGATCGCCGTAATCCAATTCATCGATGTTTGCCATGGTCGTAACCCCCTAAGTTTACTTCACTAAGCTGCAAGCTGGACTGTAATGGGTCACTTCTTCATCATCGTTTCGTACTTGGTAAGCGCTTCTTCTAAGCACACTTCCGCGGATGACGGGATGCGGTTCTCTTCCGTGCCAAGATCGTCATGTAGCATCCGCGCGAACCACTTGATACGCACGAGTGCCTCATACTCTTCTTTGGGTACCCTGAGAGTGTTCTTCTTCATGGCTTTCCTTTCAGTCCAGCTTGCAGCCTAGAAGTATTCCCCAGGAATACCCTCTAGCTGCACTCCTTTCTTGCGAGAAGCGCCCCGCGCCTCATGAGCAAGTCTGCTCGGGTAGGCTCCGCTTTCATCGCCGTTGGGCGCTAGGACGTTTGCCGCGCGCGTGCCAGGATCGCATCGCTACGCTTCACCGAGACTTATGAAGTTGTCAGAGACCGAGGCTGTCTAGGTAGACGGCTCTTCGCGCGGGAACTTCACCCGCGAACGAAAAAAGTTGTAACCATGCGAGATCGTTCACATCCCGCTTGCGTCGATCTCGTCCCATCCGTGTAGGTCCGGGTCGGGTTGTTCAAGCATCTCTTGGGCGAACGCCAGCAAGTCTCTTGCCTCTTGACTTTTCCGTACGCGATCGTATGGCGCGCTTTCGATATGACGCGGGATACGGCGGACTTTCAACCGCACCCCGTCCTCATGCACGCCGTTCCGCTTCGGAAGCGGGTTGAAGTTCAACTCAACCTCGCGTGTTACCCATTGGCCATAGTCGGGTTGATTACGGGCGATGTGCCGCGCACGCCTCGCTTGCGTGATGCATTCTTCGAAGCGCTCGAACGTTTCCGCCTCGCGTGCGTGCATGAGCCATCGACGCGCCTTGCCTAGCTCTTCGTGTCGCGTGTCATTGAGTCCGTCCGCACGATGATACCGCCATGCGTCCGGCTTTCCGCTGCGGGAGATTGACGTCTTTGCGCCGCAGAATCGCGTGACGTTCGCTACCTTCACAACCGTAGGATTCTCGGGAGTCCCTACCCCGCTCTTGAGCGCATCACGGATGCGCCCCCAATTCTCGAGAATGACTCCTTTGCCTACGCCGCGTCCGCGGATGGTTTCTAAGTCTTCCGCTTTTGGGTTGATCGGGAAGTAGATTCCAGGCCGCACAATGCACATTCCGTCACGAACTTCTTTGCGTTCCCATCCTCCAAGCGGCTTGTTCGTTTCGGTGTAGCGACGCGACGGATCGCCCTTGCACTTGCATCCTTTGACATCCGGACCGTGTTTCGCTTTCTCGCATGGCGCATCCAAAGACCATGTATTCGTGTCGCGTGGAACGGGCGAATCAAAGTCCTCACGCGTGTAGATTCCGTCTGTCGCCACGATAAGCAGGTTTGAGCGATCCTTGTGCAATCCCATCATGTGGAGAACTTGCGCGCGGCATCCGCTCGTGATCATGCCTGCCCATGCCCAATTGTTGAAACGCGCGTTCCCAACGCTTTGCGCGATCTTGCCGTACACTGCGTTGTAACCAAGTTTGATGATGATCCCTGGACCCTCTTTCCCGATACGCATGCGCTCTCGGTAGTAGTCCGGGATCGTCTTGAAGGGTTGGCAGTCGCAATCGCCGCGTAGAACCCATGCGCCGCGAAACTCCACGTTTGGGAAGTAGCGCTCTCCCATAAGGTACTCGTCGCGCCACACCCATCCGCCCCCGCTCTCAACGGGGAAACAGATAGAGCCGTCAAGCGCACGAAACGGGAAAGGACCCCAATCCTCCGCCGTACTTGGTCCTAAGCCGTAATGCACAAGCGCCGCTTTCGTATCCGCGCGTTCGATATCCTTTCGCTCCTTCGTGTACTCCCAACGGCCGTGAATAAGGCATGGCAAAAAGGTAATGTGATAAGGGTAGGCGCTTGAGATGTCCTTGGAGATGATGAGCGGATCTTCCAAGACACCAATGACGGAATGTTCAAAGCGCCCGCCTGCGAAACCGCAAGCGAGCGCGTAATTCATCTCGGGCGGAGGTGTCTTCAGTTGCTCTTTGATTCCGATCTTCTTGAGAAGCGCGGACGCAATCGAGCCGGCTCCGTGAAACGTCGTTTGCGGCAATCCTGCATCATCCGTTGCCTTGATAAGCTTGACGGCAAGCGATGCCATATATTGGCATTCTTCAAAGCAGTATTGCCGGACGTCCGCGTGATTGAGCTTGTCGAAGTCGGCGCGATGGTCCTTCATGAAGATCATTCGCTTGACGACTTCCGGATCGCCTACCTTCCAATCTGCGAGCGCGCCTACGAACTTCTTTTGGTAATACTTGAAGATGTCCCAAACGACGCGCGAACGGCCGCGAGATTCGACCGTGAATTGCGTTCCTTGCAGATTGAGGCGATAGCCCTCCCAATAGATAGAGAGAGGGCCACGCGATGCATCTTTCGATTGACGGACTTCCGGGTGAAACAGATCGTGAATGACGTTATCCGGTAGGTCTACCAGGATCTTGGTCAAGTCGTAATTGAATGAATAGGCGAATGTCTTGCAGCGTTGTTGCGGAAGCCGTAGCAAGAATTCGAGGCATTCAATCGTGCTTAGACCGCGGAAGTTCTCAATGTACCATCGCCGCGTCCCGCTTGAATCGGACGCGGCGAGTAGCACATAGCGATGGTCATAGCGGCCCTGCCCTTCCCCATCGATACCGAGGTAGAGCGTAGGCTTGACGGTGGATGCTTTCTTCTCTCGTTTGCGCTCGACATAGGCGCGGCTCCGCTCCTTCGGTGCGCGCCGATGCGCATCGCGAGCGTTGCCGCAGATAAGGCACGGATCACCCAATGCCTTATGATGTTTGAGCATGTATGCGAGAAGTGCATCCGGACTCTCATCCCGCATTGCTAGTGGACTTGTTTACGGCAGGGTAAGAGCCACTGCCAAGCCGATCGTCTGTCGCAAAGCAAGCATCGTAAGAGCCGCAACGCGGACAATGATAGTTGTTCCAACGCCAATTACGGATCCATGATGACTCTTTGCAAACCGGACAATGTAGCGTTTCACTCTTTGCCATGGTGTTATTCCTCAGGAATAGTCAAGCCGAATAGAACAGCGTGTACACTTCTCTTAGACTAGACGCCCCCGTCTCTTCTTTGATCTGCTGCACTATCTCGTGAAACTTCGCTTTATCGTAGATCTTCTTCTTGTCGATATCGGCGATTAGTCCGAGCATCGGGGTTTCAAAGTTACGTTCTCCTGTCTCTAGATAGTGGATTAGCTCGTCTACATTATCCAAGTGCCGCAAGAAGCAAGGACGTTTTGCGGGCGTACCATCGCGCCGCGTCCAGTCCTTCGGACGCACGAATCCCTCATGCTCCTGTTGCGCACGAAGAGCTTCCAACTTTTCGATTGCCAGTTGATCTTCGCGTGCTTGTCGTTCCGCTTCGCGTTTGGCCGCTAGCTCTTGATTGGCTTTCGCCATGAGCATGCCTGCGAACGCGAATGCTCGTGCGAGATCTTTTACTGTACCCTTGTACTTGACACGTGAAGCTTTCGCTTTGAGCGTTGATCGCTTCGCGCGCTTCTTTGCCGCCTGAACTTTCTTCGTGACTGCCTTTTTTGCAGTCTTCTTTACCGCCCTCTTCTTGGGCGGAGGACTCGCCTTTTTCTTCTTGGGCGAGGGTACACGTCCGGCTTTGGACGCGCGTGCGCCTGCACTGCGTTTCTTCGTTGCCACGATGGGGCCCTGTCTGCGAGTTACGCGGTTTTTCGCAGCGTCTCGTCTACCGGCTCCTTCGGTAGACGAAACAATTCGGCCCTACCCCAGGTTCGCTCTAACCTGAGATGGTTGGCACACAAGCAATAGCCTTCGACTCGACTAAACTGGCAACAATGCCAGGAACAAGGGAAGGCAGTTTTATCACTATCCTTTGCCATGGTAGTTCTCTACGCCCCCCGGCGCATGGGAACGACGTTCGATTCCGCGGGTTGTGGACTCGTGCGCGCCATTGTCTTTTCTTGGCGGCGCGGAGTCACGTTCGAAGTTACTTCCGTTCCCCATGTATCAATCGCTTTGCTAATGCGATTCGAGAAAGCGGCACGTCTTTGCATGCGTCCGCCTTTCTCGTCAAAGTCCGGTAATCCGTCCTTATACTTGGCATTCATGCTCGCATACCACTGTTTGAGATACTCGTCATAACTCATCGTCTACCCCGCCGTTATTCCTGAGGAATACTCTGCAAACGACTTGACGAATGGGCTAGAATGCGCTATAAGAAACGTCACACTAGCCCATTGCCATGGTGCCTAGCGAAGGCGAGCTACCTCCCCCCCGGGTAGCTCGCCTTCACCCTTTTTAGGCCGCGATATCGTCTCCGGATTCTTCGCGCACGGCTCTCCGGTGCATGCGAATGAGAACCGTTGCCAGTTCATCGATAAGACGGATCGCGGTCTCCGCGTCGTCTTTGGCCTCCCCCTCCCCACCCATAGCGTGATGCAATTGCAGCGCGCTACGGAGCCTTGTTATCAGCGTAATGTCCCGCCGATAAGTCGCGGCCGTGCGTCTCTTGAAAGGAGCGGCCATGCGGCAATTACTCCGCTACGGCTTGCGCCGTCTCCTCTTGCGAGGCAGGCATGCTGCCTTGCGCCGTCAATTGCGCGAGACGCTCGCGTGCGCGTTCCGCAAGCATCTTGCGCGCCGTTTCTGCGGCGGCGAGACGGTTTGCTTCAAGCTCGCGCTTCATCTCCTTCGTGACGCGGAGATCGAAGTTCCAAAGGGTGTGTCCGTTCTTGATTGCACGCTTTGAACGCGCAATGACGAGAACTTCGCAACCCAAGAATTCTTCGAACTTCAACGTCTCATAGTTTGAGACGTTGAACGGTTCGCCCGGTCGCGCGCTCATGCGCTCGACTTCTTGCGTCGGTCCCTGGAAGCAAGGGACCTCTGCACGTGTCGCGAGAAGAAGCCACCGCACGAAGTCTTTGACCTCGCCCGTCTTGTCATCTGTCTGCGGCTTGACGTCGCGTGCCATTACGCGGCCAAGAAACGCGGAGCCGATGAGAAACTCCTTTCCGTGTTTCTTGCCGTTCGAGTCCTCCGCGCTGCACTCGAATTCGCGATCGCTCAGCTTGCGACCGGGATCCATCTTGTGAATCGCAGGGCACTTCGTGCAAAACATGTTGGGTTTCCAATATGGCGCAAAACCCGTAGCTTCGCGTTCGAAGTCTTCCGAATTCGCGATCTCGTAGAGCTTGCTATAGATGTGCTGCGCCGGGGTCGCTTCGGTGGTCTTCTTCGGATCGGTTGCCATGATGTGCTCTATTCCTTGGGTTCTGCCGCGATTGCGGCTTTTGCGTTGGGTGTGGAGGGTTTGGTGATTGACTCGCCCCCTTGCATAAAGCTAAGCGGCGCAGACGAAACAGGATCGACGGACTCCCAATATTCGACTTGCGGAAGTAAGTTCGTTTCGATGATGTCTTGCATGGCATCAATGAACGTCCAAGCCGTATCCGGCTCGGGTTCAAGGCCAGGAATCGGAGGTACAGGCGGATTGTCCTCGCAGTAGGAGCGACCTACCTCGAATGCCCAATCACGAAGCCACGTATAGACGTCGCGCTCGTGACCCTTTTCGAAGTGAAGGACGAGATCCATCGGCGAGTAGACCGGCGGATAACCCTGCACTGCGCGCACTTGATCGCCTTGTGGAATATTCTGAATGACGGGGCGCCCCGTGATAGGAACGCTTCGAATCTGCTTTTTACGGGTGTCTTGGAAGTCCCATGTCACGATGATTCCGGCCGGATTCTCCGGATGCACGCGAATATGAAACGACGTTCCCGCGGGTGGACGTAGGTAGAATTCGCGGTGGTTAGCAGTGATGCTCATGAGCAAGTATTCCTGGGGAATATCCAATTGACAGTTACGACGCAATCCTATAGTATCCGACACCTGCTGTCAAGTCGGTGTGACATTATGCCACGTAGCAATTCGCTACGTTTTTTCGTTTTGAGCCATTGTGTGTCAGCCGTAACTATGTTATAAGGGTTTATTCCTGGGGAATACTTCGATGCGTGAAAGAGTGACGGAGATAGCGCGCAAGACATATCCGTGCGGCCGATGCAATGCACGCGTTCACAACGATCGTTCGCAATGTCGTTCGTGCGGATTCTGGAATGTCAAGGATGCACTGCCGAACGGGAATGACGGTACTGTACTCCTTAGCGAACTAGGCGACGCACAAGAACTAAAGCGCATTGTCTCCGGCCCGTGGGATCCCTGTTTTGGAGGCGGAATCGAAGTCACGAGTGTTACGCTTATTGGAGGTGAACCCGGCGCGGGGAAGAGCACAATCGCAACGCAGATATTAGACGCGGTATGTGGAGTGACGGAACGCACTGGTCTCTATGTTGCGGCGGAAGAGAATATCAAACAGATCAATCATCGCACGAGTCGCCTACGCGTCGCGAATCGAGCGCTTATGCGTATGCTCCCGATGAATCACATTGATCGCAACATCGGGCAGATCATCCTTGCACGTAAACCCTGTTTGGTTGTCATCGATTCACTCTCCAAGCTCGTCAAGAACGATCCTGCGAACGCCGTTGAGATCTGCGCGCGCTTCAAGGACTACGCTACCGAACTAGAATGTCCGTTTTTGATTATCGATCACGTTACGAAAGACGGAGACTTTGCAGGTTTCGAAGATCTACAGCATGAGGTTGACTGCACTATGATGTACACCGTCTATGATGATGGGGTGCGCCAGCTTCAAACGATCAAGAATCGAGCAGGGCAAGGCATGGTCAAACGCTTCTTTGACATGACGGAAAACGGACTCGTGCCGCTCAATGACTGCAAGATATGCGGTAACGTCAAGTGCGATCACATTCCTGAGGAATAATGCTTTCCGTCCGCGCCGATTCAAACGGTCATGCACGCGTCCAGTGCGGTCGGTGCGGACATGATGACTTGCATACGGTCAAGTACGGATGCGCGGTTTGGGATTGTGTTTGCGATGCGTGGATGCCTGAGGCGAGCGTGGTTCGCGAGATTGAAAAGAGGACCCTTCAAGGCGTAATCAAGCGCCTCGAACGCGAAGAGAAAGCCGCACAATGCAAGAAGGAATCACAAGCGCTTTCCGCGAAGGCTATCGATGCGCCTGGCGTTTCGACATTGACGAAACCGGTGGTTACCTCGCCTCCCCCGGTAAAGCGGCCATTCGATCCGCTCAGTTTGGTGACGACTATCTCAGGGGTTGGAATGCCGCGCGTGCAACGCGTAAGTTGTTGGTGCGGCAAGCCATCGAAGCACGCTAACGGCTGGTGTGGAGTCTGCCAACGATGAGCATGCGAGCGGTCCAAAAAGCGAAAGATGCTCTCATTCGTGCGGCCGCACGCCTTACGGGAGATGATGCGGACACGCAATCGCTTGCGGAAGCGTTCACCGAACTAGCGGGCGCAGTCGCTTGGTTGACGCGCATTCCAGGCACGCACGCGATTGTTTACGACTTTGGCCGCATGCTCGCAGAGAAACTCAATGCAGTGCGCGAAGAGCATCGCGCTGAAACCACGGAGTCCGTACGCCGCAATCTCGATCTTCAAGCGGAGATGCGTAAGCAATGTCCGCATTGCGGGAAAGACATCCTATGATCTGCTCGTGCGGCAAAGAGCATCCCGAGTTTGATCGCGTTCTTGAGATGATGCAGGTTGAAGAAACCGTGATCGTCTCTCTCGTCTTCTCTCCTTTCTCCGCTTGGCGCGTTCCACGCGTCTACATCTTTGCGCACGGTTTGAAAGCGCAAGATCTCCCCTCCCTTGCTCAACATTACGGTTGGTCGCGTGAGCGTTGAGTCTTTTGATGTGCAATTCGTCTCATCGAACCGAGACGAGGAAGGACGCCCGTTCCGTTGGCGACACGGAGCGTATACATGGGAAGAGGCCGTAAAGCACTCAATCCTCATGACCGACTACTTCAAGTCCGATGAATACCAAAAACATCATCGTGAGACCGGGATACCGGGGGAGGCTCCACGTGTTTCAGTTACAATTGTCCGATGCGGGAGGAGATCGAAAGAATGAAAACGAGAATGATGGTAGCCATAGCTTTGGGGAGTCTGGCGTCTATCGGGTGGCTAGTGATTCAGAGCTACCGAATCGGGGAACAACACGGCCGGCTAGGCGAGCGTATCCGTCAGCTCTGAACAAGGCGCGCGATACGTACAAGAGTACGAACGTCGCGCTTGGACTTTGCTGCAAGTGCCCTCTTCCGCGTAGTCCAAAGGACAAGAAGTATTGTCCAAAGCATCGCAAGAAGTTGCAGGAAGCAAGGCGTTTGAGCGGCAAACTTCGGCGGATGGGAATCGCCGCTATTATTCCTGAGGAATAATCCTATGAGGACCCTCACATTCCGCGAACGTATTCTTGCGTGCCTTACGCAAGGTCCCGCATACGGCTTGCTCGTCCGCGATCGCATGCTTTCGTTCACATGCGATCGCGGTTGGCTCGGTTGCTTCGATTGCAATATGATGCGTTTGCGACTTGAATTGAATTGCCACTATCCGATCCTTCGCAACTTCGAACGCGAAGGACTCGCTATCACGCGTGAGACCCCAGGCGGGAAGAATCGCGGATATCGTCCGCGAATCGTTTATGAGCTTACGGAACAAGGTCAAACGCTCGCATTGCTCACAATGTTGGAAGCGCAACGAACGGAGGGGAAGTTATGAGAGTCGCGATTCTCGCGTTGCTATTGATACCGTGCCTTTCTTGCCGCGAATTCTGGTGTTGGCCGTTTTGCAAAGACGCGCTGCAAGAGGAGCGCACCGATGAAGCAAAAGCAAAACACTGCCGCGACGTAGGCGATCACGCACCGCAAGGCGAAAACATCAAAGTCTATAACCAGTGCATGCGAGAATCGGGGTTGAAGTGAATACAGTAGCGCAAGGCATCGGTGAAGTCTTGAAAGTCGCCGCAGAGTACGGGCCGGAGATTGAGCTGCTTCTCTCCGCCATCATCAATCACAATGTGTCGCGCGAAGAAGTGCGTGCGGCCGTGCGCGATCTCGTCGTCAAGAAGTCCGACGAGGAGATGCGGAAACGCTATCCCGATCAGGATCCCAATGGCTGAACCTTTCAGCTTCCAAGCGTTCGAACAATCGTCATGTAAAACGTGCAAAACGTACGCATGGCAAGTAGGCAGGCAACTGCCAATCCGTGCAACCGTCAACGGCGTTACGGATTGGCATCATCCCAATTGCAAAGACATCCGGAGTGACGACGATGCATCGAAAGATCGATCTGTTTGAGGTTCCTATGGGCGCGCTCAATGCACTTCGCAAAGAGCTAGAGATCCGGCAATACCCGGATGGTCACATTGAGGTGCACATGCCTAACAAGGCAAAGGACGTTACCGTGCACCTCCTGTCTTGGGATTCAAAGCAAGGATGGTCCGTAGGATGACAACGAAGAATCCGAATCGCTGGACCGATAGTGACTTTGATGCGCACGTGGCTAAGGTACGTGACGCGATTGCGCCTTCGCATAGCTTGCGCGCGTACTTGGAAGCGAACGCGCCCCTTGGACGTTTGAAGCGCGTTCCGATCGGCCTCATTCAAGAGTTGAAGGGTGGTCAACAACATGTAGCCATCGCAATCATGCCTTGGATCCCGATTCGTCCCGTGGCTCTTGTCGTATCGGAAGAGTCGGCGCGTGACTGCGATCTCATCGCGCTCAAAGTCGGCATTAGCGATCAAGGTGCGAACGGTCGCCCGATTCCTCTCAACACGTTTTCGGTCAAGTATCATGCGGAGCATCCGCACATGATTGACCTTCAAACGTGGAACGTGGATACCATTGGACCGGGTGTTCAATTGTTCGTAGAAGTGCGCAATCGCACGAGTGAGCCGGTAGAGTTTCGCGGCATTCTCTGGGCGAACGCAAGCTATCCTTACTAAGTATTCCCCAGGAATACTCTGATCTATCGGGTACCCTATAGCGGTACCAATCGATCTCTACCTTTGGTAGGATTGTCCGTTGGATTGCCCCTCGCCCCGTTCGCCTCTGCGAGGGTCGCCATTGAAAGGGACATTCCTATGACCACGCTCACCTTCCAAAGCATCGCGAATTCCAATCTCCCCGTTGCTGAGAAGACTCAGATGATGCGCGCTTACGAGCGCATCACGGGGAAGGACATGCCAACGGCCATCGCCCAAAAGTTCCACATGCTCAAAGGGGCGGGCTTGGAGACTTTGGAGACAGTTCGGGCGTACGGCGAAGGCGGTATCGCGGGTGCCGCTCTTGGACTCGCGCACTCGCAATACGGCCTCGATCAGAAGTATCGCGGCCATGTCGTTCCGGTCGATCTCGTCGCGTCGGGTGCCGCTGCACTCGGCGCGATTGGACTCGCCGCGATGGGTAACCCCCTCGCGACCGAAGCGCGCAACATCGGTACGGGTTGCGTAAGCGTCTTCAGCTTCCGCAAGATTCAAGACTTGCGGAAGAGCATGGGCAGCAAAGTTCACGGCGACGATATCGACAGCTACGGCGATATCGAAGGTGACGACGATCCGATCATCTCCAAGGCGCGTTCGCTCTAAAGCGGCGCGCCTTTCGTATTCCTGGGGAATAACGGATTGGAGGTTTGGTCATGCGCCGTCGTCGCCCGCACGTTCACGGAGACTTTGCATTCGTCGGTCATGATGACGACTTCGACGATCCGGAAGCCGATGATGAGGACTTCGGAGACGTCGATATCGATCCGGTCGATTATGACGATGGCTCCGATGAAGACGGCGAAGGTGGAGGGGGCGGAGGTGGAGGCGGCGCCCCTGCCGCGGCGAGCGGAGGGGGAAGCGCGGGGAGCGGCGCGCCGGGCGGAGGGGGTTCAGCCCCATCCGCTTCGCCCTCATCCACGTTGACCAATCCGGGCGATAAAGCCAAAGCCCGCATGCCTGGCGGATTGCTAGGCGCTCTCTTTGGAAGCAAGGCGAGCGACACGAAGCAAGCGCCGCCTACCGCGTCTAAGCCTGTTTTGGATTCGTCCAAAACGAAGGCATTCGTGCGTGCGCCGATGGCCTTCCCTCTTCCCTCAATGCCTGTCACGCCGATGAGCAAAGACAGCGGGGGTGACTTGTCCACGAAGCCGTCAACGCTTCCCGTGATGATTGCTCCGCGGATGATCGTTCCCGTGAGTCATCCAACGGTGAAGACTCCGCCTAAGCCTGCGTCTGCGCCGCCTAAGCCGCGTGCGCCCGTGCAGCGTATGAGACTCAAGAAGTAACCTCGGATCGTTTTCAACCCTAACCGTCAAACAAGAGAGAAAAACAATGGCAAAGCGTCCTACGGCTGGTGCACTCGCGATGCGTGATCCCGCGCTCGCGTCGATTCTCGGTGTCGTTGCTGGAATCGGTGGCATGGGGGCAACGTTCGGATACGAGCGTCCCGCGCGCGCCGCGGATATCGGCTCCGACTTCGGCGGAGACTTCGGCGATGACTTCATCGCGGGTGACTTCGGCCTCGACTACTGGGGAGCGGACGCGCCGGCCGCGGCTCCGATGGTCAAAACGAAGCCGAATATCAACAATCCGCTTCACGCGGCGAAGCTGGCGCAGCTTTGGGACTCCCATGTGAATGGGATGTCCAAGACGGCGCGCCGCGAAGCGATTCTCGAACCGAACAAGGGAAGCGCGACCAAGGTGGTCGGTTACGAATTCCCGCTCGGAACGACGAATCTCACGATCGGCACCGTGACGGCGATCTCGCTTCAGCGGAATCCCACCGTCAAGTTCCGTCCGAAGCGCTTTTTCAGCTCGACGCCTGCGCCGGGTTTCGCGTTCCTTTCGCAGATCCAGGTCTCGAACGTCAACGCGGTGGTCGGCGGTAACGTCGATTCGTTCAACTACTCCGCGCTCGCGCAAAACAGCATGCTGAACCTGCCGACGATCGAACCGTCGTTGCCGGCCAGCGTGAGCGGCCGCACCACGACGCTCGTTCCCGCTGGACTCGTCGGCGGTAGCACGTACGAATGGGGCTGCTCTTTCCAGGGCCCCGCGACCGTCGTTGGCGAGTGACGAGTAGCGCGCCGTGGATATCCGGATCCAATTGCCGCACGTCTATTCGCCGGGGTCCGACCCGGCGGATTGCGCCGCGGCTACGTCCGTCATCCACGATATTGCGCGCACTCTCAAACTTCGCCGTGGCTGTTTCCCCGGTCGCCCGTGCTACTTCCGAGACGGCACGTGCGCGGTACTGAGCTTGGATAACGTGTTTGAGGCGGACTCCGCCCCGCTTCGAAACTCCCAAGTCTTGACGGTTTTGCTCGATGGGATGATCCGACTCAATCGAGCATACTTGAAACGTCACGCCGTTCCGCCCTTGTATGAGAGCGGCGTGACGTATCAACGTACCTCCGATTGGTTGCCGATCCCGGCCCTCTACGGTTGCAAGTTCGGCGATTGCAAGAGTCTCGGTCCCGCACGCGCGGCCGAGCTTTTGGAGCAAGGTCAGTCTGCGCGTCCCGTTCATCGCTGGCATCCGCGCAAAGACGAGAATGGCAACGATACAGGCATTCGCGACTACCACGTTTTGATCATGCGCCCTGGTGCTTGGGAGTGTCCCTCGCGTCAATTGGGTATGGGCGCCAATGACGGGTTTCGGAGATAGAAAGCAAGGTACGAGCGGCGTACCCCTTCGCGTCGAGTCGCTCCTACGCTCACGTCGTTCGCATCTTGCTTTCTGTTTCGTGAATAACCCCTAAAAGGAGATCGAGCTATGGCGGCTAACAATGTTCCCTTGTTCAACGCGGCGCTTGCCGCGGCGTATGCGGCAGCGGCGCGTGCGGGTACGGTCGCGGCTCCGGCCGCTCTCTTGACCGCGGCTACGGACTTCGCGACCGAGGTGGACGCGGCGATCCCGGTCGATGCGTCGATCGTGACTCCGACCACGACGTACGGACTTTCGCGTTCGCAGCTCTTGCAGTCGATCTGCGAGATGGCGCTCAATGGTGGCGTGGCGCAAGCGGTCGGCGCGGCCAACTACGCGGCTATCGCAGCGTCGATCGCGCTGCAATACAACGCGGCCGCGGCGAATCTTCAGTAAAAGGTCCGTTGAGCCGGCGCATAGCGTGATCGCCGTTCGGTATTCCTGAGGAATAGAGGAGCGACTCGTAATGATCCCTTTGGTCTACCCCGCCGCACTTGGATTGCTCGGTTTCGCCGCATGGTGGAAAAAGACTGGACGCGGCAAGAAACCGAAGGGGCTTACGGCTGAACGTCAATTGCTTTTCGATAACACCATGACAGACGAGCGCGATCCCGAGAAGATTCGGAAGATCGCCGATCTGTTTGCGTTGGATCCGACACTCAAAACGCAAACAGAGCTACTTCGCAGACGCGCCGCACTTGGCGACGCTCCCGCGGAGATCAAAGAAGCGCGGCGTGAAGCGTTCCGGAAAGGGATGCGCTCGACCAACCCGCAAGGCATCGAAGATCTTGCGGACGCATACGAGAAGTGTGGAGCACTCGGAAGCGCGAAAGCGCTACGCCTATACGCCAAGGGACTCCGTCTTACGGACGTCTTGGAGATCGAGAAACTCGCGGCGCAACTGGACAAGGGCGATAACGAGAAAGTCGGCGCCGAGTCCTTGCGCGCACGTATCGCGCAACTGAAAGCGGAAGCGGAGCATCACGAGGTAGCAGAGGACGTCAAACCTCCGCCGGAAGCGGTCAAGACGGAAACCATCCCCGCGTCTCCCCCTGCCGCGGAGTAAGGAGCAATCGCGATGCCTTCCGTGATTGAAGCGGCAAAAGAGGTAGTTGAGCGCGCACGCGCGGGCGATCAAAACGCAATGGCGATGATCGTTGCGGTGCGCGATTCGGCTATTCAAGGCAGCGAAAAGGCCCAACGCGCGCAACGCGAGATCTTGGAGTACATCCGCAAACACCCAATGCAGGTTGCGGATACGTTCGCGCATTCGCACGTAGGTGACGACGCAAAACAAGCGCTCGCCTACGTCTCCAAGCGCGGTCCAGTCATCGGACTTGTCGCCTTGTTCATCATCGGAAGCGATAGCCCGGATGCGATGTTGAACGGGAGCATTCTTCTCGCCAACGGTCCGGCGCTTACCAACCCGCGGATCTCTGCGATCGGCTCTGCCATCGAGGATGATGACGAGCGCAGACTGTTTTACGCGGGGGTGTGCTTCAAGCGCATTCCGCCCACGCTTCTACAGCAGTGCATTCCGGAAAAGCGCCCCATCGTCAACGCAGGCAAGTGCGTTGGACTTGCGCGCGCTATCCAAGAAGTGCGCGCGCCGAATTCGTCGCTATCAAAGTTCTCTCCCGTCGTTGGTTGGGAACATGGGGAGGTGAGCTTTGGCACGTGAAAGCGTAGAAGCGAACTACACGGACTTTACGACCAAGTTTGAGGGCAAGTTGCCCTTTATGTACTTGGACGTCAAAGGACTCGTCACTACGGGGATCGGGAATCTCATCGATCCGATCGGCGCCGCGCTGTCTCTTCCTTGGGTGCATACGAACGGCGCGCCCGCATCGCAAGATGAGATCCGTTCCGCGTGGAATGCCGTCAAGGCGCGCCAAGACATGAAACTGCGCGGCGGAGGTGCATTCGCAGGCGTGACGGACTTGCGCTTGACGGATGACGGTATCCGTCAGCTCGTCAACGATAAGCTTCGCGCAAACGAAGCGATTCTTAGGAAGCGCTTTCCGACCTATGACAACTGGCCAGCGGACGCGCAACTTGGTCTCTTGTCGATGGCATGGGCCATGGGACCGAACTTCCGCTATCCGAAGTTCGAAGCCGCGGTAAACGCGCTCGTACCCGACTTCGCAGCGGCCGCGAAAGAGAGCTACATCAATGACGCAAACAATCCGGGTTTGCGTCCGCGCAACGTTGCGAATGAAAGCCTTTTCATGGCCGCGGCGGATACGCTCAAAAACAACTTGGATGTAACCGCTATCAATTGGAGCGGTTTCGACGATCTCATGCGGAAAGGAGTCGCCGCGGTCTCGTCCGCGGCGCAAACAGGCGCGAAGACATACGTGAAGACGCAACGCAAGTTGCTCGTGCCTGGATTGTCAATCCTTGGACTCAGTGCGATCGCGTACGGCGCGTATGAGTACAGGGATGACATTCAACGCGGCGTCAAGCGCGCAGTAAAGCGCGTCAAAGGCTCCTGACCTATTCCTGAGGAATACTCCCATGACCATCCTTGGACAAGAAACCGTAGCAGAGCTAAAAGACTTGGTCTCTGCCAAGGACTATACGATCGCGCAACTTCGTATCGCGCGCGAAGGGTTCAACGGTTTCAATGCCGCGGATGCGAAAGACTGGGATGACGACTTTACGTCACTCACGCGCCGTTACAACGCTGCACGTCTTCTCGCGATGACTGCCTTTGGCAAGGCGTCAATCACGCCGATCCCGGATGACAAGATCCCCGCTCCCCTCGAATGGGATGCGGTAATCAAGTCGATTCGTCAAGACAAGGATCACCAGACCAAAGGCGACTTACAAGACTTGTCCGATCGCCTTACTGCGGCAGGCGGGAAACCGGACTACTCCAAGACACCGCAACCGCGTAAGGGAACGGACGCGGATCTGGAAGTCTTCAAAGACGCGGACAAGCTTATCAAGAAGGGCGAAGAGACTGCGAAGGACTCCACACCATGGATCATCGGAGCGGCGATCGTGGTGCTTGGATTGTTGGGACTCACATCGCGAAGGTACTAAGGAGCGAAACCGATGAGTAATACTGCCTTGACCGTCCGTCAGCGTAAGTCACTCGAAGCTTGGATCACGGAGGCTTTGATTGACCAAGTTGACGAGAAGTCTTGTTCGCAATTGAGCCTTGCGCACATTCAAGCGAACAACGCAGAGATCGAGATTCACACGAAACCGACGCATCCGGGTATGAACCCGGCGGAAGTCGCTTCCCTCATGCAAGGGAAGGCAGAGGCGTACGCCCAAGACTTGCCAGGCGAACAGCAATTCTTGCTCATCGCGATGTACGGTTCGAAGCGTCGTCAATTCCCATACGCCGTCAAAGGAAGCTACGGATTCGACGCGGGCGGACTCGGCTCGTATTCGCCGGATGAACGCGGCGCGAAAGCGCTTGCGATGAACGGGCTACAAGCCACGATGGCGCTCTTTCTCGGAAAGACGTCGATGCTTTTCGAGGCTACGGATCGACTCATCGATCGCATGTCCGCGCGCGAGCAAACGCTTGTGCGCGAGAACACCGATGCATGGGTGATCATGAAAGAGATGTGGATGAAAGAGGTCACGCAACAACATGAGATGCGTCTCAAAGAGATGCAGTTTCAGCGTGACACGGAGATGCAAAAGGCATTCTGGCGCATCGCCCCTGCCATCATGAATCAGCTCACGGGCGCAGAGATCGTGCCGCAGGCAACGGCCGATACGGCCATCATCGAAACGCTCGCGCGCGAGATGTTCAAGAAGTCTGACCAAGAGCGGATGAACATGATTGGCGCGATTCAATCGATGGGTATCCCTCCCATCATGATGGGAATGCTTGCCGATCGACTCACGCAACTTTCGGAGCAATTCAAAGCAGAGGAAGCGAACGCGAAAGCCGCGTTCAACGGGACCGGCGGAAACGTCGATCACGAATTGGGACCGGCAAAGCACTAGACTATTCCCCAGGAATACCCATCATGAAACACGATATCCGAGAGCAAGGCGCAGTTACCGGCTCATGTCGCGCGTGCGGTAAGCGCGGTGTCTCCCGTGATGGGTATTGCGCCGGGAACTTCTCGCACGTGCTCAATTGCTCCTCTGAGCTTGGCATCCTCCACGCGATCATGTTCGAAGAATCCACCCCGCAAGGGTGGCTCCCCCGTGAGGTCTATATGCACGGGGAAGACGTGGGAGACGTCGCTCTCAAGTTTTGGCGCGTCCGTCAGAGTGACAGGCGCGCGATTCACATGGTCGGCATTGCGCCTGCCATTGGACTATTCGTAGAGGACAATCAAGGCATGGTGCTTAGCGCCACCTAAGGAGACTCGTCATGCTCGGTTATCTCGCAATCCCCGCGGCAGCTGGACTTGGGTGGCTCGGTTACAAGGTCTTCAAGTACAAGGTTCCCGTGCCTGTCATTCAGAACTTGCCTGATCATCCGCGGGTGGATCCTGCCCCTCCGAAGAAAGATGCTCCCATGCCGCAACCGATCGTGATTGGCTCTACGCCTGCCGGGAATCCCGTGCGGGTGATTATGCCGATCAATCCCGATACGGGTAAAACCACGGTCGTCAACAATGTTGCGACCAAGGGGAAAGCCATCGATGCAGCGCACTTGCTTTTCGACTATCTCAAAGCGAACGGCATTGCGCCGACCGCGGATCTTGCGGCGCTTTGCAAGGCGTTCGAGGTAGCACATAACAGCGATCCGGATGCCAAGAGCGTCGCGGGAAAGCTCGAAGAAAACGGCAAGTACGATGCGGCAACCGCCGCGGCTTTGACGGTGTACATGGGAGAACCCATCTCGCCAGATCCGAAGCTTCCCGCGCCGTCAACCACGACCTACGCAAAGTCTCCTTTCGCGCTGTCAAGCTCGAACCTGTACGCCTATCTCAAAGTGCACGGGAACGACAAGAGCGCGACGCTAAAGCCGCTCGTCTTGGCGTTTCAGAAGGACGTGAATCGCGATCCCACGTTCCCCGGACCGGCCAATCCGACGCCTGCGTTTCGCGTCATCAAAGCCAAGCTCGTAGAGGACGGACTCTACGGCAAGCTCACCAGTGATGCGCTTGCCGCGTGCACATTCGAACGCATCAATCCGTGAGGTGACATCATGGCCGCGAGTAGACAGGCACGTCTCATGAAGATTGCGAAAGCGCTCGACGCGCTTTGCGTGCCTGTCTGCAAGCCGGCGCGTAAGACGGCGAAGAAAGCGGCTAAGGCGCGCACACGAAAGGCAAGCACACGCAAGCCGGCGCACGAACGCTTCTCGCCTGCTCTCGTCCGAGAAGTTGCGAAGAGTCTTCACGGCGATTCGCGTTACGGACGTTATAAGGTTTTCATTGGCGATCTGGCCCCTATCGTCGCGCGTCGCACGGGAATGACGGTAGAAGAAGTCAAGCGCGAGCTAATGAACGCGCACAAGCGGAACGAGCTACGTCTCTCTCGTGCCGATCTCACAAGCACCATGTCGCCTGCAAAGGTGGCCGCTTCGGAGATTCCGTATCTGAACGCTACCTTTCACTTCGTGAATGACGAGTGAGGGCGCTATGGCCATGACGAAAGACGCTCGAATCAAGAAGATCGCGGCCGATCTGGACAAGCTTTGCACGCGCTACGCAAAGTCGTGCGCCGTGAAGCCTGCGAAGAAAACTGCGAAGAAAACCGCCAAGCGTGCAACGCGTGCACGTACCGTCAAGGCGAGCGCGCGCAAGTCCGCGTCTGTCTCCACGGCGCAGCTCTTGGCGGCTGTAAAGGATATCGATCGGCGCGGACGCTACGGCGGACTCGTGCCGATTGGTGCCGTTCGGAGAGAGCTCGGCGCGTCGCACGAAGCGATGCGCGAGGCGCTCTCAAAGGCAGAGAAAGCCTATGACGTCGATCTCAAGATTGCCAACGATCCGAGCCTCATCAAGGACAAGAGCGAAGCGTATCAAGGGCTACCCGGACATGACGCGCATTCATGGGTTGAGTACATCGTTGCGCGATGAGCACGGCGAACGCCATTCTTGATCGCGCTCTCGAGATTCACCAAAGCATCCTTGAAGTCCGTCAGACCTACGAAGAAGCATTCGCACGAGTCCTCACCCACCGCGAGCAATACGAAGGCGCATTGCGCGATCTCGAACAAGCCAAGCGGACGCTTCGTAAGCTTGAAGAAGAGAACGACGACATTCTAAGGCAGTTGCGGATCGCCATGAAAGGGACCGACCATGAAGAAAGCCAAGAGCCGCGGAAAGAAGCGACCGACCAAACTCCTGGCGGCCTATCGCGACAAGATGGCCACGAACATTATCAAACTGGACAACATCGTGAGGAAGAGGGGAGGACCCCACCTTCCGGAAAAGAAACGTAGTGACCTTGTAGATCACTACAGCTTCAACGAAGAGCACCGTCACCTTCGCGGCAAGTACGATTGAAAGGACCAAAGCCATGGCGACCACGCAAACCCAAGTCAAGACGCGGAACGGTATTCCTCAGGAATGGGTGCGCAATGCCGTTTTGACGTCCGGACGGCTCGAAACGACGGGCGCCAAAGCGACAAGCGCAACCGGTAAGATCGATCCGGTCGCCATGGCGAAAGTTCCCCTTGCAGGCAAGGGGCCGCTTCCGAAGCTTTACGATCTGGACATGCTGAACTACTTGGCAAACCTCGGGTACATCGAGGTACACCAAGATCCGACCGCGCTTGCGGGTATGCGGCTGTTCAAGAACGGAGCAACCGGGTTTTACATCGGACTCGGTCTCATGAAGCACCGCATCTCTGCCAAGTCCCTTCTTGCCGCGCGTGAGATGTTGACGCCGGAAAACAAGAAGGGGTTTGACGCGGCCGTTTCAATGCATATCGGTCGCGTCGTTTCGCCCGTGGCAACTCCGCGTGAGGCCGTGTTTGGAGTCGATCAGGGCGATGTGGATAAAGCCGCAGGCGTAGCCGAAAAGCTCGGTGAAGGTGACTACGGGGGCGCCGCGGAAGACGTAGGCGGAGACATTGCCAAAGGCGCGGTTGCCGGGGCAACGGTTGCCGCGGCAACGGGAACCATCGTTGCGGCAGGCGCGGCCATCGGTACCGCGATTCCCATCCCGGTCGTTGGCACTGCGGCAGGCGCCGCGGTCGGTGCCGCGGTAGCAGGCGCGATCGCGTTGGGCCATGTGCTCTTCGATTCGAAACCTGCATTCAGTGACGGCGACTATGCCCGAATGCAAAAGGCGCAACGCGATAGCGGCGCCGTCGAATTGGTCGGAGGCGTACCGCCCGATCAATACGGCGCATGCCGCTACAAGGATGGCTCTGTCAGCGGGGGCGATTGGCCGTTTGCGGGAACGTGGAACCATGAGATCCGCGATTGGGATGCGTACAAGCGCAACTGGGATGCGCGTTGCAAGGAGGTAGGCGGTACCGCCGAATACAATCGTGGTCCAGGCGCACGCGGCGTATGCGCGTTTCCGGATGGCTTCCGTACGGACGGCGGCGAATTCTGGCGACCGGAATGGCCTGCTGATAAGCGAACAGAGTATGAGGCCGATCAAGCCGCACGAAAGCTTCAATACGCAAACCTTGGCTCTTACGTTGCCGGCTTGAAGGAGATCGACAAGCTCGTAGCGCAAGCCGATCAAGCCATGCGCAAGCCTGGCGCGACCCTCACGCAACGTAATGTGTGGATGGGGAAGATCGGCGACGCGTTCGAGAAGATCTATAAGGCGACCGGACAAGACAAGTACGCACCGCTCAATCGAGCGGGATTCGTCGCGGACACGCAAAAGCGCGTGTATACGCCAACCGTGAAACCTGCACTCTTGCCTGTCGCGAAAGCGGGAAGCGGATCGATCGCAATGCGCGCACTCGCCGCGCAAGCCAAGATCGCAAAGATCAATCCCGCGGCCATGGCAGGATTGACCATCACGCAAGGCATGGTAGGAGGGGCGCCCGATCAAAAAGCCGCCCTCATGACGAACGTAGCAGAGAACCCGCAAGCGAAAGCAGGCGCAATCAAGGCAGTGGATGCAATCACCACGGCGCGCGAGTCGTGGATTCATCGTCTATTGAAGTTCTTGCATCTCGCCAAGTAAGTATTCCCCAGGAATAAGGAGCTTCGCCAATGTACACCCCGAACAATCTCAAGATGTATTGCGCGGCGTACGCTGGCGCCTTGTCCGGTATGGAAGTTTTTGGCCGTAACCCCGTGAACGGCGATCCCGCGGTCTATGCCGGGATCGCCGCGGTCGCTGGCGCGTTCGCACAAGCTTTTGATACCGTATGGGCATCGACTCCCGATGATATGTACACCGTCCTTGCCGTTCAAACGGCAACCGCGGGCTATTGGGAGGGTCGGCGCCCCGTCATCAATACTACGAATGTCACGGCCTCTACGTTCTACACCGACGCGCGCGCCGTGATGGCTATCGTCAAAGCAGGAACGACGTATAACACCGCGCAAGGGATTACGCCTCCACCCTTCGGGGGTGGATCGGGCGGAGGAAACTTCGCTATCTTCCGCCCTGGCGTGGCTACCGCCGCACCGTACTATGAAACTTGGGCGGAGATCGTGCCGCTTGTCACTGCGGCAGCAGGCGCGTTTAGTCTCTATGTCGATTCAGGCGCGGCGCCTGCGATTGCGGATGCGGACTTGGACGGATTGTCACGTCTCATTCTCTTGCCGGCGCGCGGTCCAGTGGGTGGCACAAGCATGCGCCTCACTATTCAGGATGGCACTCAGCTCGCAAACATCGCGGGAATTGACGGCCAGATGCAGCTCTTTGCGGAGCCCACATCGATCGCGCCCTACCGTCAAGACAACTTCAATATTGGACTCTTTCTTTCAAACGGCGCAGCAATCGTTCTCGGTGCAGGCGCCACGCGGCCGTTTATTGATATCGCCGCAGGCGCATCTAACATCGTTGCATTCCGCCTCGACTTCTCGTCCCAATTCAAGAGTCTCGCGGCAGGCGTACCCGTCGTCAATCTGCTCGCAGCGGGCGCAGTGTTCTCGTCGTTTTACACCGGAGTCAATCCCTTCACACAACCGACCAACGGAGCGGTTGCGGGACCGGTTGGATCGACTGTCATCATTGTCTACGATTCAAGCGTTGAGCTTCCCGATTATGGCGGATTCAGCGGAACGCTTCTTACGTTTCAGATCGACCACGGTTCGATTATCAAAACGGAGATCGATTACACACTGGCACGTTTCCAAGCGGCCGGCGGAGTCATCATCGTCTCACTCTATCCGTGGTATTCCGTCGCACGTCCTACCGCGGTGTTGGTCAACCAAGATATCGAGTTAGTAGATCCTCTGTTTGCGCCGCTTGCTACGGCAAGCGATGCGCAGATCATTGACGGGTTTACAACTGCGGCACTTAGCGGGGTATGCCCAACGTTGCTAGGGATCGGAGTCCAAGGGTTTACGTGCCCTCCGCCACCGTACTTGCAGATCGCCGCGGATAGCAGCGCGCATATCCCGAACTTCTTCATGAGCATCACGGGAGATACGTTCGATCAATGCACCCAAGGACATGTCAAGTCGACTTTGCTGGTATCCCAGCAACCGCGTTTGAGCTGAAAGGGGAGGGCGATGAACTTTCAAGAGATGGTTGAGTTGAGCCAAGCGATCGCAACGTCCACGCTTGAACGTACATGGCAGGTCAACTTTCACGGCAAGAACAAGAGCGGCGTGACGGTGGAGAGCCACGTCACGATCGAAGGCTTGGAGCGCGATGCAGCTCTCGCGCATGCCAAGAAACTCCTTGCTCGTCAAGGTTGGACGCTCTTGGAAGAGCCTACGATCGAAACTCATCCGATGGTTAGCGGTTGAGCCTGGTTTGACCGTTGAAGCAAACGGGCGTATGATCCGTCTAAGGGTCTAGCCTCGTACTTTCGCGAGGTTAGACGATATTCCTGGGGAATAGAGGGGTCATTCATGAGAACCATGGCAACGCTCGTTATGCTTTCCGTCTTGTTCATCGCATGCACGAATGAGGTACCTCCACCGTCCACGTACTACGGCGGAGATGTCACGGTGAACGTTGGAAAGGATGATCCGCCTATGGCCTACGATGATGATGACGACTTCGGCCCTGAGATTCCGCGGGGTACAGGAGGGAAGAAACCGCAAGGATGGCAGACCACCGGAACGTTGCATGATGACGGTGGCGCAAGCGGCGAAAGCGTCGCGCTTCAAGCGGACTTTCCCGCGTCCGAGATCTACACCGTTCAGTTTTCGGTGCCTCAGGTTCCCCAGGGTCCAACCAAGAACGGCTCTTTCTCCGCCATTGCTGAAGTGCTTTGGAAGGTGGAGGGCGGACTTGTACGCCGCGAGATTAGCATCGGAGACGGGACCGCGATCTCTGCACCTGCACAAGGCGTAGAAGTCACGGTTACGGATGCCTCTTTCTTGGGTGCCGCTCCGTTCGCTCCCTATACCGTGCACATCCAAGTCACGCGCGGCGTGCGGGCCTCTACGGCAAACCCGCCTACGCGCATCCCGGACTTCCCTTTCAGCGGTCCGATCAGTCTTACGGCAGGGTCGAGCGCTACGATTCCAATTCCGCGTAACGCAGGGATTACCTCTGTAGAAGTTACGCTAGGCAAGTTCAGTGCGGGCGCAGTTCCGCATAACTTGCTCGTAGAGCAGGTGGAGAACTTCACCTCTCTCAAAGTCTACGATCCGCTCGACTTCCCCGGGTTCATCGCAATCAAGCCGGGAACGACAGAGATCAAGCTCACCAATCAAGGCGCGCTTGGTCAACCTACTCTTTCGTGTAGTGTCCTTTTTGGCGTGGACGGGTGAACGACATGGCAATCTTTCAAGTCACGTTCAAGGACAAGAGCGGCAAACGCGGCGTGCATATGCTCGCCACGGAGAACGCGGAACGCGCGGAAGAAGAAGTGCGCACCATGCTCGCCGCGCAAAAGATCGATGCAGTCGAGATCAAAGTCACGGCACCTAAAAAGCACGCATGAAAACGAGCATGCTGACTCTTTGCCGATGTGGACATGCATGCGGCGCGCATCACGTGATTGAGCCGCGTGCGTGTCCCATCGGCTCGTGCGGATGTCCAGCGTTCCGGCCCGTCAAGGGGGTTTCTCATGGCCATGCAAGCGCTTCCGGAGACAGCGTCAAGCGATGACTTGAAGACGCTTGTGCGTCTCATCGTCAAGTACGAGCTTCGCATCGCGGATCGCATCGTTGCGCGCTCGCGCAAGGGTTGGGTAACGCGCTTAGTGGCCCTCACTACGGTAGACGTGGTGAGGGCCGCTTGTCTTTCACTTGTCGAAGTTCCGGATTGGAAGGAGTAAGTCAATGCCCATTAGCTCTAGGGGATTCGTGGTTATCACCGTAGCGTTGCTTTGCGCCATTACCGCGCTTACGGCCGCACGCGTCTTGCCGACTGAGCTTGCGTCCGGAATCTTCGGAAGCCTCGCCACGGCGGTAGGGATGATCTTGCAGCGGAACGCCATGACCGATCGCATGGCGGATGCGATGAAAAAGGCGAGCTACAGTCCTCCGCCGTTGCCGAGTGACAGTGATCCGACTTGGAAGGGAAGGGGGAACGAGACGTGATCGAATGGGATGAGAACTACTGGACCCCAGTGTCTCCCGTTGACCGCGTTGCGGCGATTGGTCAAGAGGTGGCACGCACTGTCGTCAACGGCAAGCCGGCGCGCATCGTCACTACGGCAATCGATGCGAACAGCATCGCAGAGCAACTCATCGCAGGCGTGACCTTGCTGGCCATTGGCGCGGCAGGGGCGCACGCGTACGACGTTTGGAAGACCAATCGTGGATGAGACGCTTTCATGGCAGGGCAACGGCTCTAGCATCGTCATCCGCCGCGTTGCGGTACCCGATGAAACGAATTGGCTTGACGTCGTTCTTACCGTGGGCGAAACGACACAAGGCATTCAGTCGCCACGCGGTGCGGTTTGGGAATGGCTTACGGACATGGCGGAATCACCACGATGGGGAGAGGTGGCGCGGAAGGGTATCGAGCTATTGAGTAACCTCGCTTGGGAGTAGACGTCATGCCGAGTCTGACGGAGATCGTGGAAGGGGTAGTAGCAGGGATTGCCGTTCTTGGAGCGGGTGCGCACACGCTCGCGAGCAAGAAGGCCAAACGAGAGAAAGGAGAAGAAGAGGACGGAGAGAAAGCGCGTACGCGTGACGGGAAGTTCTTACTTGGAGAGATCATCCGAGAACGCGGACAGTGGAAGGCACTTCGCAAAGAGCAGAGGGCGCTTGCCGCACGCATTGAAGACTTAGAATCGGGTGGTTCGGGTGAGCGGTCAAGTACGGGCCGCATCGGTGGAGGGAAGGGCGGATGACTCCCGATGAGATCGTGACAGCGGCCGGACCGGACCCTTTGGATACGACTCCGAAGCGCATCACGTTTCGATGGTTGTGGGAGGGATTGCGCTACTGGAAAGCTGTACGTCACGTCATGCAAGAAGAGCTTACGGATATGCGAGAGCGCGTTGCGAGGTTAGAGGGTCGCGGGGTTAGTGGCGACCAAACGAAGAACCGAGTGCGCTAGGTATTCCTGAGGAATGAAAGGCCATGGCAATGTCTGAGAAGAGCAAGGTCTACGTGGATGCGGTTGCGTGCGATGGTACCGCGGCCATTCGCATCGAACATGAGAGCGGACTTCGTGAGCTTGGATACGCGCGCGGGGCGGTAGACGGGGCGCCCGTACCGCCTGGGATGAGCCTTGTGCATCTCGCGGCGAATGAGGATGCAGACGGGGGGAGGGAAGTACTTGCGCGGTACGATTCGAAGCCTGCGAAGGTGACGAGTAACGCGTACCGCAAGGGATGGGATGCGGTGTTTGGAAGGGAGAGCATCAATTGAGCCGCGGGATAGGGTGGGGTTGGATCGTTGTCATTGCGGCGAGCGTGACGCTTTTCATGCTTTGGAGAGGCTACCA
>Ga0134123_10000405_pt1 | contig 28878 bp, 13 predicted proteins | sample KB303_FD_96460 | JGI IMG/M metagenome (GOLD analysis project Ga0134123, IMG submission 96460) | Terrestrial soil microbial communities without Nitrogen fertilizer from Kellogg Biological Station, Michigan, USA - KB3-0-3 | ecosystem: Environmental > Terrestrial > Soil > Unclassified ...
CTGCCATCAGTGGCTCGACGGCGAATCGGGCTCGAGCGGGTAGGCGTCACCGCTGGATCGAAGTCATCACGGCACACTGCGTGGCGTGCGTCCCCGGACGACGATCGCTCCCACGATCGCCGCCGTGAGGATGAGGTGCATCGTCGTGAGCGCGAGCTTCGTTCCGAGCGCCGCCTCAGGGAACGTGAACGGACCGGCGACGGACAGGAGCCCGAACGTGACCGCCCCTCTCACAAAGACTGTCGACGGTCTCTCCATGAAGCGGTTCAAGAGGAGGAGGCCGGCGCCAGCGGGCACGACCCAGACAATCGACGCCCCCACGACGTCGGTCAGGGCGACCACCGTCTCCGGCGCGGCCGCATTGAAGCGTCCTGTGAACGTGACCCCGGCCGCGCGCGCGACCAGGTACACCAGGAGGTTCAGACACGCTGCGGTGCCGGCCGCGATCAGGGCCCCTTGTGCGACGCGGCCAAACTCGAATTCACGTTCGACGCGTAACGTCTGCACGTCGTCGGCAACAAGCGTTCTGGTCATGAGATGTCTCCTTCGTAAGCTCGCGGGGTCATTCGACGCGCACGGCTTTGATCGTGACGGGGTTGACGATGGGACCATCCTGGTTCTTCTGGAAGGTCACCCACAGCGTGTTGCCGTCCAGCCGGTAGGCATAGGTGGTGAAGGCTCCGGGAGCCATCGCCGACGGGCTCCTGGCGACCACCGGCCGCATCGTGATCACGCCGTCGTGCACCTCGTACGAACCGGCGTCGCCGGCGAAGGGCCCCCACACCGCACGCAGCTGGTCGGCGCTTGCCGTCGTCGCATCCGCCAAGGCGGGTCGCGGGCCTTCGGCGTCGAGATGGAGCTGGCTGTAGTGCCTGGCCGTGAAGACGATCAGGTTCGCCCTGGGCTCGGGAATGGCGATGGTGCGGGCGCCAGGTCCGGTCATGGCAATTTCCACCGTCTGCCATGCCCCCTGGAGGGATTCGTGTTTCGATTGCCCCGCGATGGCGACGCTGCCGAGCAGCGTCACGCTGAAGAGAACGAGGAACAGCTCTTTCACAACGCACCTCCTTGAATCGCGCTCGGCATCGAACGCGAGACCAGTGTCCGGCGCGGTGTCCTGGCGCTCAAGCGTCACGACATGCCAGGGAGCGCGTGGCGTCTTTTGGCGTGTGTCTGCGCTATCCTTTCGTGCCCATGCACGACCGCGGTCAGTCTCCCGAGGATCGGCTCGACTCCTGGAAGGAAATTGCCGCCTATCTCGGTCGCGGCATCCGCACGGTGCAGCGATGGGAGCGTGAGGAGGGGCTGCCGGTGCATCGCCTCGCCCACGACAAGCGCGGCACCATCTACGCGCGGCGGGAGGAGCTGAAGGCGTGGTGGGAGAGCCGGCGCGTCACGCTCGCCACGCCCGCGACCTCTGACGTGGCGGCCGCGCCGGCCGGACCCCGTCTCGGACGCGTGACGCGGACGTCAGCGATGACCAACTGGCCGGCGCTGTCGTCCGACGCACGGCTGGCCGCGTATGTCTCCGACGGGGGGCAGGACGGCATGACGCCGCAGATCTGGATCCAGCAGGTTGGCGGCACCGCGCTCCGGTTGACCAACGGTGAGCAGGCGTATTCGCATCTCTCGTTCTCGGCCGACGACACGCGAATCCTGTTCACGGCCAGCGACGCTGCCGGTCCGAACGTCTACGAGGTGCCCACGCTCGGCGGCGAACCGCGCCTGCTGCAGCGAGGCGCCACCTGCGGCGTCATGTCAGCCGACGGTCAGTGGCTCGCGTCCATTCCGCGCGATGCCGCGGGAGTCCGCATCACGGCCCGTGACGGCGCCGACGGTCGCACCGTTGCGCCGGAACTGAGGGATGTGACCTGCGTGGCGTGGCGTCCCGACCATCGATCGGTCGTCATCCACGCGCGTCCCGATCCGTCCATCGAGGCGGACTGGTGGATCGTGCCGACCGATGGCAGGTCGCCGACGAACACGAATGTGGTCCGGCTCTTCCGCGGGGCAGGGATGTTCGGGGTGCCCACCGGGGTCGCGTGGACGGGTGACTCCCTGGTGGTCTCGGCGGCTGGCGCTCAAGGCGTCAGCCTTTACCGGCAGCGGATCGTGCCCACGACGTTTCAGCCCGATGGTGCGCCGCAGCGGCTGACGGACGGCAGCGAATCCGAGTGGCTTCCCACTGTGGCCGCGGGCCACCTTGCGTTCATGAGGGTCCGCGCAGACGCGAACCTGTGGTCAGTGGCGCTCGATGCCGCGAGCGGGGTCGCGCATGGAGTTCTGCGCCGCCTGACGCGGGGCCCGGGGATTCTCGGCTACCTGTCCTTGACGAGCGACGCGCGAACGCTGGCCTATTGCTCGGTCCGCCTCGGGGAGGCGGAGCTGTTCCTGAGAGATCTCCACGCCGGTTCAGAACGGGTTGTCAGCGAAGGGCCCCCCGGCGCGAAGTGGGACCCGGCGATCTCGCCGAACGGCATGCAACTCGCGTACAGCACGAGGACGCCCGCCGGCGAGCGCGCGCTGCGGCCCGTCTTCGTCATCGCCCTGTCGGACGGGACGTGGCGCCAGGTGAGTGAGGACTGCGGGGGACGTCCGCGCGAGTGGGTGGACGAACGCCGCCTCGTGATCCAGCGCATCGGGCGCCCGAACTCGATCGCGATGATCGACATCGAAACCGGAGACCAGCTCGAGGTGGTGACGAGCCCCGACCGGTCGATCACCAATTCGCGATTGTCGCCGGATCGACGCTGGATCGCGTTCGAAGCGTCGCGCCCGGGGGAGCCGCCCACGGTGTGCGTGTGTCCGTTCCGGGGACAACCGATTCCAGAGCCCGAGTGGATGGTCGTGGATCGGGCCGCGACGTATCCGTTCTGGTCCGCGGACGGGCGACTGCTGTATTACGCGCCCATCGGCAGCAACCCGATGGTTCGCACCGCGATTCGCGCGCGGCGTTTCGTTGCTGATTCAGGACTGGTGGACGGCGAGTCGCTGGCCGTTTATGCATCACACGAGATGATGATGCCCGCGTACCTGCCAGGCATGGCGCCCATCGCGACGCCCGATCAGATCGTCCTCGTGCTCGGCGACTTCAGGGGCGACGTCTGGCTGATGGAGCTCGACCCACAGTGAACGACCGCTATCGAAAGTAATCGGGCAGACCCTTTTTTGTGTCGCGAAGAATCTCGATGATGGCCTGTCGATCGGAGGGCGTCAGGCGCGCGTAGCGGGGTTCCCGTTCCTGACCCGCGAGCACGGTCCACATTCGACGGTAGATGGCATCACGAGCCGTGACGGGCAACGCGTCGAAGGCGTCGGTGTAAATCATGTAGCTGCACGGGAAGCGCAGCAGCCGGTGCGTCAAGTCCAGTTGACGCAGCGAACGTCCGTGGCCGTCGGCGGGGCCCTGGGCGGCGAACCATTCGGCGAAGCCCGATCCGCCTTCGAGACGGCCGCTCAGCGCGGGTTCGTCGATGAACAGCATGTAGTCCACGAGATCGCGCGCGACGGAATCGACCAGGGCTGCCGCATCCGGACGTCCCTCCGCCGCCCGGGTCTCCCACGACATCCGCGCGAGCAGGTTCGTCATGTGCATCTGGTGGCTGAACACCATCAACGCAGCGATGTCGCTGTGCGCGGAGAGATACCCCTCCAGCGGGAACCTGCCCTCGAGCGACGTCAACGCAATCGTCTGCGCCTCCGGCGCATCAGTCCCCACGGGTTCGGCGAGCATCACGTTCCCGAGGCTGGCGATGCCGACGTTGCGGCCGGTGACATACCAGCCACCCCATCGTTTGCTCACGGGAAGCCGATGGTCGATGACGTCGCGGCCCAGTTGCCGCATCGTACGGCCATCCGCACGTGTCGCCTCGCTGCGGACGAGCATCCCCGGAATGGACAGCGTCGCCTCCAGCGACTGGTGGCAACTGGTGCAACTGCGCCGGCGAAAAAATCGGGGAGCCGCGGAGACGCGCTGATCGAGTTGATAGAAGATGACGCCGAGACGCGGGTCAACCGACGCCGCTTCGATGAACCCGCCTCGTGGCCACCCCACGACCACGTTGTCGTTGAAGAACAGCGTCCGCGGGTTCGCAGGGCTGATGAGGCCGGCCTGGACACTGGTCTTCGAGAAGACCGCCAGCTGCGACTCCACGGGAATGCGCAGGGCATTCAACACCGCGGGTAGATAACCGCTGACCGGTACGAAGGGGAGTGACACCGACCCAGCGGCGAGCCGGTCGTTCAGTTGCGCGATGGCATCGTGCGGCCGCTGGGTGGCGTACGCGACGGCGGGAGCGCTGCGCTCGTCAAAGAACGTGTCGGGGAGCTCGCCCCCGGCGGCAGCCAGTCGCGATATCAACACCGCGGCGAATGCAGCCGCACAGGCAACCGCGGCCAGCCGGGCCTTCATGGTCGTCTTCTACTGTAGCGCCAGCCAGGCGCGACCGGGAGGTCGTCAGCGCCCTTCCATCCACCGCTGAAGCGCGTCGTATTTCGGGGCGTCGGTTCGAGGCTGATCGAGATACTCGAGAGAACCAAAACGTCCGAACAGGCCGTAGACGTTGCAGTTCATGTAGTGCATGAACAGGCCGCCGCCTGCATCCGCCCAGTTCTGCAGGTACCGCGAATAGAGCGCGCCGAAGCGCGGGTCGCGGTTCACCGCGTCGAACAGCGCCTCGAGCCTGGGGTCGCCCTGTAGGGGGCCGGCACCCCACGTGACCAGGTGCTGTCCGCCCTCGTAGGCGATGACCGGCAGCTGCTGCTGGCGCCCGATGGCGACGTGCTGGCGAACCTGATTCATCACCGCCGGCACCGAGGTTGCCTCGAGCTCCCGCAGGAGATCGTCCACCGTCATGGACCGCACCCGCGCCAGATCGGTTGCCGGGATCCCGAAGTAGGGCGCGATCGCAATCGCGTCAGTGTGCGCGCGCGTGTCCCTGAACGACACGGCCGTCTGCGTCGCCGCCGGAACGGCCGCCGCCGATCCCAGGACGCGCACGAGGCGCTCTGCCGGGAAGACCTCCTCGAAGATGCCGAAAATCTCCCTGGACCGTAGTGCGTGGTAGCGGATCTGCGCTTCCGACGGATTCGCACTGAGACCGAGCTCGAGGCCGCGTTGCTGCGCGTAGCGGGCCTGCGGATAGCCTCCGTTCCAGACTTCGTTGGAATGCTCGACGTATACCTTCAATGTCGGGTCGAGCTGCTCCGCGACAATCTGCGCGAATCTCCGCACGTAGTCATCGTCCGCGAGATGGGGAATCGTGAACCACGGATCCGCATGCAGCTGGTTCGCGAGTTCGACCATGATCTCCACGGGCACGCCCCGCGACGTCCAGCGCGCATCGTCCGGCACCGGCCGCTCGGACCAATGGCTCTGCATGATGTTGTTGTTGGTCTGCCCGAGCATCCAGTTCATGAAGCGGATGGCGCGGAAGTTCCCGAGACGCTCGACGAACGTCGGGTTGAAGCGTTCCGCGGCCGATCGTCCGGGCATCGTGACGTGAAGATGGCGAATGTAGTTGGAGGGATTGGTGGCGGTCAGGAACAAGCCGATGCCGCCGCCACGCGCGGGGTCCACATCGATGACGTCGCGGCCCGGTGCCCGTTCGATGACCCGTGCCGAAGGCCCGTATTCGATCTGTCCTTCACCTTCATAGGTGACGGTGTAGTTGCCTGCGGGGTACTGGCCAGGCGTCCGACTGAGGTCCCAGAACATGAGGGTCCGCGCGACCTGTCCCGGCAGCAGCGAGCGCACCCATCCGTGCTCATCCAGGTCGAGTGGCCGCTGATCCTCCCAGGCCGTCGCCGAACCCGAGAACCAGGGACGCGATTGCTTGAACGCATCGACGAACGTGAACTCGACGCTCCAGTCGTCGAGCCCGGACACGTTCGTGCCGATCGGCATTCGTCCACCCGTCTGTGCCTGCACGGGAGACGAAGCGATGGCAGCGATGAACAGGGCGAGCGCCGCGATGCAAGGCCTTGTCACGTAAGCCCTCTCCCTCGGGGCTGTAATGACTATCGGCCTCTGACCACCGAAGCCATCCTGAGCGCCCGATTGCACGCTTCTGCGCTCGTCGAAGGGATCGCCCGTCATCACGGTGCGCCTTGAGTGATCGCATCCAGGTCAAAGCCAAGGCTCTCATCCGCACCGAACTTGCGCTTTGCCGAGCGCAGCGCGTCTTCCACGCCGGGCGGCAGGTGCTCGCCCGTCCACCAATTCATCTTCTCGCTGTAGACCCACACATAACGGTCCGCATTCTTCATCGCGTAGTACGTGTGATGCTCCGCGAGTCGCGCCCGCTGGTCATCGCTCAACCCTCCGGGCACACCCGGCGGGGAGGTCTGGAAGTAACCAGAGATCCAGTCAAGGTACAGTGATTGCCCAATCTCGACGTTCCTCGGGTACACCTCGTCCCGAAACTCCGGGGCGACCCACGAGCGGGCACTTTCCCGAATGTCCAGATAGCCCCATGCGAAATCCTCGGGACGCTCGAAGTAGTAGCCCTGTTCCTGGCCGTCGATGATCCGGGTGTCGGGGTCCGCCTGCTCCAGCATGCCGTCCAGGAACGCCGGCAGAAGCCCCCATCCGTGGTCCTTCAGGATCTTCTCCCGCGCATCGGCGTCTCGCGCGACGCCGGCACGGAGAAAGTAGCTGTAGCCGGACAGCATCAGGAGATCGAGTGCCGGGTACTCCTGCTGCAGCGCCTGCATGAAGGCGCGCCCTCGCTGCCTGACGACGGCTTCGTATTCGCGAAATGAATGCTGGGAGGCATGCGGCTGTTGCGAGTAGGCCCACGGGCTCGGCCCGTACGGCTCGGGGTCGAACATCAGGCCCTTGCATCGACCTTCGAGGGCGGCTCGCGCCATGAAGGCCGCGTGCTGCAGCACGACACCCCAATCGTCATCGTCGTACCAGTCCATCGACGAGGTGGCATACATCGCCAGGAAGTTGCTGTCGAACGCCTGCGTCTGAATGTCGGCGAGTATCGGTATCTGGGGCGCGAGCGCGGTCGGATTCCAGGTCTCCGGACGAAAGACGTCGCCGCCGCCGTCGGGCAGTCCCATGATCACGCCGTCGAACGGTCGCTGCTCCATCTCCTGAATGTGATCGTGGACGAATGCAGGCGTCGGACGATCCCATCCGTACTCGACCAGCTTGACGGCGGCGAGTTGCCGATCGAGCGGAATCGAGAGTGGAATCTCGACGCTCACCGCCACGGGTTCCGTCCACGGTCCGAAGCCGCCGGTAGTCCAGGCCTGCACCATCCACTCGACGGTGCCGTTGGTCAGCCGCAGCATGGGGACGACGGCACACACGGTGACGGCATCGCAGCCGGCATCAGCCGGCGTGAACCAGAAGGTGTTCGCGGGGCCGCCGTTATTGCGAATCGAGAGGCGATATCTCAACGCTCCGGCAACGGAGGTCCACTCATAGGGGGCGCGGGCGTTGGTCATCGTTTCAATCGGGTTCAGGGCCTCGGGAGCGGCGGCCGCCGGATCGGCAATTTCGACCCGGAAGCTGCGCGTGTCGCTCCACGGACCGTAGCCGGAAGCGTTCCACGTCAGCACCTGCCAACTGGCAGCGCCCGCCTTCACGACCACCCCCGGGCTTGCCTCGCAGAGGCCGGTACCCTCCGGACACCCTGCCTGATCGGGCCGGTACCACCTGTCGGCGATGACGTTGTCCCGATCGGTGACGCGAAGGAGGTAATAGCTGGCCGTTGACACCGCATTCCAGGTGAACGTCGGCGTCGAGGTCGTGACGGGGCCGGTCGGCGCGACGAGGCTGGCCTTGCCTGGCACACCGTCGGCCATTACGTTTTGCGCGTCTCCTCGCCTGGCGACCGCAAGGCACGCCAGCACCATCAAGATGGTTGGGACGAATCGACGCGGAGCGGACGCATGGGCGACTCCCATATATCGCACCTCGAATAGACATAACGACTGGAACGAGCCTGCGACACGGGGGGAGTCCGACTCGCGCCAGGGACGTCGCGTCTGAACCTGGTTCAAACGTTCCGGCCGACCCCCGCCGGTTCAAGATCACAGCCACGCAGCAGGCGGGAAAAATCCCTAATCCGACTCGCGGTGAAGGGATGACATCGCCGCTCGTGACCTGTCCCGAAACGGGGCGGGCCATTACATTTATCGCGGTATCAACAGCAGCAGGGGGCGCGGGCAGAGGAGCGGGCGGGCCGGAGCCCGCCCGCTGATCGAGCGTGGCGTTATTGACCTGAAGATCGGCCCGGAGGACACGGCACCATGGCGACGGAACCGCCGCTGCCGCGGCTTTCGCACAGGTTGCCGGCCGCACCCATCGCTTTGACGAACGTCGCCCACGGAACCGGTTTTCCGTGCACCGGGGCGATCGTTTCGACGTTCAGCTTCTGCCGATGCACCTGGTTCATGAAGCTGGTCATGGCCCGCGTCGGCATCGCGGGCGGCGGCTCGAAGGTGTCGAACAGATCGGCCTCGAACACGATGTGCTCGACGGGCAGGTAGGCCATCAACATGCCGGTCGCGTGGTTCAGCGGCTGCACGTAGTAGACGTGCATGATCCGGGTGTCGTCGGTGATGACGAAGTTCTCCTGGATGGCCTCGTAGTTGTACCCCTCGGCGAGCTCGGTTGGCGGGTACAACGACACGATATCGGGCTTGACGGTCCGCACGTCATGGTTCAGCACGTCGTGGTTCAGGAACTCGATGTTGTTCTTGTGCGCGATGATCGTGGCGCCGATGTGGTCGTAGGTGCGCAGTCCGCCGATGTGATCGAAATGCGCGTGAGAGGTGATGAGCCAGCGAATCGGCTTGTTGGGCGCCAGCTTGGTGATCTGGTCGATCACCGCCAGGCTGCGTTCCTCGCTGCCGGGCGCCTCGAAGACCGCCACCCAGTCCTTGAACTCCACCATGTAGCTGTTGGCGGGGCCGCCACCGAGCAGGTAGATGCCGTTCCCCATCCTCTCGGCCGTCACCGTCGTGGGGAAGGTCGCCGTCCGCACGGGCTCGGGCACCGGCACGGGGTCGGGGCAGACGTTCGGCTGCACGTTCGGGAAGTTGCCGCCGTAGGCGTTGTGACCGGTGCTCAGGTTGAAGAACTGCCAGTTGTCGTCCCAGCCCTGGTGTGAGTGCCACGCCGTCGGCCACTTGATGTTGCCGAAACTCTGCTGGTTGGTCGATTCGTGCTCGATGTTGAAATCGCCCATCGCGTTTTCGTTGACCGTCGTCTTGATGCGCTGAATCTGGTTCTGCGGGTTGAAGGTGGCATCGACGCGGTAATTGCCGAGCATCGTAATGGCCACGACGTACATCTTCTCGGGGATCACGACCGGGCCATCGCGCCCCTTCTCGATCTGCTCCCACCGCCAGAACGCGATCGGATTGGCGCCGGGCAACCGGGCCGCCTTGATGAACCCCGGGGGGTTCAGCCACATGTCGAGCTGGTAGCGCTCGGCATCCTCCGGTGGAACGGCCACGGGCGGGCCGTCGCCATCCATGTGCCACGAATACTTGCCATTGGTGATGTGGGTCTGATGCACGTTCTTCTGCATCGGGGTGCCGTCCACCCAACCGAGGCCGTACTTCCACGATGCGGGATTCAGGCCCGGCTTGCGATCGAAGGTCTCCTTGCTGGTGCCGGTTTCCCAATTGATGGTGCGCGTGTAGTTCGCCATCGAATCGATTCGAGGCCAGTCGACGTTGGGGGCCTGCTCGAAGGTCTGACCCACCGCGCCGTCGTAGCCCGTGCCGGAAAAGGTGATGCATTTCAGATTGGCTTCGCCAATCTCCTTTGCCGCCGCCGCGAGCAACGGCATCGGGTCGACGTAACCGGGCTTGAATTGCTGAGCGCTCTGCCATCCACCCATCAGCGCGGCGAGCACAATCGCCAACAAGAGTCTCTTCACCATGCCTCCTCCTTCGTCGCCAGGGCCCACCGTTTATGAACGGGGGGAATGGTAGCAGGGTGTGACGAGGCGGGATCACGAAAGAAAGTACGTGTACCCTCAGGCTAAACAGCATGCAACGAGACAGGAACGTCAACTGGCGTCGCATCGATCCGGCCAGCCTCGACCTGCACGGTAAAAAGGTGGCGATCGTCGGCGGCACGGGCGGTATCGGACGCGCCCTCGGTCGTTTCATGGCATCGCGCGGCGCCGGCGTCATCGTCGTTGGCCGGACGTTCCGCGATTCCGACGTGCCACGCATCGAATTCATCGAAGCTGACCTGAGCCTGATGCGCGAGGCAAAGCGGGTTGGCGAGCGATTGCCCGCGGAGACACTGGACGTGGTTGTCTTGACGACGGGGATCTTCGCTGCGCCGAAGCGCCAGGAAACCGCGGAGGGGATCGAACGAGACATGGCGGTGAGCTACTTGAGCAGGCTGGTGATCCTGCGCCAGATTGCCCCGCGCCTGGCAACAACGCGGCGGGCGGCCCCGAAGCCGCGTGTATTCGTCATGGGCTATCCGGGCACCGGCCAGGCCGGCATGCCCGACGACCTCAATGGCGAGAGGTCCTACAGCGCAATGCCCGTCCACATGAACACCGTCGCCGGCAACGAGATGCTCGTGCTCGATGCGGCGCGCCGCTACCCGAACGTGAATGTCTACGGCCTGAACCCAGGGCTCATCAAGAGCGAGATCCGCAGCAACTTCCTGGGAGAGGGGAGCCTCAGGTTGCGCGTCGTCGAATGGATGATCGGAGTGGTGAATCCGAGCGTGGAGACCTACGCCGCGCGCCTGACACCGCTTCTCTTCTCTCCAGACCTCGAAGCGCACAGTGGCGCCATGTTCAACCAGAAGGGGGACGCCATCCTGCCGTCGCCGAAGCTGATGGATGCGGCGTACGTAACCGCGTTCATCGCCGCCTCGGAGGCGCTGGTGGCCGCCCGCGCGAATGTTCGCGTGTCCTCATAGCCGTGCACCGGCGCGTTTTGCGGTGATCTATGATGACCACGCCATGACCATGACGCCGCGGAACATGCTCGCTGCGACAGCTGTCGTTGCTTTGGCGCTGAGCGCGAACGCCATCTTCGCCCACGAGGAACACGCGTGTGCCGGCGCCGGGTGCGAGGCGCCGTCGCTGCTGCCCCAGGCAGGCGCCGGCGAAGGCGGAGAAGCAGCCTCGCTCGCGTCCCCGAAGTACGGGACCTGGGGTTTCGACGCCAGCGGCATGGACCTGTCGGTCAAGCCGGGCGACGACTTCTTCCGCTATGCGAACGGCAGGTGGGCGGACCGCACCCAGATTCCATCGGACCGCACCCGCTACGGCAACTTCGACAAGCTGGCGGAGCTCTCCGAGAATCGGCTGCACGCCATCCTCGAGGACGCCGTGGCGGGCAGGATCAACGATCCCGACGCGTCAAAGGTGGCGGCGGCGTACGCGTCGTTCATGGACGAAGCGCTCGCGGACCAACTGGACGCAAAGCCGATCGAGCGCGAGCTGGCCGAAATCCGCGGTGTGACGACGAAAGACCAGCTGACCGCCCTGATGGGCAAGGCGAACGCGAGCGGGTTCGTCAGCATCCTCCCGGTCTTCATCTCGACCGATGCGAAGACGCCGACCAGGTACACGGTGATGGCCGACACCGGTGGATTGGGCCTGCCCGATCGCGACTACTACCTGCAGCCCGCCTTCGGCACGCAGAAGGCGAAATATCAGGAATACGCGGCCGCGTTGCTCGGGATGATCGGCTGGGAGCAGCCGGCGGAGAACGCGCGGGCGATCGTGGATTTCGAGACCAGGCTCGCGCAGGACACCTGGACGCGCGCGGAGCGGCGCGATCGCGACAAGACCTACAACCCGATGACGGTTGCCGAGCTCAACACGGCGACGCCCGGCTTCGACTGGCATCGCTACCTGGCGCAGAGCGAGCTGCCGAAGGTCGAGCGTGTCGTGGTGACGACGAACACGTCGTTCCCGAAATTCGCCAGGATCTATGCCGAGACGCCGCTCGACACGCTGAAGGCGTGGCAGGCGTTCCACGTTGCCGACGGCGCGGCGCCTTATCTCTCGAAACGTTTCGTCGACGTGTCGTTCGAATTCCGCAACAAGACGCTCGGCGGACAGCCGGAGCAGCGGCCGCGATGGAAACGCGCGGTGGCGTTCGTCGACCGGACGATCGGCGAGTCGGCCGGGCGCATGTACGTCGCGCGCTACTTCCCGCCCGAGGCCAAGGCCAAGATGGATGCGCTGGTGGCCGACATCCGGACCGCGCTCAAGGCGCGCATCCAGAGACTCGACTGGATGGGCGCGGACACCAGGGCCCGTGCGCTCGAGAAGCTGTCGAAGTTCACCGTCAAGATCGGCTATCCGGTGAAGTGGCGGGACTACGGCCGGCTGACGCTTTCAAGCCGCGATCTCTACGGCAACGTGACCCGCGCCGCCGCGTACGAGTGGCACAGGGATGTGGCGCGCCTCGACGGCCCCGTGGACAAGACGGAGTGGGGGATGACGCCGCAGACGGTCAATGCCTACTACAGGGCGACGAACAACGAGATCGTCTTCCCGGCCGCCATCCTGCAGCCGCCGTTCTTCGATCCCGACGCCGATCCGGCGATTAACTACGGAGGCATCGGCGGCGTCATCGGTCATGAGATCAGCCATGGCTTCGACGACCAGGGACGCAAGTCGGATGGCGAGGGTGCGCTGCGCGAATGGTGGACAGCGGACGATGCGACGAAGTTCAAGGTGCAGGCGGCCGCGCTCGGCGCTCAGTACTCGGCATTCGAGCCGCTGCCTGGTGCACACGTGAACGGCGACTTGACGATGGGCGAGAACATCGGCGACATGGGGGGCCTGTCGCTCGGCCTCGACGCCTATCACGCCAGCCTGAAAGGCAGACCGGCGCCGGTCATCGACGGTCTGACCGGCGACCAGCGGATCTTCCTCGGGTGGGCGCAGGTCTGGCGCGAGAAGATTCGCGACGAGACGCTGCGGCAGCGGCTGGTCTCCGATCCACACTCGCCGGCGCGCTATCGCGTGAACGGCGTGATCCGGAACGTCGACGGCTGGTACTCGGCGTTCCAGGTCCAGCCAGGCGACGCGCTCTACGTCGCGCCCGCCGATCGCGTGAAGATTTGGTGAAGCGCGGTGCCGGCTGCGCGACGGCAGGGGTCGTGATGCGGCGCGGCTAGGCGCGTGTGCCCGAATTACCAGAGGTCGAATACACGCGCCGCCGGCTGCAGCGCGCGATGGCGGGTGCGCGCATCACCAGCGTCCTCGTCCGGGATGCCAGGCTTCGCTATCCGATTCCGCCGGGCCTCGCCGCTCGATTGAAGGGACAGACGGTGCGCGCCGTCGAGCGGCGCGCGAAGTACCTGCTCGCCGAGCTGTCCTCCGGCGAGCGGCTGCTGATGCACCTGGGCATGTCGGGCTCGTTCCGGGTGCTGCGCTCCAGGCGTTTCGAGACGCACGACCACGTCGTGTTCGAGATGTCGAATGGCGCGGTCGTCGTGTTCAACGATCCACGCCGCTTCGGGTTCATGCGGCTGCTCGATGCCGACGAGCACGCGCATCATCCGCCGCTGGCGCGCCTCGGACCGGAGCCACTCGCGCCGGCATTCGACGCCGCGGCACTGGCGAAGGCGCTCGCGCGGCGCCGGACGTCGCTGAAGAACGCGCTCTCCGATCAGCGCGTCGTCGGCGGCCTCGGCAACATCTACGTGGTTGAGGCGCTGCATCGCGCGCGGCTGTCACCGAAACGCGCGGCCTCCACGCTGGTCAGCCGCGGCGGCGTGCCGCGTCCCGCGGTCTACGACCTGGTCCAGGCGATAAGGGATGTGCTGCAGGAAGCGATCAGTCGCCAGTACCGCACGGGTGCCACCAACCCGTTTCGCGTGTACGACCGCGAAGGTGAACCGTGTCCGCGCCGCGCCTGTCGCGGCACGATTCGCCGCATCGTCCAGGGCGGACGCTCGACGTATTACTGCCCGGTATGTCAGCGTTGAACGGTTCACCTTTACGTCTGATCTTCTGTCTCGTACTGTGAGGAATGGGCGATCCGTCCCCCCCGGACGCCACGATCGTGGAGTTGCTCCGTCGACTCGATGATCTGATCGCGGACGCCCAACGTCTCCGTGAACAGACCGAGCAGGCGACGCGGCAAGAAGCGGTCTGGCCCGAACGATTGCGGGCTGCGCGCGAACAGCCAAAGCGAGGCGGCGAGAAGAAGTAGTGCGTGCGCGCGCGCTGGTCCAGGAACGCTAGCGGGTCACCGGTTCCGCGGCGGCCGGCGAGCCGCCCGCGGCCGGTGCGCCCGGCTTCGCCAGCGTGATCGCGATGACGTGCGTCCTGCCGTCGTCAACGAGCGGGATGGCCATCGGGTCGACGCCTTCGCCGTCCAGCTCCGCGAACCCGACCCCGCGGCACGCGTGATCGGGGTTCTCGACGCGGATGTCATACCGCGTGCGGCCCCTCTGCCAGACGAGCGAATACGCCGGCCAGACCGACGGGATGCACGGATTGATCGCGAGCGTCGAGCCTTCGACGCGCAGGCCGAGGCACTCTTCCACCGCGGCGCGGTACATCCACCCGGCCGAACCCGTGTACCACGTCCACCCGCCGCGGCCGACGTGCATCGGGTGCGCGTAGACGTCGGCCGCCACGGCGTACGGCTCGCCGCGATAGCGGTCGACGGCTTCGAGCGTCCGTGTGTGGTTGATCGGGTTGATCATGTGGAACAACTCCATCGCCGCGTCGCCGCGCCCGAGTCGCGCCAGCGCGATGACGGCCCACAACGCCGCATGCGTGTACTGGCCGCCATTTTCGCGCACCCCGGGCAGGTACCCCTTGATGTACCCCGGATCGTGCGCCATCCGATCGAACGGCGGCGTGAGCAGCAGCACGAGCTCGGCGTCGCGGCGAACGAGGTGCGCGTGCACGGCGTCCATCGCGCGCTCCGCGCGGCGCGGGTGCGCGACCTTCGCCAGGACCGCCCACGACTGGGTCAACGAATCGACCTTGCACTCCGAGTTCTGCGCCGACCCGAGCGGCGTGCCGTCGTCGAAATACGCCCGGCGATACCAGTCGCCGTCCCACGCGAGCTCGAGCATGCCGGCCAGCGCCTCGCTCTCACTCCGATACTGTTGCGCGAGGTCGCGGCGCCCGCGCCGATCGCAGATGGGCGCGAACCCGTTCAGCACGGCGATGAGGAACCACCCCAGCCAGACGCTCTCACCTCGTCCCTCGTGGCCGACGCGGTTCATGCCGTCGTTCCAGTCGCCGGAGCCGATGAGCGGCAGCCCGTGCATGCCGAAGCGGCTCGCGCGGCGAATCGCCCGCACCGCGTGCTCGAAGAGCGACGCGCGTTCCGACGACACCCGCGGCAGGATGTAGACCTCGGATTGCGTGGCGTCGAGTTCCGGCGCCTCGAGAAACGGCACCTGTTCGTCGAGCACCGACTCGTCGCCCGTGTGCGAGACGTAGGCGGCGATCGCGTACGGCAGCCAGAGCAGATCGTCGGAACACCGGGTGCGCGTCCCGCGCCCGCTCGGCGGATGCCACCAGTGCTGCACGTCGCCCTCGACGAACTGCCGCGACGCCGCGTGCAGCAGGTGCGCGCGACAGACCCCGGGCTTGGTGTAGAGCAGCGCGAGGACGTCCTGGAGCTGATCGCGGAAGCCGAATGCGCCGCCGGGCTGAGACGGACCGCTCCGCGCCCAGATGCGACAGCTCAGCGACTGGTAGAGGAGCCACCTGTTGACGACGAGATCGAACGAATCATCGGGCGTGCGGACCTGCAGCGCGTTCAGCGTGTCGTCCCACGCCCGCTCGGCGCGATCGAAGGTCGCCGACGGCACAGCGGGCGAGCTGTAGCGCCGCACGAGATCGAGGGCGTGCGCGCGGTCGCTCGCCTGGCCCAGCACGAACGCCAGGTCGCGCGATTCACCCGGCGCGAGCGTCAGCTCCACGTGCAGCGCGCCGCACGGATCGAGTCCGGCCCCCTGCCGGCCGCCAAGCTGCGGGCGTTGCAGCGCCGCCGGCCGAGTGAGCGAGCGATGGCGTCCCACGAACTCGGTTCGATCGCACGTGTACGAACGTGCACGGGTGGTGACGTGCCAGAAGGCCGTCCGCCCGCGGAACTCCGTGTTGTAGTCGTTCCGCGCGAGGATGGCGCCCGTCGCCTCGTCCACGTCCGTCACCACGAACCGCCGTTCGTCGGGCCCCGGCGCACCGAGCGACCATTCGACGTAGCCGAACACGCTGAGGCGCCGTGTCGTGTCGGACGAATTGAGCAGCGCGAGCTTCGCCACCTTGACGGGATCGTCGGGCGCGACGCAGACGGTGAGCTCCTGTTCGAGCCCCGCCAGCGAGCGCTGGTAGCGCGTCACGCCCGCGGCATGACGGATGATCCAGCGGCCGCTGTTCGGACTCCGGGGCAGCGGCCCCGGGGTCGCGGTCCATGCGGCGCCCGACTCCTCGTCGCGGATGAAGATGACTTCACCGGTGGGGTCGGTGATCGGATCGTTGGCGAACGGCGTCAGCCTGTTCTCGCGGCTGTTCTCGTTCCACGTGAACGCGCCTCCAGACGAGGTCACGATCGTGCCGAACTGCTCGTTGGCCAGCACGTTGGACCAGGGCAACGGCGTCTCGCGGTCGCCGTCCAGCACGATCACGTACTCACGACCGTCCGGTGTGAAGCCGCCGACGCCGTTCGCCATGACGAGCGGCGGCACGGCGGCGGGAACGGCGGCGGGTTCGGGCGGCCGGATGTCGACGTCACGCTCGACGTGGTCCTCGTTGTAGATCCACGGCGCCGCCGGGTGCAGTTGCGACGCGATCTCGCCGAAGTCGCCGTGCAGCACGACACGCGCGACAGCGCCGAACAGCCGCCGATCCGCGTCGGCCATGCCTTCGGTGCGGCGGAGAAAGACTCCGCCCGGCTTGTCGAGCCATCCCGCCCATCGCGCTTCCTGCACCAGGCGAGTGAGCGCGTCCTGCGTTTCGTCGAGGTAATCGGCCGGATGCTCGTTGAGGATGACGACGTCGGCCCGAAGCGCGTTGACCCGCCAGTACTCCTGTGCGTGCAGCAGCTGCCGGACCATCGGCACGGCGTCGGTGCCGCCGACGCGCACCAGCACGATAGGCAGGTCGCCGGAGATGCCGTAGCCCCACAGGTTGGATTGACCGAGCGAGTTCGCGGCAATGTCGGACGGGCTGATGCACGAGCGGTCGGGCCCGAAGACGCGCGACGCCAGGCGATCGAACAGCACCGCCTGATCGTCGGTGAGACCCATGTACTGCAGCGTCGTGTGCACGTGGGTAAAGGCCATCGACAGCGCGCGCGCCGCGGCATTGCCGTCGCGATACTTGCGGATCATCGCGAGCGCCGCCTCCCGATCCCGCGCGACCCCCGTCGCGTAGGCGATGCGGACGAAGGCGCCTGGCGCGAGGTGCACGCGTTCGCGCAGCGCCGCGACCGGATCGAGCACGGCGCCGGTCGTGCCCGACAACGCGCGGCCGTCGAGCGCGAGCGGGTTGGCGGGCGTGCGGCCCCGTCCCAGGAAACGGGCGCGATCGGTCTCCCATTCGACGGCGCTGCGCGTGCGCCCTTCGACGCCGAGGACGTGAAACGCCCATGTCGGCGTTTCGTCGGCGCCCCGCGGCCGCCGGCTGAAGAGCAGCCCGGCGCTCTGCGCATCGAACTCGCTCTCGACGAACAGCTTGCCGAACGCGGGGTGCGCGAGGTCGTCCATCGGCTGGCCGAGGACGATCTCCGCGTAGCTGGTCACCTCGAGGTCGTGCGGCCGGTCGCTGCGATTGGCAATCGACAGCCGCCTCACCTCGACGTCGTCCTCGGGTGAGACGGCGACTTGCAGCACGGTCTCGAAGTCGCCATCGCGCCGGCGGAAGGTTGCCTTGTCGAGGTCGAACGTTACCTCGAAATCGTCCGGTTCGGTGGCCATCGGCAGGTAGGTCGCCGACCAGACGCGCCGCGACCACGGATCGCGGAGGTAGATGAAGTGGGCGCCGGCGTCGGACGTCCAGTCGTGGCGCTGACGCGTGACGGCCAGGTCCTTGTAGGTGCTGAACCCGCCGCCCGCGTTGGTGAGATGCGTGGAGTAGCGGCCGTTCGAGAGCACGAGCGAGTGCGCGCTGCGCGTGTGCGGCGACTTGAAATGCCGCGAGGCGGGCGGCGGAAGCGACGGCGTCGGGCTCGTGCTTTCGGCCGGCCGCGGCTCCGACAGGATCGCTTCGCGCGGCACCCGTTCCTGGAGCAGCAGCTCGGTGGCCTGGATGCGCGGGTCCGCATGAAAGCGCGCGACGAAGGTGTCGTTGCGGATCACGTTGGCGAGCGCGACGAGCGACATCCCCTGGTGGTGGGCGAAAAACGCGCGGATCGTCTCGGGCTTCGCGCGCTCCCCGGACGCTTCGGGTTGCCGCGGGGTGTAGTCGACCGCTTCGTAGAAGCCGAACCGGCCGTCGAGCCCCGCGCGCGCGAGTCGTTCGAAGTTCTCGGCCGCCGACGCGGGGTCGACGAGCGCCGCCAGCGCCGTGGAGTACGGCGAGATGACGAGGTCCTCCGCGAGGCCGCGCTTCAGGCCGAGCCCCGGCACGCCGAACGCCCGATATTGATAGTTCCCCTCGCGATCCGTCACCGCGTAGGCCGACTCGGACACGCCCCACGGCACCCCGCGTTCGTCGCCGTACTCGATCTGGCGCTTCACGCTTTCGCGGCAGCTCTGATCGAGCAGCGTGCCGGCGAAGGTGCGCAGCAGGAGGACGGGCATCAGGTATTCGAACTGCGTGCCGCCCCACGAGACGAGGGTCGCGTGGCCATTCAGGTTGGTCACCAGCCGCCCGAGATGGAACCAGTGGTGCTGCGGCACGTCGCCCTTGGCAATCGCCACGAAGCTGGCCAGCCGCGCTTCCGATGCGAGCAGGTCGTAGTACGAGCCGTCGAGGCGGCCCGCTCCGTCCGCGTCGGCGAGCCGGTAGCCGATCGCGAACAGCCGCCGCCGGCGGTCGTAGAGGAAATCGAACCGCATCGCGTCGGCGAGGGCGACGGCGCGCCGCGCCAGCGCTTCGAGGATGCCGGGCCGTGCGCCGGCCCCCGACCGCCATGCGTGGATGCGATCGAGCGTCGCGCCGCCCCAGTAGTCCACGTCGGGCGGCACGAGACCGGTCCTCGCCTGGTGCAACCGGCCGATGGCGGCGGCGAGCTCCGCGGCGGGCGCATCGATCTGTGCGTCACGCTCTTCGCGCACGGCGCGCCGTGCTTCGGCGGCAATGGCGCGCGCCAGACGGGCGATCGCCTCGTGGGCGGCACCGGCCGCGGCCGACGGCGTGGCCACGAGCGCGAGCATGTCCGCGGTGTCGGCGAGCCCGTCGAGCCGCTGCGCCGGCGTCTGCGGTGTGTCGACGAGGCCTCGCAGCCCCTGGCCGAGGGCGATGAGCGCGCCCGCCAGGTTGCCGCTGTCCACCGTGGACACGTAACGCGGGTGCAACGGCGCAAGCGTCGCCGTGTCGTACCAGTTGAGGAAATGTCCCTCGTGGCGTTCGAGGCCTTCGAGCGTCGTCAACGTGCGATCGATGCGGGTGGCGAGCGTGTCCGTCGTCACGTACCCCAGGTCGTGCGCGGCCAGCGTCGAGAGCAGCCCCATCGCGACGTTGGTCGGTGACGTGCGGCGCGCCACGCGTCCCTCGCCGACGTCTTCCTGGTAGTTGTCAGGGGGCAGCCAGCTGTCGCCTTCGTTGACGAACGTGTCGAAGTAGCGCCACGTCTTGCACGCGGTCCGTCGAAGAAGGAGCCGCTGGCGGTCGCCGAGCGGACGGGCGCGGCCGCCCACGGGGATACTGAGCCAGTAGGCCACGACGGGCGCGAGCGCCCACGACAGGACGAACGGAGCCGCGATGCCCAGCGTCCGTGCCCCTGTCGCAACGATGAGGACGACGGAGAAAACGGCGACGAGGGGACTCGCCCGCATCTCCATCACGAAGAGCGCGAGCGCGCGGCGCCCCGTCAGTCCTTTCGCCCTGGCCGCGGTCGCCGCCGCCGTTTCCCATTCGAGCAGCCGGCTCCTCGTGAAGGCGAGCCGGACCAGTGTGACCAGGATCGCGTGCGCCGACGCGGCGGCGTGGTACGGCAGCAGCACGATGCCGAGCAGGATCTGCGCGAACGCCGACGCGGCGTCGTTGCGCAGGTTGCGCAGGAACACCGGCAGCGATTGCGGCCGGCGCGGCCCGGTCAGCAGGCGCGCCGCCAGCGGCAGCAGCTGCGAGGCGACGACCGCCAGCACGCCGAGCGTCCATGCGGCGGGCGAGCCGGGCAGGATCGTCCAGCCGGCGACGAGCAGCGCGAGCAGCATCGGGGCGACCAGGCTGCGGCGCAGGTTGTCGAAGATCTTCCAGCGGGCGATCACCGGCAGCGTGTTGCGCTTGAGGCCGCGCCGCGAGGGGACCCACGGCAGCAGCCACAGGAGGATCTGCCAGTCGCCGCGAATCCAGCGGTGCTGCCGCCGCGCGTGCGCGAGCACGCTGGACGGGTACTCGTCCACGAGCTCGACGTCGGACACGAGCGCCGCGCGCGCGTGCAGTCCCTCGAACAAATCGTGGGAGAGGAGCGCGTTCTCCGGCACGCAGTCGTCGAGCGCGGCGATGAACGCATCCACGTCGAACAGCCCCTTGCCCGTGAAGATGCCCTCGCCGAACAGATCCTGGTACGTATCGGAGACCGCGCTCGTGTACGGATCGACGCCCGTGTGCCCGGAATACAGCCACGCGAAGAGCGACCCCGCCGCGCTCGCGAACGTCACGCTCACGCGCGGCTGGAGGATGCCGTAGCCCTCGGTCACGCGGCAGGCCGATGGATCGAACCCGGGGCGATTGAGCGGGTGCGTGATGATGCCGACCAGCTCGCGTGCCGCGTCGCGCGGCAGTCGCGTATCCGTATCGAGCGTGAGGCAGTAGCGGACCTGCGGCAGGATCGACAGGTCGCCGACCTGCACGGTGAAGCTGGTATCGCCCGCGCCGCGCAGAAGGTGGTTGAACTCCTCGATCTTCCCGCGCTTGCGCTCCCATCCCATCCAGAGGCCTTCGCCTTCGTTCCACCGGCGCTCCCGGTGAAAGAGGAAGAACCGTCCGCCGGCTTCTCCCGGGTAGCGCGCATTGAGGTCGTCAATCGCCGCGCGGGCGGCGGCGACGATCTCGGCGTCGTGCGGCTCGTGCTCGGTCGCCGCGTCGCGCAGGTCGCTGAGAATGGCGAAATGAATATAGGGATCGAGATTGCCCGCCGCCTGCACCTCGAGGTGCTCGGCGAGCGCCCGCACACCGTCCACGCTGCCGAGGATCGTCGGGACGATGGCCATCGTGCGTGCGTCGGCCGGAAGGCGGGTGAGCTCCAGCCGTGGCAGCCGCCGCGGCGGGACGAGGCTGCTGAGCGCGCGCTGTACGAGCTGGATGGTGAACTCGCTGGCCGGAACGGCGGCCAGGAGCGCAACGGCCAGCAGCGGCACGCCGCGCCACCCGTAGGCGTAGGCATAGGCGACCGCCACCGCCACCAATGCGCCGGTGCCGGCGGTGATCGCGCCAAGGTAGCCGGGCGTGGCGCAGCGGAAGAGAAAGCGGCGCGCCCGCTGCGGCAGCTTCGGCACCCACGCGATGCTCCGCTCGAACGCCGAGCGTCCGCCGCCAATCAGGTGATAGCCGATGTGCGCGCCGCGCGCCCCGGGCGACTCCTCGCCGGTACGCCGCGAGTATTCGACCGCCTTCAGCGCAACGCGCAGCTGCGCCTCGCCGGTCGGCGCCGCGAGCTCTTCGACCGCGTGGCGGTAGCGGTCGCGGCTGCGAAAATCCATGCGGCCGTAGACGCCCGCCGGATCGCGCTGCAACACCTGCTCGACGAGGTTGACGCTCTCGAAGAACTCGCTCCAGTCGAACGAGGAGATCAGCCGCAGGCTGCCGATGAGGCCAGCCATCGCCGCCTGCGCCAGCGCCTGGTGGCGTCCCTCGGAGGCGATCGCCTGCTCGATCGACTGGCCTTTCACCGCGAGCGAGGCGTCGAGCTCCTGCCGCAGGGCGGCGGCGTTCTCGTACTCCTGCGCGCGCTGGAGCAGCCGGATGACGAACGCCGGGTGCAGCTCCGTCGGCCATGCGCGGTTCTGTTCCGTCTTCGATTCGAGCGCGCCAGCGACCGCATCGGCGTGCCGGCGATGCGAGCGGCTGAGGGCCAGCACCTCGGCGCGCGCGCGCACCTGTTCGACCAGGGCCAGCTTCAGGACGCTGGGCCACGCCCACAGCTCCCCGATGGTGAGCGGCGTGATCGACTGGAACGCCGTCACGAAGCGATGCAGCCGCTGCGCATCGAGACGGCCGGCGCTCCACCGCACCAGCTCGATCGCCAGCGCGACGATTCTCGGCGACCCTTCGTACTCGTCGGCGGCGATGCGAGGCAGGCGCCTGAAGAAGGACGCGGGCAGGTCGTGCCGCACGTCCCGCGCCGCTGTCGAAATGACGAAGAAGTTGTCCAGGAACCATTCGGCGGCCGGCGATGGTGGTTCACCGGAGCGGGCGTCTTCCGCGACCGCGAGGTAAATGCCGCGGAGCGCGGCGATGTGCGCTTTCAACCGCCGGAGGTGGACGCGCGAGGCGCTGGGTCGGCTGTCGACGGTCAGCGCGGCCGCCAGACGTCTCGCGCGCTCCTCGAGCGCCTCGATGCCAAGCAGTTCGCCGCCTTGGAACGGGGACGGCAGCTCAGCTTGTCTGAAAGGTCGCGTAGGCACAAATGTCGATGGTATGCGAGTCGTGTAGCTCTGCAACAGCAGTGCCGGTGCGCCGCGGCATCAGCTCGCGATCGCGCGCGGGTCTTGCACAGCCCGGCAGGGCCTTGACCACGCGACGGCGAGAGTCGATTCGAATCCTCTTTCTTGTCCTGCTCGCCGGAGCATTTGGGCACCACTCTTCCGTGGCGCCCGGACCTGCGGCCGCAACGCCGCGCGCCTTGCAACTACCGCTCAGTTTCGAGGAGAACCAGGGACAGGCCGACCGTCAGGTCAAATTTCTCGCGCGCGGCGGCGGCTACGACGTCTTCGTGACACCGGCCGCCACAGTGCTCGCGGTGGCGCGCACTGCTGAGGGCGGTCGCGAACGGCAACGGCAGGCGGCAGTGCGCGTGCGGCTCGTCGGCGGCAACCCGGATCCGGTCGTCGAAGGACTGGACGCGACTGCCACGCGCAGCAATTACTTCTTCGGTCGCGACCCTGGGGCCTGGCACACGGATGTTCCGCACTACGCACGCGTGCGGCTCCGCGACGTCTATCCCGGCGTCGACGAAGTGCTGCACCCGGCAGGGACGCGCTTCGAGTACGACCTGCTCGTCAGCCCGCGCGCGGAGCCCTCGCGCATCCGGCTCGCGTTCGACGGCGCCGACGCCATGCGCCTGAATGACGAGGGAAGCCTGATCCTCGACACCGCCGCGGGCGCCATCGAACAACGTGCGCCGGCGGTCTACCAGGAGATCGACGGCGTCCGCCGTGACATCGCCGGCCGCTATGTCGTCACGGGGCCGCGCGAGGTCGGCTTCGACATCCCGGCCTACGATCGCACGCGAGCGCTCGTCATCGATCCGGTCGTCGCCTACTCGACGTACCTTGGCGGCGATAGCGGGGACGCCGGCTCCTCGGTGGCGACCGACAGCGCCGGCAATGTGTACGTGACCGGCGTCACGGCGTCAACGGACTTCCCGACCGCGGCTTCCGTGCAACCAGCGCGGAACGGCGCCAGGGACGACGCCTTCGTGGTGAAGATCGATCCCACCGGGACGCGGCTCCTGTATGCGACCTACTTCGGCGGCAGCGACGGCGACGGAGGTACCGGGATCGCGATCGACGCGACTGGCAGCGCCTACGTGACCGGCTCGACCGCGTCGGCAGACTTCCCGACGCGCAACGCGCTGCAACCGAATCGTGGTGGTGGGTCGAGCGACGGGTTCGTCGTGAAATTGAATGCCGCCGGTTCGGCGGTCGTCTATGCGACATATCTCGGCGGCGCGGGACCAGATATCCCGAGCGCTATCGCCGTCGACAGCGACGGCCGCGTGCACGTGACCGGGCAGACGCAATCCACCAACTTTCCGGTGGTGAATGCGCTGCAGGCGGCGAAGAGTGGCCTCTCCTTGACGTGGGATGTCTTCGTCTCGATGCTCGACGCGTCGGGCGCGGCGCTCGTCTACTCGACCTACCTCGGTGGCACCCTTCACGAGCGCGGCAACGGCATCGCCGTCGATGCGGCGGGAAACGCCTACGTCGCGGGAACGACCAGCAGCACGGATTTCCCCACGCTCAACGCGCGTCAGCCGGCGTACGGCGGGGGCATCGGCGACGGCTTCATCGCCAAGGTCGGTCCCGGGGGCGCGCTGCTCTATGCGACCTACCTTGGCGGCGGCGATTTCGACGACCTAACGGCGGTCGCTGTCACGCCCCAGGGTCGTGCCTATGTCACCGGCTCGACGCACTCTATCGACTTCCCCAGCGTCAACGCGCAACAGGCCGCGAACGGAGACCCCACCGTCTTCAAGAGCATCGACGGCGGCCGGAGCTGGCGGCCGCTGACGCTCCACAATCTCGAAGTGTCGAATATCGCCGTCGATCGGCTGCATCCATCGACGGTGTATGTGGGCTCGAGCCAGGGCCTCTTCAAGAGCACCGACAGCGGCGTGCAGTGGACCGCGCTGGATACGGGTGTCGCCTCGAAGGATCTCCAGGTGGTCGCGGCAGATCCGTTCACGTCCGGGACGGTGTACGCGGGAATCTCTCAAAACAACCTGCTCAAGTCCACGGATGCCGGCCGCACGTGGACGAAACTCGTGGTCGACACGGCGCCGCGTGCCTCCGTCTTCACGCTGGCGTTCGACCCCGTCCACGCGGGGACCGTGTACGCCGGCTCGTACTCGGCGCTCGCGAGAACGCAGAACGGCGGCGCGACCTGGGCGTACGCCGGGACCGACAAGGCCGGCGCGATTGCCGTCGACCCGTCGAACCCGTCGATTGTCTACGCGGGACGAAGAGGAGACGGGAGCGACGACGGTCGCGGAGGAATCTTCAAGAGCACCGACGGCGGCGCGACGTGGGCGTCTATCTGGCGTTCGCCGATCCCGCCGGGCCCCAAGGATCGCGATCCGAGCGTGATAACGCTCGTGGTCGACCCGCGCGCGACATCGACAGTCTACGTGTCGACCGGCGGCGGTGTGTTCAAGAGCGTGACGGGCGGCGACGAATGGACCGCGGTGAACACCGGCCTGCCGGCGTTTCAATCCGGGTTGCTGGCGGTAGACCCTGTGAACTCGTCGACCCTCTACCTCGGCACGCCCAGCGGGATCTTCAAGACATCCGACGGCGGCGCAACATGGACGGCGTCCAACAACGGCCTGCCTGCTGCCTCGATCAGCGCGTTGACGGTCTCGCCCACCGAACCGGGTGTCGTGTATGCCGCCATCGCCGGCGGGACCAGCGACGCGTTTCTGGCGAGCCTGAGTGCCGACGGTTCTTCGATGCTCGCGTCAACGTACTTCGGAGGCGGCGGCGACGACGGAGGGACGGGCGTCGCGCTCGACGGGCGCGGCAACGCGTACGTGACCGGTTGGACGGCGTCGAGCAATCTTCCGACCGTCGAGGCGTTCCAGACGACACCGGGAGGCAGTTTCCAGGCGTACGCCTACGACGCGTTCGTGGCGGCGTTCGACGGCGCCGGCTCAACGCTCCTGTATGCGTCGTACCTGGGCGGCAATGTCGATGACCGCGCGTCTGGCATCGCCGTGGACCGCGCCGGCAACGTCGTGGTGACAGGGAGGACCTCATCGTCAAACTTTCCGCTCACGCGCCCACTCCGGGGCGCGGGCAAATCGACCGATGCGTTCCTCGTCAAGATTGCTGCGACAACTGCTGCCGTCAACGCCGGCCGCGCGATGACCAGCATGACGGTGCCCGGCGTGCCGTCAGCCTCGTTCGATCGCGCCCGGGCATCGCAGGTGTTCGCGACGCGCGATGGCGTGCGCTATCGGGTGGACACCGTCGCGTCTGGCCTCGAGTTGGCGTCCGCCATCGCCTTTGCGCCGGACGGCCGCCTGTTCGTTGCCGAACGGCCGGGCCGCGTGCGCATCTTCGATGCGGCGTTGCGCTCTTCTTCAGTGGCGCTGACGCTGGACGAGGTATTCGGCGAAGGCGACGCGGGACTGCTCGGGCTGGCGCTCGACCCCGCCTTCGCACGCACGCGACTGGTCTATCTCTATTACACCGCGCGGGCGGGCGCCGACGCGATCAATCGCGTCGTCCGCTACCGTGAGGTGGGCGGACGCCTCGCTGAGCGCGTCGTCTTGCTCGACGACATTCCAGGCGGCACGGTGCACAACGGCGGCGCGCTGCGCTTTGGCCCGGACGATCTGCTCTACATCTCCACCGGCGACGCGGGCCTGGCTTCGCGGGCGCAGGACCTGGCGTCGCTCGCGGGCAAGGTGCTGCGCCTCAATCGCGACGGCACCACACCTCGCGGCAATCCGTCCGCCTCGCCCGTCTTCAGTAGCGGGTACCACGACCCACGCGGGCTCGACTGGCATCCCATCACCGGCGAGCTGTGGTCGGATGACGCCGGACACGCCGGCGCCGCCACGCTCGACATCGCATCGCCAGGCACGCAGTCGCCGGTGGCGTCGCTGGAATCGGCGGCCGTGCCATCGGGTGCATCGTTCGATCGGGGGCGGCGCCTTGCGGCGTTCGAGAACGATCTCTTCATCGCCACGCTCGGGGGACATGGTCTGCTGCGCATTCGTATCGACGGATCCTCGTCACGCCGTATCGCCGGTCACGAGTGGATCGATGTCGGTGTTGACCGCGTCAGCAACGTGATCGTTGGTCCAGAGGGCTGGCTGTACGTCGCCGGCAGCAGCGGCACCACGGATGCTGCACGAGGTGGCGATTACGTGCTGCGGATTGTGCCGGTGAGTGCCGAAAGACGGTAGGGCTGTACTAGGTCACTTGCCGCGGGGCGCAGCCAGATCGATCCGCCACGTGGGCCCGTCGACACCGAGCGGCGTTTCGGCCCTGAGAAACGCCGGAATGCCCGCGTTGATCCAGATGTGAGAGCGGGGAAGACTCTTCCGGATGGCGGCGCTCACGACGCCTTCGATTCCACCGAGCCGAACGTCCACTACATAGTGCCGGGCCTGTTGAGTCGCGCCTGAGGTCGCGACCGGTTCGATCCCTCCGCTCGTAATGACGAGCCGAACGAGTCGTGGCTTCGGCGTGGCGGCGAGGTACGAGACGGAGAGTGGCAACCCTGCCGGCCTGACGTTTTCGACGATGTCGGTGATCAGTCCGTTGCTGAGGTCCGCGGGCAGGGTGAGCCTCTTCTCCTCGACGTAATCGGCGTCGGTGTTGCCGATGTCGCGGACCACCACGCGCCCGCCGGGCGGATCGATGGTGAGCTCGAGCGGATGCGGGAACGCACGTCCCTTCTGCACGTGATGGTACGCAATCAATCGCAGCGGGCCCGCGTCGGTGAACTCGGTCGTTTCGTCATCGAGCGAACCGTCGTTGAAGCGGAACGTCAGGCGCTTCTTCACGATATTGCCGTTGACCGTCTGGACCTGCTCGCCCGTCGCGAGCTGCCGGCCATCCATCGATCGGAGCGTCAGGAACCCATGAGCCGCTCCGCGCTGAGGCACCGGAACCGTATCGGCGCTGACGTAAACGTTAACGGACAAGGCGACGACGGCCACTGCCAGCGGAGCTCCGCATGCGATTCGGTCCACAGCACTCAATTAGGGAGCAAAGGGCGAGCCGCTGCAGTCCTGATGTGTTCGGTTCATCCGCCCGGGACGTTTGATCGGATGAACGGACTAGGAGCACCCGATGCCATTCGAGAAGCGTCCATCCCGATTGGTCCCGAAGGGACCTCCCCCCGGAAGCCGCGTCCCTCCGCACAAAGTAGGCGACAACGAATCGTTCGAGACGTTGGCTGTGAAGTACGGGGTGACGGCCAGGGCCATCGCGCTCCATAACTTCGGCACCTCTGATCCCGCAGAACTCAATTGGTATCTGCGCGAGTACGTGGGCTGCAAGCTCGCCACGCACGACCGGCAGAACTGGCGCTTCTCGAGCGCCGCGGCGCCCGGGATCATCTACATCCCGGACAACGCGGCTCCGGCGTTTCCAGCGAACCCGGCGGTGGAGAGTGCGCTGAAACTCATCGACGAGTTTTCACGGCGAACCGGGCCGGGCGCGTTCATCCACCTTCACCGTGCCACGATCGCATCGGAGCTGAGGGCGCGGGTGACGAATCCAAGCTTGATCAATCAAGGCCAGGCTGGCCTGTGCCCGAGCGCGGCAGTCGTCTACAGCCTGGCGAGGAACAACCGTCCGGAGTACGTCAAGGCCGTCACGCAGTTGTACGAGACCGGGCGGACCACGATCGGCAAGTGGGACCTCGTGCCCGGTGCGGATCTGAGAGCTTACAAGCTGCCGGCGACGGGCGGCCTGTACGAAGCCGACTGGATCATCATGTCCAGCATCCGCGATTCGGAGAACTGGTTCATCGACTATCAGTCCGAGACCGACAGGGGCGGCGCGTGGGGCGGCGAGGTGGCGGCGTGGCTCAGGAAAGCCGGGTACAGCGACGTCCAGGAGGACTGGAACTTCACGATGAACAAGACTGCAGCGAACCTGCAGAAGGCTGACGAGCTGTATTCCAAGAACTACCAGGTCTGCCTGCTCATCGATGCGGATCTGCTTTCAGGTAAGAGCGCTACCTTGAGCCGGCCCAATCACTGGGTCGTCCTCGCCTCCAACGTCAGGACGAACTTCCTGATGCCGACGTCCAACTGCTCGATGCGGGTCTACACGTGGGGATCGTTGCGAACGCTCCCGGACCGGGCGATGCAGCTGGATGA
>Ga0134123_10000408_pt1 | contig 28744 bp, 18 predicted proteins | sample KB303_FD_96460 | JGI IMG/M metagenome (GOLD analysis project Ga0134123, IMG submission 96460) | Terrestrial soil microbial communities without Nitrogen fertilizer from Kellogg Biological Station, Michigan, USA - KB3-0-3 | ecosystem: Environmental > Terrestrial > Soil > Unclassified ...
CGGTGTGCGAGGTCGGGCCTGGCAAATGCGCTCACCTCGACCGGCAGGCTCTGTGCAAAGAAGATCGCGAGATCGATGTGGTGGCACACATCCCCGAACAGCATGCCGCCTCCCTCGACGCCATCCTGGTACCAGCTGTCTCCGGAGACGCCGGCCGCGCGTACCGTGCAGGTGACCTGGCGCACATCGATGCCGCTGAAATGGGCTAGCGCGCGCTGACTGAGTGCGCTGAAGCGCCTGTTGTGGCCAAGCCACAGCGTGGGGCCATCGGCAGTGCGCCTGCCTAGAGCCGCGATTACAGGTGAAAGTTGTTCCTCGCTCAGGGCGAGAGGTTTCTCAACATACGCATGCTTGCCCGCTTCGAGCGCGGACGCGGCATAACGGGCGTGACTGTCATGCCGCGTAACCACCATGATCGCGTTTACTTCGGGATCACGAAGCAATTCGGCCGGATCAGTCGTCGCTTTGTGAAATCCATAACGTCGCGCCAGTGACTCGGCGTTCGCACCCCTGGTGGTGCAAATCGCCTCGAGACTCATGCCCTCGATCGACCGGAAGTGCGGCATTAGCATCGACTTTGCGTAGTTGCCGGCGCCGATCTGGCCCAGTCGCACCGCGCCGCGCGAGCGCTCGCCGCCGAAGATGACCGTGCGCGGCTGCAATGCCACCACACCCGGGTCGACCTCGGGATACTCGAAGACAATCCCGACCGCATGTCCCAATTCGCCGCCTGCGATCTTGTCGAAGACCGAAATCGCTTCGGAGAAAGGAAAGCGATGGGTAATGAGCTGCGGCACGGTGAGCCTGCCTTGCGCGATCAAATCGAGAAAGGCCTGCATGTTGCGGTTGGCCGTCCAGCGCACGTAGCCGACCGGATAATCCCTGCCGCGGGTGAAGTAGTCGGGTTCGTTGATGCCGGCGCCCATCGCTCGGCTGAAGCGAAAATCGATCTCCTTGCCAAACCAGGTGCGCCAGTCCAGCTGGATCGCAGTATTGCCGAGGCAAACCACGCGGCCGCGGTCCCGCACCATCGCGGCAGCCAGTTCGATGGGTCCGAGATCCCTGGTCGACACGGTTAACAGCACCGCATCCACGCCAAGCCCGCCGCTTATTTGCAAAGCATGACGCAAGGCCTCGTCTGCTTCGGGACCGCAGGCGGCGTCCGCGCCGTTCTGCGCCGCCAGGGCACATTTGCCGGGATCGAGATCGACGCCGACGACGCGGCAGCCGTTCGCGCGGCACAGTTGCACGAGGAACTGGCCGAGCAATCCGAGCCCGATGATGGCCACGCTTTCGCCCAGTTCGAGTCCGGCCTGGCGTATCGATTGCAGCGCGATCGCGCCGACCGCGCTCGCGCTCGCCGCCTCGAGACTCACGCCGTCCGGAACGCGCACCACCAGATTGCGCGGCACGGCGTTGTACTCGGCGTGAGTGGCCACACCTTCGCCAATGCACGCAACCCGATCTCCCACGCGAAACTCTTCCGTCTGCGAACCCACGGATGCTACGGTTCCGGAGCAACTGTAACCAAGAGTGGTCGGCGCCTTGAGACGTTCCTGAACCTTGCGCAACGTGGGCATGAGACCTTGCTCGCGCAGCGAGTTAAGCACCAGCTTCACCTGGTCCGGGCGTTCCTTCGCCTTTTCCACCAGGCTCATGCGCGCCTGGGAAACTTTCATCTTCTCTGTGCCCACGCTCACGAACGAATAGTGGTTTCGCACCAGCACGTCGCCGGGACCGATTGCGGGCATCGGCACCTCGCCGATATCGAGGGCACCATTTCGCAAATAATGGCGGACTTGTTTCATGCGTGTCTGGTCCAGTCAGGGGCTCTCATCAAATCCTCTTCATTGGCGGACATCGAAAGCATCAATCACGGTGTACGAACCGGTGGTGCTGGTATGCACGATCTTCAGCGTATGTAAAGCGAGGGGCAGGTTGTCGACCCTGTAGATAGTGGTCTGGTAGGCCTCGGTCCCCACGGCCAGAGTGTCCGGCGGCGCCGGCGCCAGCCAAGTCGAGACGTGTTCCACGAAATTCCCATCCAGGTATATGTCGGCCTCCCCGGTGCTGAGCTTGCGGCAACCGATCCAGCTCACCGAGGTGCCAGTGAAAGTGAATGTCACAAACGCGCCCGCAACTTGGGATTCGGATACGCTTCCTTCGCTCCATGTTCTGTTGAGATTGCGGAAGATCCAGTCGCCCGGGCTGTAGACTACCGATGGATCTTCTTCCTGATAGCGCCGTCCCGGCGTGGTCACATCGAAGGCGTCGACTATGATCTTGGAACCCGTCGAAAGACTGTTGTGGGTTCCCAAAGCCTCGATAGTCAATGTATGGACCACGTCAGCCAGCCCCGTCGCCGTGAATACAGTAGCCTGCATCTTGAATGACGAAGAATATGCGTCGACTATGGTGGGCACGCCTCCATCCAAAGTAACGCTGGCCTTGCCGCCGTCGCGGCCGCGATAGCCGATCCAGCTGATTGCCGTGCCTCTGAATGTCAACGTGGCTTTCGCGCCGCTCGTCTCGGTGACCCGCGCGCCCCCCACCGGCGGAGCCGGGACCGTGGCGAGTCCGCCACCGCTCCATCCAGAGTTGTTATCCGCCTGCGCCCATTCGCCAGTAAACGCGACGTCCGGATCGGTCTCCTGCAAGTGCGAGACCACTGGTGCCGGCACGGCGAATGCATCCACCACGACGGCGTTTCCCTGCGCCAGTTCGTTCTGGTTGCCCGTCACCTGGATCGTCAACGTATGGGTGCCGGGACTCAGGCCGTTCACCGCATAGACAGGGGAGTTGGTTTCGAAGTTATGTGCATATAGATCCACCAGGACGCCGGCGCCACCGTCGACTTTGACAAGCGCGATTCCGCTGATGTTGCTGCGCTGCCCGATCCACGTGACCGAGGTGCCTGTGAAGGTGTATGTAGCTGTCGCCAAAGGCACCGCTGATTGCACGGCACTTCCCCCGCTGCGCGCATACCAATCGGGGATGGCTTGTGTCCAGCCGGGACTCAACGTTACGGCAGCATCCGTTTCTTCGGCACGCCCGGGCACGGGGGGCTCCGGGGGTTCTGGGGGCAGCGGGATGTTCGCAACCATGACCGGGATTGGCGCAGACGGAACAAGATTGCCCCCGGTGTCGCGCGCAATGGCGGTCAGCGTGTGAGGACCGTCGCCCGCAGTGGTGGTATTCCATGTGATCGAATAGGGTGCCTCGGTGTCTTCGACACCGGTGTTGGTGCCGTCCACCTGGAACTGGATACCGGCGACCGCGACATTGGCCATTGCCGTCACCGCGATACTGCCGGAAACGGTGCGGCCGGGCCCTGGAGCAACGATGCTGACCGTCGGAACCGGGCCATCCCCTGGCGGAGGAGAAGCGTTCCCGCCGCTATCACCAGTGCCGCCGCCGCAGGAAACCAGCATGCCGGCAGCCAACAGCAAGGATGCAACCAAGCGGGAATGGAAACGACCCACTGGTCTGCCTGTCACGGACTCCTTGCCACGATCATCCGCAGGATTTGCTCTTTTCATTTGTCCATCCGAATCAGGATCTCGCTATCAGCGCACATCGAAAGCGTCGATCACGGTGTAGGCCCCGTTACCTAAATTCTCGATGGTCAGGGTATGCGTACCGTCGGCCAGTCCGTCCGCACGGAAAATGGTGGTCTGGTAGGCCTCCATTGGAGGCGGCAGATACGTGTCGATCTCTCTGACGAAAACGCCATCCAGATATACCTTGGCGGGGCCGGTGCTGAGCTTGCGGCAGCCGATCCAGCTGACCGAAGTTCCGCTGAAGGTAAACGTGACGCTCGCCCCCGGCGAATGGGACTCAGAGATGGTTCCCTCGCTCCAGGTGCGGTTGAGATTGCCGTGGATCCAGGTACCGCTGTAGACCACGGCCGCATCCCGCTCCTGGTAGCGCCGCCCCGGTGTGGTCACATCGAAGGCATCCACCACAATCTGGGAGCCCGTGGACGCTGAGTTCCTTTGGCCGGTCGCCTCGATGGTCAACGTATGGGTTGAATCAGGCAGTCCGGTTGCCGTGAACACCGTGTCCTGGATTCTGTTGTTCGGAGAATATGTGTCGACTTCGGTGGCAGCGCCTCCATCCAGTTGCACAAGAGCAATTCCCCGGTTGGGCCCGCGATGGCCGCTCCAGCTGATCGATGTACCCCTGAACGTCAACGTGGCTTTCGCGCCCCGCGTCCGCGAGACCCTCGCGCCCCCCACCGGCGGGTCGGGGACAGTGGCGACGCCCCCGCCGCTCCATGCCATGTCGTCGGACGCCTGGACCCAACCGGAGGTAAAGACGACGTCCGGGTCCGTTTCCTGCAAATGCGAGACTGCGGGTGCCGGCAGGTCAAAGGCATCCACCACCACAAAGTTTCCTGACGACTCCGGATTCCTGCGGCCCGTTACTTCGATTGTCAGCGTATGGCTGCCGGGGCTCAGGCCGTTTACCGAGGTAACGGGCGTATGGACTTCTTCCGTGCGCGCGAAGAGATCCACTTCCGAGACCTGAACCGCATCCACTTTCAGCAGCGCAATTCCGCCGCTGGGGTTGCGGTTGCCGATCCAGGTGACTGAGGTGCCCGTGAATGTGAACGTGGCTTGCGCCCCTGCAACGGTGGATTGCATGGCACTGCCGCCGCTCCACGCAAACCAGTCGGGATTGCTCTGCGTCCAGCCCGAGCCGAATCTCACCGCCGCATCCGTTTCCTCAAAGCGTCCGGCCATCGGGGGCGGTGCTGGGGGGTTGTCGCCGCTGTCGGCGACATCGGTACCACTGCCGCAGGAAACCAGCGTACCCGCGAGCAACAACGCTGCCGCGCATTTCACTGCGCGACAGCCATTAGATTGGCCTTTTCGAGATCTAGAAGCCACTGAGTGCGGCCTCGGGTTGTGGCCTCTTGACGGGAGACCGCGGCGCGAGCGTCGCGACGTACCAGTCGGCCGCATGCGCGAGTCCCTCGGCAACTGACCGCACCGGCCGGTAGCCGAGAAGCCGCTTCGCCTTCTCGATATCGGCTTGCGACAGCCGTACGTCTCCGGGGCGGGCCTCTCGATAAACCGGGTGCAGATCGCGCAGGTGCGGATAGCGCGGCTCGAGCAGCGAACGGATGATCTCGAAAAGCTGGTTCAGAGTGATTCTTTCGCCCAGCGCAATGTTGTAGACCTGGTCTGCAGCGGCCGGCTCCTCGACCATGGCGCCCAGCAGGTTGGCCTGAACCACATTGTCGATGTGGCAGAAATCGCGAACCGTTTCGCCATCGCCGTTGATGAAGATGGGGTCGTTGCGGATCATGGCGGCGATCCACGTCGGAATCACCGCCGCGTAGGCGCCGTTGGGGTCCTGGCGCGGTCCGAACACGTTGAAGTAGCGCAATCCGACCGATTCGAACCCATAGCAGCGCGCGAAGGTCCCGGCATACAACTCATTCAAGTACTTGCTCAATGCGTAAGGCGACAGCGGCCTGCCGATCTCGAGTTCCACCTTTGGCAGTCCGGGATGGTCACCGTAAATTGCACTCGAACTGGCATAGACAAAGCGCCGCACCCCGGCGGCGCGCGCGGCCATCAGCATGTTGAGAAAGCCGTTGACGTTGTTCTCGTGACATCCGAGCGGATCCTCCATCGACAGCGGCACGCTGCCGAGCGCCGCCTGATGCAGCACATAATCGGCCGAGCGGCAGGCCTCACGAGAGACGTCTATGGAGCGGATGTCGCCTTCAATAAAGCGAAAGTTCTTCCATTGCTTTTCGGTTACGGCGCTCCTCACCTGTTCCAGGTTGGTCGGGTGTCCGGTGGAAAAATTGTCCAGCCCGGTCACGTTCTGGTTCAGCCTCAGCAGGGTTTCCACCAGGTTGGAGCCGATGAAGCCGGCCGCGCCGGTCACCACCCAGCTGCGCGGGCTGCTGCGGATGCCCTCGAGGGCGGATTGGTAGGTCTGCATTTCTTGGGCGTTCCCTTGGGATTTGCGCCGGCAAGAGCCAACGCGATGCAGAATTATCGAATTCGAACAAGTACTCCCGCGCGAACGCGTGCCGCCTGACCGTAAGCCGAATGGACTAAAACCGAGGCAATCGCTCGCGTGTGCGCGAGTCACCGGATGCCGGTTTCGCCGCAATTCCCGATCGGTTGGCGATCCTGCGCCGCGGCGACGGACTGGAGGTCCAGCAGCAGGTTTTCGTAGCGGTCGATCATCGTCTTTTCCGAGAACATCGATTCCACCCTCGAGCGGGCCTGCTGACCCATGCGTTGGCGCTCGCCAGGGTCGGCGAGCCGCGCGAGGCGATCCACCAGCGCCTGGGTATCGCCAACCGGGAACAGGAAGCCGTTTTCACCGGGACGGATCATTTCGGCTGCGCCGCCCACTTCCGAATGCACGAACGGCTTGGCCATGGACATCGCTTCGATCGCCGCCAATGAGAATGCTTCGGTGTGGCTGCACAACACCATCACGTCGCAGACGGCTATATACGGGCGAACATCCTGCTGAAGTCCCGCGATCACCACCTCATCGCGGATTTCAAGGTTGCGCGCCTGCGATTCGATCTGCTCGCGCAAGTCGCCATCGCCGATGATCAGGGCACGGGCCGGAATACCCATTCCGCGCAGCTTCGCAATCGCCTCGACCAATTGCGCATGGTTTTTTTCCGGGCTCAGCCGGGCCGAGATGCCGATTACGTAGTCGGCGCCGGAAAAGCCGAGCGATCGGCGCAACTCATCGCGTTGCTCGGGGCTCGATCGGTCGACGAACTGCCGGGTGTCCACGCCGTTGTAGATCATTGCGTTCCGGCGCGAGAACACCCCGCGTCGATGCCAGTGGCGCCTTTGCTTCTCACAAACAAAAACCGCGCAATCCGCGGCCCAGAAGAACAGGCGATAGAGGATCATCTGTAGATGTTCCTTTGCACCCAGCACGCGGGTCGAGTGATAGGTGACAACCAGCGGCACCCGCAGACGTAGAAGACGCAGTGCGAGCCAGGAATACATTAACGAATACGGATTGGCGGCCACGATCACGGACGGTCCGACGCGGGCGATGTGCTTCGCAAAATCGGCCAGCGCATGTAGGTCCAGGTACCGCAGCGCACCGAGGCAGCGCACGCTTCCGCCGTCGCGCAGACGAAGACGCTCGATTTGGCCGGCATCGCTCTTGATGTAGACGGCGTGGCATTCGTGCCCGCGCTCCGCCAACCTGTTCATCAGGGTGATCGCATGGCGTTCGGCACCGCCGTGCGCCAACGAAGCCGTGACAAAAATCGGTCTCAGCATGACATTTTTCAAAGGCGGGGTTGGGTAAACATTCCCATTGCCGGGGTTGTTGACCGCCGGTCGCACGACTTCCGTCCCGGAGCTAGCCGGGGCAGCACTACACAACGGGGCTAGCAGGCGTTGAATACGGTACCCACGATGTGGGCGCCCATATCACCCAATTCCCGGATCACGCCCTTGGTATCCGCCAGGCGGGTGCCGTCCTTGCGGGCGACCACCAACGCACTTCCTGCCCGGAACGCCACCGCCTGCGCATCAGCGTAGGGCTGTGCCGGCGCCGTATCCAGCAGGATCACGTCGAACTCGGTCCTAAGCTCGTACAACAGCACGGCCAACCCGAGACCGGACAGCAACTCCTGTGGATTGGGCGGGCGTGCTCCAGCCGGCAACAGCGAAAGATTGCCGAACTCTGGAACAGGAGCCACTGCGCTTCGATCCGCGCGACCGGAGAGAACCGCTGACAGTCCGATCCGGTCGGAGACATTGAAGATCAGGTGCTGTCGCGGCTTGCGCAGGTCGGCGTCGATAAGCAAAGTGCGCTCGCCAAGTTGCGCGAAGGCCACTGCCAGGTTGGCGGCAACGTAGCTGCGTCCCTCGCCAGAACCGGGACTCACTATCGCCAGTACCCGGTGCTTAACGCCGGCCTTGGACCAGCGAATCATCAACTGGGTCCGCAGCCCGCGCAGTTCCTCAGCGCGAGGGTTGAACGGATCTGCGGCAATGACGAGTTCGTCGCTGATGCTGTCGTTGCCGGGAAGAAGATGCGGAAGGTCGTACTGTTTCGCAATCGCCCGATGCAGGTCAACTACATTGATCATGCCCAGGCGCAGCGCCGCATCGCCGAACCTCAATCCTTCCAGGTGCTGCAATTTCATCACCCGCTCGATATCGCCGCTTGCGAGTTTGCCCTCCTCCGCCAGGATGCTACCAATCCTGCGGTCACCGCGTCCGATTACGCGGCTTGAACCTTCAATCGGCAGAACGTTTTCGTGAGCCATCTATATCTCCCTTAGCCTGGATTTGGCAAAGCGCGCCTGTTACTATCGGACCAGCTCAGCAGCCGGGCTCCTCCGGACTCGCGGTTAAGCACGGCAAGCAACGGTACATCCAGCACCAGATCGCTGCGCGAACGCACCCGCCGGTCGAGCACTTCCAGCAGCATTACCATCACGATTCCGAAGATCGTTCCGACCACCATCGCCAGCGCGATATTGAGCGTGATTTTTGGCTGCGAGTGCTTGCGCGGCACCGTTGCCGGATTGAGGACCATGACGTTGGTCTGGTTTGCGCGGCTATCCACCTGGCTGACGACGGAACGCTGCATGGCGGTGTCGTAAGCCCGTTCGGCAGACTCTACGTTGCGTCTCAGCACCGTGAGTTCATTGCGATTCTCTTTGAGCCCAAGGACTTTCGCGCGCTGCGCCGTCATCGCCCTTCTGGCATCCAGCTCGCGCTGGCGGCTTTGCACCGCGGAGTTTTCGATGCCGGCCACAACCTTCCTCATTTCTACGTCGAGTTTCTCGCGCAGGCTCTGGTTCTCGGCGACCTGGCGCTGGTATTGCGGATAGTTGGGACCGTAATGCGTTTTCAGGTCCTGCAGTTTCGCTTCCCCATGCAGCAAGTCCTCTTTGAGCCTCTGGATGAATGGATTGTCGAGCACGTCCGGTATCTTTTCCGGGGATGCTCCCTTGTCAATAAAAGTGCGCGCTTGCTGCTCACGCGATTTCCATTGGAAAGTCTGCTCCTGCGCCCTGCCTACCTGTTCCGATAGAACCGCCAGGCGGGTGTTTTCGACATCGACGTTTTCGTCCGCCGAGACGATCCCCCGCTGCTGGTGATACTCGGTCAGCTTCGCCTGGGCGTCTTCCAGATTGGCCCGCAGGCTCTTCAGTTGTTCGTCGAACCATGCCGCCGCCTTCTGCGTGGGTTCCACCCGCAGCTCAAGCATCGTGTCTATGTAGGCCTTGGCGAAAGCATTGGCGACATCGGCGGAATAAGTAGCAGAACCGGATGAAAAAGTGATCTGGATGACGCTGCTCTGCGTGGTCTCCACTTTGACCTTCTCGAGCAGTTTGCTGACCAGACTATCCTCGGCCGACCACCCCTTGGCCACTTCCTTCTCGACCGCCTTCATGGCGATGGGGTTTTGCGCGAGCTGCAGATCCTGCACCACCTTGCGCGCCACTTTCTCGCTGGTGATGATATCCAGCTGCGTCTGCATGTAGCCGGCCCTCTCCTGGGGATGAACCATCGGACGCAGGACATTGTTCAGGGACTGTTCTTCCTTTGCGTCTACCAGCAGGGATACCGTAGCCGTGTAAGTCTTGGACATCAGAAAACTGATCCCTGCAGCCGCAAGGACGGTGACAAACAGCAGGAACGCAAAGATGCGGAAGCGCGCGCGCAATGCCGAGAGAAACTGGTAGATATTCATCGGGTGTCGGGGCCTTTGCTGAGGGTTGGGCGGAGCACGTTCCTAGAACAGGCTTTCCTTGACATAGATCACATCGTCGGGACGTACCGCTTCGGAGAGCTTCGCATCGATCTTGCGCACCGCCCCGTCCGGCATGCGGCGGTGAATGACAAGTCCACGCTCGCTGCCGCGCGGGGTCAATCCGCCGCCCAGCGATAGCGCATGCATCACCACCATGTCGGGCTCCAGCCGGTAGGCTCCGGCCCGTTGGACTTCTCCATAGATGTAGAACACTGGCGCGCGCTGAACATAGATCGTGTCGCCGCTCTGGATCTCGAAGTTCGGCGACATGCTGCCTTTGGCGATCATCTCGGCAACATTGATCTCCAGCTTTTTCTCCGACCCGTTGCGGTTGGTCACTACGGTAACGGTGTCCGCACCGCCGGGGCTGATGCCGCCGGCCAAGGCCAGGATGTCGGTAATTGTCAGGTTGGTATCATCCAGCGCATAGCGGCCAGGGCGCGCCACATTGCCGAGCACCGAGACTTGCCGGCTGCGAACCTGTAGCACTGACACCGTCACCTGGGGATCTTTCATGAAGTTCCCCTGTTTGAGCTGGGCTGCGATCCGGTTTCCGGCGCCCGCCGGGGTCTGCCCACCCAGAGCGATCTCGCCGATCAGCGGAAATACTATGGTTCCCCGTTCCGAAATGCGCGCTTCTGTGGTGAGATCCGGATTCTGGAATACGGTCACGCGTATGGTGTCCCCGACTCCAAGTGTTTCGCGCGAAGCCGCGTCAACCTGCTGCATGGAGAAAAGGACCAGCGCGATGGCGGCCAGCAAACCGAACCACCAGGATGCGGTTCGCACTTGTGTCACAGCGGTAAACATGGCGATCCGGCCCGCGCGGCCGTAGTGTTCTGTGTGGTCATGTTCTGCTCCTTGCATGAATTGGTGCTATCTCAGTTTTGCAATTTCGCCGGTGTGCGCCACGGCCGCCGTTCCAGGGACCAGGGGCTTGATCTGCGCCGCAGTTTTTACCGCAGCCGGCGCACGAATAGGCTCGACTCCGTCCTTGGCGCCATGCGCGCGTTCACGCAGCTTGGTGACTTCGGCGTGGGCGAGTTCGAGCCGTTTGCGGTTGAGCAGGTATCGCGCGATGACCGGTTCCGCCTGTTTCCGCCCGATCGCGGCTTCGGCGGATTGCTCGAGCCTTACCACTGAAGCGCCGTCGGGCGCGGGGAAAACCTCGATTTGCCCTTCGCGCATCTGGAAAAGCCGTCCCAGGACGCTCAAAGGAATCTGCTCTGCAGCCCAGCTGGATGTGGCGGCATCAAAAGAAAGTTTCCGGGAATCGAGCCACCGTTCGACTTCGGAGAGGTTCTTTGCCCCTGCGACCATCGTCCGCAGACTGCCAAAACGCTCCGGGGCAATGTTCACCGATAGCTCGCGGACCCGGTAAATGCGCCGCTCCGCAAACAAGGCGGGATTGTCTTCGTAGAACCTGCCGATTTCCTTGACGGTCGGGCGCGACGCGGAATTGACCGCCCGATCGATGTAGGCCTGAGCCAGTATCTGCCGCCGGGCGCGCTCGATCGCCCGCGCCACGCGCTCATCGCGATCCAGCCTGGCTTGCACGGCCTCCGTCGCCAGCAATTCCTGATCGGTGATTCTCTCTGCCGCCGACGCAGTCCGGTCCGTCTGGTCGCTCGCCAGACTGCTATTGCGGGCGAGGGCGCTGTCCACATGGCGTACCGGAAATTCTTCGCCACGCAGCTGCGAGGTGGGCCGCCCCGCGGTCTTGATATCGGACTTTCCGCAGGAGCAAAGAACCACCGCGGCGGCGGCCGATAACGAAAGGGCGAGGATTCTCTTGATCATGGCTGCTGGGCGGTCGTGGATTTTCTGCTGGTGATTTGAGCCGGCGTCTTGCGACGCTTGCGACCCAATATAGATAGACGATGTTTAGCGCTGACCATCGGGTATGGTCCGAACGGACCACGCACACGATCTTCCGAATCGCCGGGCTCGTTTCCGCGGCCCGGCACTGCTGCTTGGCAGCCCCGGCGTCAGTCGGCGAGAAGACCGCTCTTGCGGCGTGCTATGAATGCCACGACCACCACACCGCAAAGCAGCGTCATCCAGTCGCCAGGCTCCGGGATTTCAGCGGTCGAGAAGAGAAATCCTGCGCCGGTGTTCCACACGCTTGCCGATGGCGGCGTCGCAACCTCTTCCGGAACGACCACTGCCGACAAATCATCCATCTCGTCATTCACGCTGGAAAAGGCGGCCAGGAGTGAGCCAGCGGCATTCTCCTCGAGGTGTTGCGCGGGCTTGGAATGTGCGGCTTGCACGGGTGCGCCACCAACGCCAGCCCCGCCGCGCACGCGCGGCTGCGTCCCGAATTCGGGCAAATTCACGATTTCCGCGAACGAATACTGGATCGAAACCCCTGAATCGAAATAGGCTCCGGCACCGGCAGACCCGGGGGCACCCGGGTGCGGAACTTGGACGGCCATGTCGGCGCGCGCCGAGCCGAGCACGCCCATCGCCGCGAAGACCACCAGCAGATTTCCCAGAGCATTCATTGGTTCTTCCTCCTGCACACAGCCGGAACGACCGGACATTGCGAGATGGTATGGGTACAGGATTACAGGGATATTCTGCGACGCATAGCCGATTGGACTAGCTGGCCGGGGAACTGAAACCGGCGGAAGAGGACTAGAAGCGGATACCGCCGGTTAGGCTGACGATATTGACTTCGTAGTCGCCGAAAGGGTCGCTGGATGCGCGGTCTTCGCGACGCAGAGCCGCTTCCACCAACACGTGACGAAGGGCACGATAGGAGACATTCAACGCGTACACGCGCATGCGGTCGGTGCGTGGTTGCACCGTGCCCAGCACCAATCCGGCATCACCGAGGTATTCCATGTTGTTGTGTTCGAGCGCCCCCGATATGGTGATTTTGGGGGTAAGGTCAAAGGCGGGACGCAATGCCACGCCGCGCAGGAAGACGAATCCCGTGTTGACTTCCTCGTAGAGACTGATGTCCCTTTGCGCCTCGGCCGTCAGGCGCAGCTTCCCCGTTGCCCTCCACTCATAGGCCGCATGATAGGTGGTGTCGTCGAAGTTCCTCTCCGGGAATTGATCATAGTTCCGGTCCACGCGACCGAGCCGCGCATTCAGGCGTGAGTGCCCTGTGATCGTCCAGCTAGTCACCAGGTCAACATTGCGCTGCTCATACGCGTTGTCGACCGGAGTCCCCGCCACCAACTGCGGAAAGGGTAATTCCGCATCGGCCACCCGCATGTTCACGCCAATTTCGTTTTCCGCCGGTGAAACGTAGCTAACCCCCAGACCGGTCCCGTCTATGTTGATGTCGTTCACCTGAAACTCGGGAACCGTATTAGACGAGCGCGAATCTATCAGTTCCCCCTTGAGCCTCCAGCGGGGCGTCATCATGTAGGCAGCATTGAAATATCCATCCTGCTTGTGCACAGGATTGGCCGTAGTGCTCTGCACCCCGCTTTGCACATTGGACAGCGAGCTCAGCGCTTTTCTCTGCGTATATCCCAACTGGCCGCTCAGGCGGTTCCCGGCCTGCCACTGCCAGAGCGCGCGCGCATTGTTGCCGGTGAAATCGAACTCGGAGAAACGGTTGTAATTATTGTGGTACCAGCCCAGTTCACCGAGAAATCTCTGCCGGCTCACCGGGACATCGAAGCGCAAACCCGCGGTCGTAGTGGTGTAGGTATCCGCCGTCGAGGATGACCCGATCGTGGTTGCCGGATCGGCTGCGTCCGACAGCCGGAAAACGTTATCGTCGTGGGTGATTGCTTCGGAAACGAACACCTCCAACTTGTCCTTCCACAGCGCGCCCGCGTTCGCGGCCGGCAGGAGCATTCCGATGGCAAAGGCCGCAGCCTGGACTAACGGCGTGCGGCGAAGATACTTTTGCGTGAATAGGGAGTTCTCGGGATTCCGGTGGCACAAGGGGCCCGGTGATTGCTGACATGCGGCCATGCGGCCCCCGCGGAATTCAAAGCGTGAGAATACGCAACTCCAGTGCCTTGCCGACCGCCTGGGCACGGTTGACCACGTTGAGTTTGCGCAATATTTTTTGCACATGGTTCTTGACGGTCAGAGGGCTGATAGTAAGGATGGCGCCAATCTCGAAATTGCTCTTTCCCAGGTAGATCCACCGCAGGATCTCCTGCTCCCTTGGCGTGATTGTGCTGGTTTTAGCGGGTTTCGGGGCGTCGTTTTCCCGGGTACGCCCGCTCATTCGCGCGCGAATCCATGCCGAGTGCAGAAACGGCACGACCAATTGCGCGATGTACGCCTGCCGGTGCGCGTCCGCTCCGGGCATGCAGGCAAAGGTGAAAAAACTTTCCGTCTTGCCGTCGGAGTCGTGCACACCGTGGGCAACCAGGCGGGTGGCGCCAATTCCGTCCAGCTCGCGGGCGAAGGCCCCTCCGGCCAAGGCACTGAGGTCATCAACCTCGCAAACCACCGGACGGAAACGCCGCTCCTCCCAGGCCTTCAGAAAACCCGGCGCCACCGGCGCGTCTCTCAGAAAGGCTTCGCTGAGCATGGTGGGATCCGCTGCATTCATCGCAAAGCTGTCGACGGAAAGCGATAGGGGTTCACCGCTGCGCAGTGCGCAGATCAGCGCTTCGTGCCTGAGCAGGCTTTGCAGCATTCCCTGCGTCCAGCTGAAGAAATGCGGTCGCGAATGCACTCTCAGCGAAGCATCCAGGTTCAGCATAAGAGACTCCTGCTCGACCACGCTCAAGGTCTCCGCCACCCCGGTGGCGAAATCCTTGTCCACACCGTAGTCTGCAGCGAGCCCGGCGTCGGGCTCATAACGTGGCGGCAGTTCGTGCTTGCTGAGTTGCATCATGCGATTCACCGTCAATAGTCAGGACGACAATATAGTTGCTGACGTATTACATGGAGATGACACGCCAAATAAACGTAGCCCGATCATGTTCCCTTGCCTCAAGCCGTTATTTCGATGGGCATCGACGATTCGTTGAGCGACCCGACGTTTGGCTCGGCCTGCCAAGCCGGCGGTTGGGTGAGCAAGCCAGCGGGCGGTGCCTAGTCCAATGGGGCTATCGCGGGAGCACGCACGCCGCGTCAACGTTGAACGTTGCCAGGCATAAGCTGTTTCCCCATCGAGGGTCCGCACGTCAACCTTCAGCCCGCACGGATTTCCACCTTGCCTGCCTTTCACGATACTCAACCACGCCTCCTGCTGCGCCAGCTTGGCCCGGCCGCACTGACTCGCCAGGCAATCGATCCGGTGGTGGCGATCGCCACTCTGGTCATTTCTGTCCTGTGGTTCGAAGGGCGGTTCGATGGCTCCTACCTGATTCTCGCGTTGCTGGTGTTCTCGATGACTTATCCGAACTCTCTGGCACGGCATGCGTCGGATTCCGCCGCGCTGTTGCGCGACGTGGTCACGGGTTGGCTGGCAATCGTCGCGTTGCTGACTCTGATCGGATGGGTGTCGGGGACACTGGGCTCCTTCGACCAGCGTGCAATCCTGGCGTGGATGGTCGCGACCCCGCCGTTGCTGTTCGCCGCGCACCGCCTCATACCGGTGATCCTGCCGTGGCTGCTCGCCACCGAAGGGTTGCAACGAACCGCCGTCGTAGCGGGGGCGAATGAGACCGGCTGCCGGCTTGCAGAACGAATCGGCGCGAGTCCCATGCTCGGCATCCGCGTCGCCGGTTTCTTCGACGACCGCGCCCCGGACCGGATCGAGGCCCTCAGCGGCAGCACCTGCCTGGGTTCTCTGAGCCGGCTTGCGGAGTACGTCAAGGCGCACCGCATCGACCTGATCTACATCGCCTTGCCGATGGCTTCGCAACCGCGAATTCTCCGCTTGCTGGAGGAGTTGCACGATACGACCGCATCGATCTACTTTGCCCCGGACATCTATCTGATCGATCTGATTCAGGCGCGGGTGGATACGATCGGGGGGCTGCCGGTTGTTGCGGTGTGCGAGTCGCCGTTCTATGGGGCCAGCGGCCTGATCAAGCGCGTCAGCGACATCGTCCTTGCAGCCGCGATCCTGACGCTGATTTCGCCGCTGATGCTCGCCATCGCTGTCGGCGTGAAACTGAGCTCGCCGGGACCGGCATTGTTCAAGCAGCGTCGTTACGGGCTGGATGGCAGGGACATAGTGGTATACAAATTCCGCTCGATGCGCGTGCTCGAGGATGGCCAGGTCATCAAGCAGGCCACGCGCGACGACCCCCGGGTGACGCCGTTCGGCGCCTTCCTGCGAGCCACATCGCTCGACGAGTTGCCGCAATTCATCAACGTGCTGCAAGGACGCATGAGCGTCGTCGGGCCGCGTCCTCACGCCATCGCCCACAACGAGATGTACCGCAAGCTCATCCGCGGCTACATGATCCGGCACAAGGTAAAACCAGGCATCACTGGGTTGGCGCAGGTTAACGGGCTTCGAGGGGAAACCAGTTCCCTCGACAGAATGCAGATGCGCATCGAGTACGATCTTGCCTACCTCCGCAGTTGGTCGTTGCTGCTCGACCTGCAGATCGTGCTGAAAACCGTCTTCGTCGTCCTGCGGCGGCAGAACGCCTACTGACAGACGATCATTCGTCATCGATGCGAAACCGGTAACCCATTCCACGCACCGTTTCGATGACCCGGTCATGCCCGGACGGCGCCAGCGCTTGGCGAAGCCTGCGAATGTGGACATCTACAGTGCGTTCTTCCACGAAGGCGTCATGGCCCCAGATCTCGTCGAGGAGTCGCGCGCGGGTCAATACCCGCCCGGTGTGCGTCATGAAGAAATGCAACAAGCGGAACTCGGCGGTCCACAGATGGATCTCGACGTTTCCTGCGCTGATGCGGTGCGCCGCCGGATCCAGCACCAGCCCCGAGATCTCGACCACGTCGTCGGTCAGCTGCGGTGTGCGCCGGCGCATCACCGCCTTGATGCGGGCGAGCAGCTCACGCCCGGAATACGGCTTGGTCACATAGTCGTCAGCGCCGCCTTCCAGAGCGGTGACCTTGTCTTGCTCTCCAGCCCTTTCGCTGATAAGGACGATCGAGATATCACGGGTGCGCTGATCGGTGCGAAGCCGGCGCGTGAACGGTAATCCTGGAGCGCCCGGCGGGATCGAATCAAGCAAAACCAGGTCAGGCCGCATTTCGCGCACCAGAGCCTCGGCCTCCTTGATGTCGCTGGCGCAACGGACCTTGTATCCGGAATTTTGCAGACTGGCAGCCAGAAGCTGCCGGGAAGATGTCGCGTCTTCGACTACGAGGATGGAACCGTCCATGGGTTTCCTCTTCGATCATGTCCCGAAAGGCGTCCGTGCGCTGATGCCTCGCGCCCGCGGATCGCCGCGCCCGTCATCGGAGTTTTGGCCCCAACATGGTATTGACGACTATGCCCTTCCTTTACCGCGCAATCTGTGCGGTTGCACACTTAATCCATAGGAAGCCGGGAGTTCCGGCGATTTCCGCATCCAAAACACCGCACACCATTTCGTGCGCTGGCGCACATTGTGCGGGAGTGAGTCAGGCCTCATGCGGGTGTCCGGCAGATGCCCGATTGGGCTCGCCGGTGCGGACGGCCAATCAGGACTGATTCGCGGTTTCCGCCTGGTGGGGACGCGATATCGGGATGGAGACAGACACAGTGGTACCGCGGCCGGACGCTCCGCGGATATTGACTTCGCCGCCAAAAAGCTGGGCCCGTTCCCGCATGCCAAGCAGTCCGAGAGACTTCTGGCCGCGAATCTGGCTTTCGGATATGCCGATTCCATCGTCCACCACTTTTAGCTTGAGAATGTCGCCGGTAATGCTCAGGTTCACCTCGACGCTGCTTGCCTTGGCATGGCGCGCGATGTTCGTAAGGATTTCCTGGAATATCCTGAACACCGCAGTCGACAGTTCTTTGTCCAGATCCAGATCCTCCTCCGGAAGCTTGAGCCGGCAGCGCATGCCCATACGCTTCTGAAACTCCCTGGCTTGCCAGGTAAACGCGGCAACCAGACCCATGTCGTCTAGTATCTCCGGTCTCAGGCCGGTCGATATCCTGCGGATCAGGTGCATGGTGGAATCGATCAGGCCGCACATGGTTTCGGCTTTTTCCACCAGCTGTTTCTCCGTTCCTGCAAGGCGCTTGGCCAGCCAGGTTACGTCCATCTTGAGGCCGGTCAGCACCTGTCCCAGTTCATCATGGATCTCGCGTGCAATTCGCGCCCGCTCTTCCTCGCGCACTGAAATAAGCCGCGCGGCCAGGGCCCGCAACTGCACCTCCGATTCCCGCAGATGTACCTCGGCGATTTTTCTTTCGTTGATTTCATTGCTCAGCGCGGCGCTCTTCTTGTGCAAATCGACAAATACCGCAACTTTTGATCGCAGCACCTCCGGCACCAGCGGCTTGATCAGATAATCCACCGCACCGACTTCGTAACCGCGGAACGCGGATTCCATTTCCGTGGCGCCCCCTGTCAGGAAAATAATCGGGGTATGCCGGGACCGCGCACGCCGGCGGATCATCCGAGCCGTTTCGAAACCGTCCATTCCCTGCATGCGCACGTCGAGAAGAATGACCGCCATGTTGTGTTTGAGAACCAGGCGCAAGGCCTCCTCGCCAGACTGCGCACGCAGCAGGTTTTGTCCGAGCGGTTCCAGAAGTGCCTCGAGCGCCAGCAGGTTCCTGGGCTCGTCGTCCACCATCAGAATGTCAGCCTTCCAGTTCTCCATGCGCAATTCCACGCAATGGATGCGCCGGTAGCGGCGCGAATCCACTGCACGTCCTGGTTATTTCTAATCTGTGTGTGCGGCTTTCGGCGGCCGCGAACGCAATTTCCCTTGACCGGAATACTTCGATCGCCGGTGACCCGCTAGCATGGGCCGGCAGGGGATCGAACATGAGCGTAGTCAGGGACTTGGACCGAAAGGAGAAGATACACCGTCTCGGCCCCTTCTGCGACACGGCGCAAAATGCAAGTGGACGACCGTTTGGTCGCCCACTTGTTACGTCAGCGCATGAACCACTATGAGAGGAATTTCAAAACACTCGGCATCGACCCGTACGTTGCCTCGAGCGCCTCATGCACTCGCGGTGAGGCATATTCAGCGAAAACGCAGCAGCCGGCTCAGAAGGAATCCAGCCGCTACCGCTATGCCGAGCGCCGTTACCGGGCGATTCCGAACATAACCGCGGGCCTGCTCCAGCGCCTTCGCCTGTGCATTCTTCAACTGCTCGCCCGTCGCGCTGAGTGTTTCCGCAGCCTGTCCGGCCGCGCTGGCGATCTTGTCGACCGCCTGGTGAGCGCCTGAGGCAAGGCGGTCTACAACGGGACGCGTGGCATCCGATACTTTATCTATTGCATCATGGGCGCCCTCGCTGGCCTGATCCAGGGTCCTCCCCAATGCGCGCCTGCCGTCCTTGGTACTCGGCGCAATGTTGCCGGTTGTTTCCATGACTTTCTCCTCTATGCAATACGTGTCGAGGGTGAGAGGGCTACTCAATTCATGATCAGATAGATGATCACCAGCACGATCACCGGCACGCCGAGCAACCATCCAAGAACATACTTGCCCATCACCTTTCTCCTTTTCCTGACGAGAAGGTCCTCAAGGACCCGCGCCAGCTCCTTTAGCCGTCAAGGCAGCCGACGGTCCGAGGCATCGAACCCCGGCATGCCTGGTTCGGTCACTGAACGCGAATGTCGTTCTCGACCGCGGTCACGCCCTTGATACCACGCGCAATCTCCTCGGCTTTGTTCGCCTCCTGCCAGCTTTCCGCGGTCCCGGATAAGTGGACAACGCCCTTGGAGGTGTCAACTTCGATGTTGTGTGCTTTGACGTCGTGGTCGGCCACCATCTTCGACTTCACCTTGCTGGTGATCCACGCATCATCGACATACGCGCCGGTTTTCTGTCCCGTGCCGCCTGAACTGGCGCAACCCGCCAGGCCCAGGATCAGGGCTCCGGCAACCAGCAAATTTCCTCTGAATGTTTTGTTCATCTTTCACTCCTGGTGATAGGTGAGTTCGTCATATGGCCGGGGTTGTGGACCCCGGCGCGATTACATACCAACAAATTGTTGCGTCACCGAAGCTACACCCGCACTCCGAGCGCCTTCTGTGCGCTCGCACACATACAGCCGGACGGCGCAGGCCGTCGGGCGAACGGATAGCTGCGCCGCAAGCCCGGGCGCAAGCGGGCGTGCGCATGCAAACAATTCGCGGACCGCCCGAAGACGCCGCGCGCGCGAATGCGCCGTCTAACGCGCAAACGCGACCCACAACGCTGCCGTCACCGACAGCGCGGTCAAGCGATCATCCGTGTTGACGTGTGGCCGCAGCTTGGCCGATAACGGGGTTTGATAAGCGCTCTGGGCCAGGTGGCGCGCCTGCACGTGCCACTCGAGAAAAGTCGCAACCTCGGTCAATTCCTCACTGCCCTCACCTGCACACCAAGTACCGGCTTCGGACTCGGCCGAGGGTTTGGTCAACGCGGGCGCCCCCAGTGCTGTGCAAATCCCTCTGTTGGCGACCGCTGACACTTGCGCCACGTCGGACCTGATTTCATCGTTCTTGCTGTACGCCGGGGTGAGCATTGCCGACAACACCGCACCAGGGGCGGGAATATCGTTGGTCCCGCCGATGGAAGATGAGCCCCATGTGAGCAGGAGGGCGGTTGCGCAGGGCAGGATCATCGAGACGGCCGGAATGCGGCCCGGCCAGTTGGAGCGTTGTTGAGTGACTTGCGTATGCATGTCGTTGTCCTTTCGATTTGGGCTGACCTGCGCGTACATCGCGACGATGACCGCGCGCTTTGTCCGCGAACTCGGTTCAGCTCCCCTTTGCCATACCGGAATTGCGACCACAGCGTAGACGCCACGGCCGGGACAGTCCGTTCGCTGGAACACATAGTCCGGAACCCGAACCGACCGGGGTATGCGCCGTTTGCCTTACCGGGACGCATCGATTCGACACCACGGCAGACGCATCAGGTGCCCATCATGGCGATGCAATTTGACGTTAATCCACCGCCAAGCGCAGGAATGCATGCGGCAGGCAAGAGGTGCCGGCCTTCCAACATTGATTGCTAAACAGGATCTTATGGTGGCAAGACGCCTTGCGACTATCGGGGGTCAGGTGCCGAATCGTGCAGAACCTGTCGCCATCGTGGAGGCAAGTCGCAATTGTGACGCTTCAGGGCCGGGACCCGGGTAGTCGCAAATAGATTTCGGGATCTCCGCAAGGTGATTTTCTTGATAGATGAGGACTACATGAACAGGTTCGAAAAGTTTGGCGTACCGAGGTGGGTCGTGGCATGTCTGCTGGCGGCTTTGGTTGTCGCGTGCGGGACTGGTGGAGGGGAAGGAGATGACTCACAAACCACGCCCCCCGGCGCGGGGACGGGCGTAGGCGGCGCGGGGCGCGGTCCTGCGCCGGTGAATCTGCAGACCGCCGGCAATTTTGCGCTTCTGGCCGAGTCAGCCATTACCAACCTGCCCGCCTCCTCCGTCACGGGCAACGTGGGATTGAATCCTGCGAGTGGGTCCGGCATTGGTCTCACGTGCGCGGAGGTCGCGGGGATCATCTACACCCGCGATTCTGCCGGTCCGCCGTGCAGGGTGAGGGACAGTGCCCGCCTGACCAGGGCTGTCGCTGACGGCGTGACTGCGTTTTTCGATGCGAAGGATCGTCAGCCGGATTATGTCGACCTCCACAGAGGAAACTTGGGCGGGCTCAATCTCGGCCCCGGTACCTATAAATGGAACAGCGGAGTAACGATTCCTGCCAACCTCACACTTACCGGAGGGCCCAATGATGTCTGGATCTTCCAGATATGGCAGCTCGACATCGACCTCAGTGTCCACGTGAGCCCGGGCGTGCAGATTGTCCTCGCCGGTGGCGCCCTGCCCCAGAACGTCTACTGGGAAATAAACAATGCGGAACTGGGAGCGAACTCCCACTTCGAGGGCATCATCCTTGCCGATAACGCGATAGTCATGGGCACGGGCGCCTCCATAGTCGGCCGAGTGTTGGCAGGCAGCGTCGCGAGTCTCGACCACAATACCGTGACCCAACCCGGGCCGTAAGCTGAATCATTCGAAGTGGAGACGGCGGCTCTACGTGCCGCAAAACAGAATCGGGAATCTTCCTGACCGCGATTCCATCGCACCGCCGAACGCACAGCTGATATGTGACTACAAAGCGGGCGGTGTGGCGATGCGTGGATTCGCCGGGCGATTTGGAAACGCTCCCGAAGGCAGGCGAGGTTGACGTCCAGCCGCTCTCTATCCGGCCATTTCCTCCAGAATCGTGGCCGTCTCTTTTTGCACGTGTACCTCGACCTGGTGCTCCCGGCGATCGTCCACTAGCCGTATGACCGGCTCTGATTGCACGACCCCGTCCACGGTCACGGTGGTCTCCTCCTTTACGCCGGAGCTTTGCCGCACAGCGACGTGGTAAGTGGTTCCGCGATAGCGGTAGTGCAGCTGGAATCCTTCCCAGTCGGCCGGCAGGCACGGCGCAATATGCAGTTGGTCGACGGTCAATTTCAATCCCAACAGCGATTCGATGATCAGCCGGTACATCCAGCCTGCCGAGCCCGTGTACCAGGTCCACCCGCCGCGACCTGTGTGCGGCGAGGCTGCATAGACATCGGCAGCCACCACGTACGGCTCTACTTTATATATAGCCACGCCCTCGGGCGATCCTGCATGGCTTACCGGACTGATCATGGTAGTAAGTTCCCATGCGCGCCGGTTGTCGCCCACCGCGGCGAACGCCATGGCAGTCCAGATCGCGGCATGCGTATACTGGCCGCCGTTTTCCCGCACGCCGGGGACATAGCCTTTGATATAACCCGGATTCAGTTCCGATTTGTCGAAGGGCGGATCCAGAAGCTGGATCAGCCCATGCTCCCGCCGCACCAGACGCCGGTCCACCGCGGCCATGGCCATGCGGGAGCGGGCCGGATCGCCGGCCCCCGAGAGCACCGACCAGCTTTGTGCGATCGCATCGATCTGGCATTCGTCGTTGGCCGACGAACCCAGCGGAGTTCCGTCGTCGAAGAAAGCCCGCAGGTACCATTCGCCATCCCAGCCGTGCTTCTCGATGTTGCGGCGTAGTTGAGCGGCCTCGCCCTGGCAGCGCTGGACGAACGTCGCGTCCCCGCGCATCGCCGCGACCTCCGCAAACTGCATGAGCAGGCTATAGAGGAAAAATCCCAGCCAGATGCTTTCACCTTTGCCGTGGATGCCCACGAGGTTCATGCCATCGTTCCAGTCCCCGGTGCCGATGAGTGGCAGGCCGTGCTCGCCGAAGCGCAGGCCCATCTTGATGGCTTGCACGCAGTGTTCGTACAGACTGGCCACGGTTCCCGACTGGCCTGGCAGATCAAAATACGAATCCTCGTCGGCGTTGACCGGGCGGCCCTCGAGGTATCGGCCGGGTTCGTCCAGCACCCCGGTGTCCCCGGTTGCCAGCACGTAGCGACAGGTCGCCAGGGGCAGCCAGAGAAAGTCGTCGGAACAATGTGTGCGCACACCGCGGCCCGAGGGAGGGTGCCACCAATGCTGAACGTCCCCTTCAATGAACTGACGGCTCGCGCACAGCAGCAGTTGCGCGCGCAACCGTTGCGGCTCCGCATGGATGAGGGCCATTGCATCCTGCAATTGATCGCGAAAACCGAAGGCACCTCCCGATTGGTAGTAACCGCTGCGCGCCCAAAGGCGACATGCCATGGTCTGATACACCAACCAGCCGTTGGTCAGCACATCGATCGCCGGATCGGGCGTCTGCACCTGCACCGCGTCAAGCGTGTGGCTCCAGTAGTGCCAGACCTGTTCCAGCGCGCCGCGCGCCACCGCAGGTCCGCGAAAACGTTGGACCAGCTGGGTGGCCTCGTTGGCGTCCCGGCCAACGCCCAAGGTGAATACGATTTCACGCTCCTGTCCGGCAACCAGGTCGAACGGTATCTGGATCGCCGCACAAGGATCCCGCCCGGTCCCGACTTTCCCTGAAAGCCGCTGGCGGCTCATCGCTGCGGGATTCTTCATCGTGCCGTTGCGTCCGAGGAACTCGGTCCGGTCGCCGCCGACGGTTCGGGTTCCTTCGCCCGCATCGTAGAAGGCGACCCTGCCGCCGAATTCCGTGTTGTACGGATTGCGCGCGAACAGCGCGCCGCTTTCGGGATCGATCTCGGTGATCACGTGCATCATCGTCTTCGGCCGCAGATCGCCGAGCACCCATTCTGCATACCCGGTGGCCGAGAGGCGGCGCGGCCGGCCGGATTCGTTGCGCACCTTCAGCACTGCGAATTTGACCGGTGCATCCGCAGCGACGTAAACCCAGAGTTCAGAGCGGATGCCGCGCTCGGTGTGCTCGTATACGCTGTAGCCGAATCCGTGGCGGGTCACGTACGGCGTCGACCCGCGGGCGGGAAGAGGCGTGGGAGACCAGAAATGTCCGCGCTCTTCATCACGGATGTAATAGGCCTCGCCACTGCCATCGCTCACCGGATCGTTGTGCCAGGGCGTGAGACGCAGCTCGTGCGCATTCTCGCCCCAGGTGTAGCCCAGACCGCTCTCCGAGACGACAGTGCCGAACTGCGGATTGGCGAGAACGTTCGCCCAGGGGACCGGCGTCACCTGGTCGCGCGCGGTGGAAATGACGTACTCGCGCCCATCCGGCGTGAATCCGCCGATTCCGTTGGGCAGCAGCAGATCGGTACGCGGCGGTGCCGGGGTCGCAACCGCTTCGGGGCGCTGGATCCGCGCCGGCGTAAACTGCGCGACCCGCAAGTCCGGCGGAGCGCGGCGATTGATCTGTTCGGAGAGGGTGCCGCGGCTGTCGTCGATGATGGCGCGCGCAACAGTTTGCAGCAGAATCCGGTCCTCGTTCGAGATGTGCTCCGCCGGCCTCACGAAGACGCCGCCAGGCCGGTCCAGCACATTGGCCTCGATGCCCGCGGCAATCAGCCCCATGATCTGCTCGTGCAGCAATTGCCGGTAGCCGGTGTGGTCCTCGTTCCAGATGATCAGGTCCGCCGCCAGCCCTTTCAGGCGCCAATAGGCATGGGCGCGCACGAGTTGGCGCACCAGGTTGATATTGTCGGGATCGCCGATTTTCAACAGCACGATCGGCAAATCCCCGGATATGGCATAGCCCCACAGCCCGGATTGGCCGCGGCGGTTCTGCATGATGATGGAGGCCTCGGCACGCAACGCGGGATTGGCGTAGATGACCGAACCGGCAAGGCGCCCATAAAGTTGTGCATCGGCGGCCGTCGCATTGATCTGCTGCAGGACTACCTGGCTGTGCGTCCAGGCAAGTTCGAAGACGCGGTCCGCAAGACGGCGGTCCTGGTATTTCTCCAACAGGCTCAGGGCCGCATCCCGCGTTTCGCCGATGCCGGAGACGATGTTGATGGTGGCCGTCTGGTCGGGCTCGAGCGTGATTCGATAGCGGATCGCAACGATCGGATCGAGCACCGAGCCCTCCGTACCGGAGAGCGCCGCGGAATCGCTCATCGCCCGCGGGTCGGCAACGGTATTGCCGCGGCCGATGAAACGCATGCGGTCGGTTTCGTAGGAAATATCGGTAACGTTCGCGCCGTGCACGGCCATAAGGTGCAGCATGCATGGCGCCGCCTCGTCCTCGGAGCGGGGCCGCCGGGTACAGAGGATCGCCTGGCGCGGGCGGATGATCTCGGTTTGAACGAAGAGATTGCTGAACGCCGGATGCAAAGAATCCGCGGCGGGAGAGGCGAGCACGACCTCCGCGTAGCTCGTCAGTTCGATGGTTCTGGAAGCACGTGAACGGTTGATCAGGGTGATCCGCCGCAGCTCGATGTCATCTTCCGGCGATACCGCGATCTCGGTGTGAGTATCCAGCTCGAAGTCGGTGCGGCGGAACTCCACGCGCCCTTCGGTAAAGATCGCTTCATAGTTGTCCGCCCGCTTGAGCGTCGGTTGATGCGCGGTGGACCAGAACTCCCCGCTGGTCACGTCGCGGACGTAGCAGAACGTGCCCCAGTTATCCCGGGTGCCATCTTCGCGCCAGCGCGTCACGGCGAGGTCTTTCCAGCGGCTGTAACCACCGCCCGCGCTGGTGACCATCAGGTGATAGCGGCCATTGGACAGAAGCTGTACTTCCGGCACGGGCGAGTCGGGATTGCTGTACATCCGCACGGGCGACTCGGCATCGCCCGAGTTGGTCCGCACCTCGGCAAGCTCGCCGCTGTGCATGCGGAATGCGGTGGCCTTGGGAACGCGTTCCTGCAGCAGCAGCGCCGTGGCCCGGAAAAGGGGATCCGATTCGAACCGCTTTTGCATCGGCCGGTCGAGGATGTGATAGGCCAGAGCGAGCAGGCTCATGCCCGCGTGATGCGCCATGAACGAGCGCACTATGGCATTGGATTGCCCGCGCGGCAGGCGCGACGGCGTGTAGTCCACCGCCTCGTAGTAACCGTATCGGTGCGCGACCCCCGCGTCGGCGAGGCGCTGAAGATTTTCACAGGCCTCCTCGGGCGCCACCATCAGTGCCAGGACAGTGGCATACGGCGCGATGACCAGGTCCTCGGCCAGCCCGCGCTTGAGGCCCAGGCCGGGAACGCCGAAGGCGCGATACTGGTAGTTGAGGCGCACATCGATGGTGTTGTAGCCGGATTCGGAAATGCCCCACGGCACCCCGCGCTGGCGGCCATATTCGATCTGTCTCTGCACCGCCGCCTTGCCGGTCTGATCAAGCAGCGAATTTTCGTACGTCGGCATGACCAGCAGCGGCATCAGATACTCGAACATCGAGCCGCTCCAGGAAACCAGAACCGGCTCGCCGCCGACGGTGGTGAGCATGCGGCCCAGCGCAAACCAGGACTCCTGCGGCAATCGTCCCTGCGCAATCGCCACGAACGTGCACAGCCGCGCTTCGGAAGCCAGCAGATCGTAATAGCTCGAATCGCACCGGTGCTCGCCGACGTTGTAGCCGATCGTCAGCAGATGGCGATCCTCTTCGAACAGGAAGTCATATTCGATGTCGGCAAATTCGCTCGCCTGGTGCGCCAGCTGCTCGGCGGCGGCGATACGTTCCGCGGCACGCTGGCTCGCCAGCGCAATGAACCCTTCCAGCTTGTTATCGCGCTCACCGCCCGTCGCGTTCGAGGCGGACCGCTGTTCGTCCGCACCCGCCAGCTTCGCATCCAGTCCCGCCAGTTCGCGCAGGGTTGGTATGCCACTGATGCCCGGAATTGCAATTTCGCCCGGTCCATTGTCAGCGGAAGAAGACGCTGTCCACGGCGCGAGAAAGGTGAGGTCGTCGAGCGCGTCCTGACATTGCCGCGACAGGACTTCCGTCCACCATTGCGCTTCCGTCTCGCCGGAACCCGCGAGGGTGGCGGTGGCATCCGCTATGGAATGCTGCAGGCGCTGCAGCCACGAGCGCGTCGCGGCAAGAGTGGCCGTACGGGAATCGTCTGCTGAATCCAGTTCGGCTTGCAGTTGCACGAGCCGCACCGGCACCGATCCGGCAACCGCGTCTACCAGAATCCCCAAAGTATCGCGCAATCCCTCGAGCAGGCGCGGTCCGACGATCTTGCAATCGGCGAGCGCGAGAAGTCCCGGGCGCAAGGTCAGCAGATGGGCCGCGAGGTTGCCGCTGTCCACGGTGGAGATATAAGCAGGCAGCAGCGGCTTGAGCGACTGGGTGTCGTACCAGTTGTAGAAGTGGCCGCGCTGGCGTTCCAGACCCGCCATCGTGCCCAGGGTATTGGAGGTGCGCTCGATGAGCCGGCCGGCGGAGATGTAGCCAAAATCATGCGCCGACAGATTGGCCAGCAACGCCAGCCCGATATTGGTCGGCGAGGTACGATGCGCGACTCCGACAGCGGGCTGCTCCTGATAGTTGTCGGGCGGCAACCAGTTGTCTTCCGGCCCGACAAAAGTGTCGAAGAAGGCCCAGGTCCTGCGCGCAGCTTTCCGCAGGAACACGGTCTGCTCCTGCGACAGCGTGGCCGTGCGGTCAACGAGCGGACGGCTGAACCACCATGCAATGACCGGCGATAGCCACCATAGAGCGAGAATCGGCGCGGCAACCAGCAGTGCGGCCGGCCGCAGCGCCGCCAGATGGATCGCGATGGTAGCGGCAATCGCGGCCCCTGCCCACATCGCTCGCCAGCTGTCGGCGAGCCCGCTGCCGTTAGTGCTATCCGTTGTACCCGACAGCGTCCACTCGAGCAGCCGCCTGCGGGTGAACAGCATGCGTCCCGCCGTGCGCAGGATTGCGTCGAGACTGTAGCAGGCCTCGTAAGGCAGGCATGCGAGTGTAAACACGAGCTGAGATGCGCGCCGTTTGGCCGATTGCCCCGCGGCGGCCAGATGCTGGCGGAGCAGAACATCGCGCGGTTTTTGAAACACCTCCACCGTCAAGGCAATCAGGGCTGGAATCGCGAGGATCCCGAGTACTGACAAGGTCCAGAACCAGGCCGGCGACAATAACGTCCACCCGAGCAACAGGAGCAGGGTCAGCCCTGTCGGCACCAGGCTGCGCCGCAGGTTGTCGAAGATCTTCCATCGTGAAAGTGCCGAGAGCGGATTCTTTTGCCGCCGCCCGGCGGCGCCCGGAACGCCCGGCAGCAGCCAGCGCGCAATCTGCCAATCTCCGCGTATCCAGCGGGAGCGCCTGCTCACGTCTGCGCGATAGCTGTAAGGATCTTCCTCATATAAGTGCGCGTCGCTCAACAGGCCCGAGCGCGCGTAGCAGCCTTCGAGCAGGTCGTGGCTGAGGATCCGGTTCTCCGGGAAACGTCCGGCCAAAGCGCGTTCGAAAGCATCGACGTCATAGATGCCCTTGCCCACGAAGGAGCCTTCCCGGAACAGGTCCTGGTAGACATCCGAAACGGCGCGCGTATATGGGTCGATGCCCGCCTCGGCGCCGCACATGCGCGCATAGGGCGAGCGGTTCGCGCCCTGCAGGCTCGCAGCCACGCGCGGCTGCAGAATGCCATAACCCTCCACCACCAGTTCCCTGGC
>Ga0134123_10000409_pt1 | contig 28719 bp, 24 predicted proteins | sample KB303_FD_96460 | JGI IMG/M metagenome (GOLD analysis project Ga0134123, IMG submission 96460) | Terrestrial soil microbial communities without Nitrogen fertilizer from Kellogg Biological Station, Michigan, USA - KB3-0-3 | ecosystem: Environmental > Terrestrial > Soil > Unclassified ...
TGGTCCCCAATGCGATGGTCCGCGAAATCGTCGTCAGCAAGGACGGCAAAGCGGAAGCCGTCTCCTATGTGGACAAGTCGACCCGCTCGGAGAAGAAGATCTATGCGAAGGCGTTTGTGGTTGGAGCGAGTGCGTGCGAATCGGCGCGGCTGTTGCTGAATTCGAAGTCAACCTTGTTCCCGGATGGCTTGGGGAACTCTTCGGGCGTCGTGGGTCGCTATCTCACCGATAGCGTAGGCAGTTCGGGCGGCGGATTTGTACCACGCCTTCTGAAAATGCCGCCGCACAATCATGATGGGGTGGGTGGCATGCACATGTACGTGCCGTGGTGGAAGTACGACCGCAAAAACGAATTTTTGCGCGGATATCACATTGAACTGGGCGGCGGACGCAACATGCCGGGGGTCGGGGAGTTCGGCCCGCTTTGTGAGACCTACGAAGGCTACGGATCGTCCTTAAAGAAGAAGTGCCGGGAGATGTACGGCACTTATATCGGGTTCGCTGGACGCGGAGAAATGATTCCCAACGAGCACACGTATTGTGAAATCGATCCCGGTACGGTGGATGAGTGGGGGATTCCGGTTCTGCGCTTCCATTTCGAATGGAGCGAGAACGAAATCAAGATGGCGCGCGACATGCAGCAGACCTTCCGCGAGATTGTCGAAGCAGCTGGGGGAACCTATTATGAGCGAACCACTCCCGACGGCCCGAATCCCTACGGGATCCAGGACGGAGGCGTCATTATTCACGAGCTGGGTGTCGTGCGTATGGGCAACAACCCGAAAACCTCGGCGCTGAATGGCTATTGCCAAGCGCATGATGTGAAAAATGTGTTCGTCACCGACGCGGCCTCCTTTGTCAGCAATCCGGACAAAAATCCAACTCTGACGATCATGGCGCTCTCCTGGCGGGCGTCGGACTATCTGCTCGATCAGGCGAAGAAGGGGAACCTATGAGCTCACAGATTTCGCGCCGTTCGATCCTGAAATCGCTCACCATGGGCGCGGCCGCCACCTCTGTGCTGCGGATCATTCCGCTTCATGCCGCTGAGCACGCGCACCGCATGATCGCGGCGGAAAAAAAAGCGGCGGCGGGAGCCTACACTCCGAAATACTTCGACGCGCACGGATACCGGACTCTGCAGTCCCTATGCCAAGCAATTTTCCCCGCAGACTCGGACTCCGGGGGGGCCATGGAGGCTGGCGCACCCGAATTCATCGATCTGCTGACGAGCGAAAATAGGGACTATCAGCGCGCTTTGGGCGGCGGCATCATGTGGCTGGACGGAGCCTGCATCGATCGCTATGGAAAGGTGTATCTCGACTGCGCTCCCGAGCAACAGAAAGAGATCCTCGACAAAATTGCCTATCGCAAGAATGCGGTCGCCGATTCCTCGTTGAGCCAGGGAGTCGAATTCTTCTCTTTCTTGCGCAACATGGCGGCCGACGGGTTCTTTACTAGCGAGATCGGAATCAAATACCTGGGCTACATGGGGAACACCTTCCTCAAGGAGTTCCCCGGCTGTCCGCCTGTTCCCGAAGCTTGATCAGGTCCCTCACTGATTCGACAATGACCTCTGGCCTGGCCAAGGGTATGTCGTGTCCGCTGCCTTGAGCGATAACAAACTTTGAATCCCGGGAAAGCATCGCCCAGGCACGTTGTTGTTGCGTGTGACTCGCCGCCGATACCGCATCCGGCCCGGTTGCTGGATCCCGTGCGATTACAACCAGAGGCAAACTACCGAGGTCCGCGATTTGTCGAATCTCTTGCACGGTTACGGGGAAGGCTGCATCTTCCCGGAAAATGGTTCTTATGTTTTCCGGTTGGCAGTTCAATGCGCGCTTAATCCGAAGAGTTTCTTGAGGCCCTCCGCCACACCATCCTCGTGAGCGCGGCAGCCCAAACGGCATCGTAAATTGCATGAGACGAAGCCAAAAACGTGATTGCCACGAACTCTGCTTTAGGCCATCCGGATGAGAGCTGTCCACGAGCACCACGCCTGCAACCTGGCTGGGAAACTTGTGCGCGAACATGATCGCGTCCAGGCCACCGAATGAATGCCCGACAAGAATGTACGGCGGCTTTTCTCCCGCCGCTTCGAGCAGCCGGCGAAGCTCCTCCGCCATCCGGCTGGGGAGCCGTGGCTGCGGGCTGGGATCGCTCCAGCCATATCCTGCGCGATCAAACGAACAGACCCGCGCAAACTGGGATAGCTTCGGCTGCACCAGATTCCAGTCGAGGTAGGTGGCCTGGTGTCCGTGCTCGAGAATGACCGTGGGTCCGCCAGAGCCGGTGCAATAAAGATGCAATTTGTACCCGCCCAAGTCGACCAAGCTGCCGGGCGGCCGAAACTGCGCCGCGTCGTGGGCACGAGCACGTTGCTCGTACGCCAATCCAACGCATGCCAGGATAAGTACCAGTACCAACTCGGCTGCAATCACCAGGCGAAAGCCGCGAAGGTAGGTGCAAGCAAGCTCCTGGTTTCCGGCGACTCCGAAGAGCAGAGCACTCATGCCCAAGATGGTGGGAAAGACGGCGGCCAGTACCAATGCCCAACGCACGGGATGAAGACTTGTTGCGATTCCGCCTCCGCGACCACGAATTATAAGAAGCAACTGAGCAGTTTGGAATTGGGGGGGCCGGGAAATTTTTGAATTCGAACCAGCAAGCGCAAACTACGCCGTGATTGGGCGTTCCATCGTATTAACCCGCGATTAGGCTTGGGAGCGTTAGTGGTAAATTGGATGCGATTGTTTCTGGAGGACACCTATGGCAATGGGGCCGGCAAGTCGCGGGCAGATGGTCGCGCATAACATGGTCACCACGCAATTTGAACTCGATGGCTACAAAGTCGTGCGCACCTTCGGTGTCGTACGTGGGATTGTCGTGCGCTCGCGTTCGATCATCGGTACCATCGGTGCCAGCTTGCAGACTATTGTGGGCGGCAACATCAGCTTGTTTACCCAATTGTGCGAAAAGACGCGTGGCGAGGCCTTTGACCTGATGCTATTGCACGCCGGCCAACTCGGGGGCAATGCCGTCGTGGGTGCCCGATACGACGCAACCGAGGTGATGCAGGGCGTCACCGAGGTGCTGGCGTACGGCACCGCCGTATACGTGGAACCCATTGCTCGTTCATGACCAACGAAACCCTGCTGCGCATTCTCGGATATGTATGGACATTTTTCGGCGCCTGCTGGATGAGTTTCAGTGTGCTGAATGCCGATCAAGGTGCAGCGGACCGGGGCACGCGTCGCTGGAAATTCGCACTTCTAGCCGCCATCTTTCTCGCGCTGTTTGCCGGGCGCAGTGTGATTCCGCCGGCTCTTGTTCTTATTCTGGCGATGGCATGGACTGCACTCGGCCTTTCCTGGGGCGCGCCAAGCAATGCGGCGCACTCCGGAGAGTTTAAGTGGTATCGCCTGCTCCGGCTGTTTGTTCTTGCTGGAGTATTCGCGCTGCTCTTTTGGAAGGCAACTGCGATCGGGTTTTTGGGGAAACGATTTGTTCCGGATTCACCCGCCCTGGGTTGGTTCGGATTCCTGGCGGCGATCGCAGGTATGTTCGTGACCGCATGGTCGCGAATCGTGCTCGGCCGATATTGGACCGACAAAGTCATCGTGCAAACCGAGCACAAACTCATCCGCAGCGGCCCCTACGCCCGAATTCGGCATCCCCTCTATACCGGTGTTTTGCTAGCGGTGCTCGGAACTGCGCTCGTCGAGGGCGAAATCCGAGGGCTTCTATCGTTCGCAATTCTGCTGACCAATTACGCGATCAAGGCCAAGCGGGAAGAGCGCATCCTGTCGCAGCGGTTCGGCCTGGAGTTCAGCGCGCACTTGCGAAATACCGGGTTCCTCTTGCCTCGTCTGCGTCGCCTGTAGACCGGGATGCCGGAGGTCAATGCCGGCAATTTCTGCCGCTCGGACAAAGGTGATAGTCAAGAGACCGTCCTCGAACTCAGAAGGTATTGGCAGCCATCAAGAGGCGCCTAAGCGGGCGGATCGCACGGTCCACATTTTCCACAGCCTCACCTACTCACCTGCTTGGACTTACGCCAGCGGGAACCATCGTCAAAAACACCACTGCTTGTGGTCGCCTAACCAGTAATCCGCAATTTATTGAGTTTTTCAGATTGAGACAAAACCAAAGTACCATGCCTGGAACTTTGTTGTTGACAGTAAAGCATTTAGGAGTAGGATGTGGTCAAAAGTGGTAAGAAGTGGTCGAGACGGGATAGATCATGGGCAGAGTTGAACAAATTCGGAGGGCCGGTGGATCTCAAGGCTGAAATCCGCAATTATGACCCCCTACAGCCCAATACGACCGAGTTTTGCGCCGTTTTTGCCTCCCTGGTGGCGGTTTTAAGCCATGTTTCGCGGCAATCACCCAACTCGCGTGGACGAAAAAGGACGCCTCAAGGTCCCCGCAGAATTCAAGCGCGTGATCGACGAGAAATATGGCCAGCAATTCTACATCACCAGCCTGGACGGCAAGGTTGCCCAAGTTTATCCCTTCGAGGAATGGGAGCGGATCGAGCAGAAGCTTGCGGGTCTGTCTACTTTCAATCCTACGAAGAAGAAGTTTCTCGATCGCGTGAATTACTGGGGACAGCAAGTCGAGATGGACGGCCAGGGACGCTTGCTGATGCCGCAGTTGCTGCGGGAATCGGCGCAGATCAAGGGCGAAGTAGCCGTCACCGGACAGCTGACTTACCTGGTCATTCGCAACCTTGAGCTGTATCGCAAGGAGATCGAAGAGCAGCCGTTTACGCCTGAGGATGAGAAGACGCTCGACGAATTGGGCATCTAGTGGCAAAGGGTTTGGAGGACACCCCCGAGCGGGGTGGGCATGGCTCGAAAGAAGAGTTTGGCCATGTTCCGGTTCTTTTAAAAGAAGCGATCGACTTTTTGGCCGTGCAGCATGGCGGGACCTATATCGATTGCACGGTGGGCCTAGGCGGGCACAGTTACGAAATCGCAAAACGCCTTGGCGCACCGGGTCATTTGATTGGCTTCGATAAGGATCCGCGAGCGCTAGAGGCAGCGGGTGCTAGGCTGCAGCCGTCAGGCGCGAGGCCGTCGGAAGATTGGCCAACTATCGAACTGATCCACGGATCGTTCGCAAGCTTGGCTGACGACCGACGAATGACCTCGGGCGGCGGGGTTGATGGAATGCTTGCCGACCTCGGAGTTAGCAGTCTTCAGTTCTCTGATCCCGGGCGCGGATTTAGTTTTCAGGCGGAAGGACCTCTGGACATGCGGATGAATCCGCAGTCAGAGTTAACCGCCGAACAAGTGGTAAACCGGTTCGACGAGCGTGAGCTTGCCGACCTGATTTACGAATTCGGTGAGGAAAGGAGGTCGCGGAGAATCGCCAGAGCCATTGTCCGGTCGCGGCCGATACGATCCACTGCACAACTGGCAGCGATCGTTTCAGCCGCGGCCCGGCCAATGAAACCTGAGCGCATTCATCCAGCGACGCTGACTTTTCAGGCTCTCCGAATCTTCGTAAACCGCGAATTGGAGGACCTGCGGCAACTGCTCGAAGCAGCGCCGCAGTTGCTGAAGCCGGGTGGGCGGCTGGTGATCATCAGCTTCCACTCGCTCGAAGATCGCATCGTGAAGGACGCGATGCGAGAGGGCGCACGGCAAGGCCGGTATCGGCTGCTGACCAAGAAGCCGCTCGTAGCCAGGGAGGAAGAGGTCGCTTCGAATCCGCGGGCCCGCAGCGCGAAATTGCGGGCGGTCGAAAGAACTTAGAAGTTCAAATTAAAGAGAGTGCCGCAACGCTCCGGAAGTGAAGAGGGCAAAGATGCCCTCTCCACGCAAGGGTTGTTCTGCAGGTAGGAATCTTCGCAAGGGGAACTGGGATGTTCACAGGAACACTGATTGACGATCTGATTTCGACGGTTGAGCGCGCGGAAGACTGCTTCCGCCTCGACGCCGAGCAGGAAACAAAACTAGCCTACTGGTACACAGTCGCGCAGAGCGAACTCGCGAATCTGGGCACCTGCGAACTCGCTGGGGTGGCTTAAGATGGCGGCCGCCGCGGTTCAGATTCCCGTTGCCCCTCGTTGCCGATCGTGGATTGGCACGCCCGAAATCTACTTCACCAAGTCGATCGACAACTCGCGTCTGGTGAAGGTGGAAGATCCGCGGCGCACACAAGAGATGCGCCAGTTCGGAATAGCCCTGGCTTTCTTGTTTGTGCTGGTCATGGGATACGCATTCCAGCACTTCAAGGCGATCGAGTACGGATACAAGATCGAAGCGTTGAAATCGCAACGCTCGAATTTGGTCGAGATGAACCGAGCACTTCGCCTGGAAGAGGCGTCCCTGCGCGATCCCGAGCGCATCGACCGAATCGCGCGCGAGATGGGTCTGCAGTCGCCCCAGGCTGGACAGGTTGTCCGTATGGACAGCTCGACGCCGGAAGGCTCGGGTTCTGAGGTGGCAAGCTTGGCTGCGGTTGCCGTGGTTTCGGCTCGGTAGGAATGATAGAAGCGTGGCACCTTAGTGCCCGATAGTTTGATGTACGGTCTGGGGCTCTAGCCCCCATTCTTGGCGGCTAACCGGCCGCCATATTTGTCTGAGAGAATCTGTGGCCAGCACAGCGCGCAACAGCACGAGCTTCCGCCTCTACCTCCTTGCCGGCCTCTTCGTTCTTTGGTGCTGTGGAATCTGCGCCCGCCTCGTCTATCTCCAGATCTTTCGTTATGGGACCTTCGAGCAGAGAGCACAACGGCAACGGCAGCGCAGCGAAGAAGTTTCGCCTCGGCGCGGGATCATCTACGACCGCTTCGGGAATGAACTGGCGATGTCGATCAATGTGGACTCGATCTTCGCGGTGCCCACGGAAATGCCGAAGCCTTCGAGCACCATGTCGCTGCTTGCGCGGATCACCAAGCAGGATCCTCGCGAGCTGATGGCGCGATGCGACGCTTCGAAGACCTTTTGCTGGGTGGTCCGTAAGCCCGATCCTGAAATTTCCGAACGCATTCGATCCCTTAATCTGCGGGGGATTTATTTCCAGAAAGAGTCCAAGCGCTACTACCCGAAAGGGGACTTAGCCGCCCAGGTGCTCGGCTACGTCGGCATGGATGACAAGGGGCTAAGCGGCATCGAGCGCGAATATGAAGATCAACTGCACGGACGGCCAGGGCAAATGCTGGTCTCCGTGGATGCACGGAAGAAGTACTTCGGGAGCGTCGAGAAGCAGCCTGAGCCGGGCCAAAACATCATTCTGACGATCGACGAAAAGATCCAGTACATCGCCGAGCGGGAGTTAGAAACCGCGATGGAGCAGACCAAGGCGATAGCGGGAACCGTGGTGGTGGAGAATCCGCGCACGGGTGAGATCCTCGCCCTCGCCAATCGGCCCACCTTCAATGCGAATTTGTCCAAAGAAATCACTCCCGAGCGCCTGAAGAACCATGCGGTCAGCGATGTGTATGAACCGGGCTCGACGTTCAAGCTGGTGACGATTGCCGGTGCTTTGGAGGAGAAGGTCACACGCCCTGACGAACTCTTCGATTGCCAGATGGGCTCCATCGTCTACAACGGCATGCGCATCCGTGACAGCAAGCCGCACGGCGTCCTATCAGTCGCTGACGTTCTCGCCGAATCAAGTGACGTCGGATCCATCAAGATCGGTCTGCGGCTCGGCGAAGACCGATTCTACAAGTACATTCGCGGCTTCGGCTTTGGCCAACAGACAGGCATCGAACTGCCCGGGGAGACCCGCGGTTTGACCAAGCCCCCTAACCGCTGGTCGAAGGTTTCGATCGCCGCTATCTCCATGGGCCAGGAGATCGCCATCACGCCTTTGCAACTGGTCGGGTTGATATCCACAATGGCGAATGACGGCATGTACGTAGCCCCGCGCATCGTGGCCGCAACCACCCAGCCGCAGAGCGCGCCTCAGACAATCGCCTTTCATCCGGTGGATGAGCATCGCATTATCTCCCCGCTTACAGCGGCTCAAATGAGACAGATGATGCAGGGAGTGGTGCTTCATGGGACGGGCAAGAAAGCGCTCTTGATCGGATATACCTCTGCTGGAAAGACCGGAACGGCTCAGAAGGTCGATCCGGCAACCCGCGCCTACTCCCACACCAAGTACGTCGCCACCTTTGCCGGGTTCGCACCCGTGAACAATCCGGCAGTCACGATCGCGGTTGTGCTCGACTCTGCTGTGGGGTTGCACCAGGGAGGTCAGGTTTCTGCGCCAGTGTTCAACCGCATCGCGCAGCAGGTGCTCGAGTACTTGCATACGCCTCATGACATCGAGATTCCGGCGAACAAGACGCTTCTGGCTCGAGCCAAGGTGAGCGACAAAGATTTCGAGGAAGGCTCTCCCGATCACCCGGGCGAAAACATCGACGAGCTGCAACCGATGGCGGATATGCTGGCTGACTCGAAGCCGCAGCAAGATTCCAGGCAGAACGAGAGAATCAAACCCCCGATTACGACTGGATCGGCTCTTTCGGGAACGGTGGTCGTCGCAGCCATGCGGCACAGCGAAGCTTCGCGTCCAGCGGAAAAACCGGGGCGATCAATCCCTTCGCCGCCCCCCTCGTCTGTGGCGCAAAATCCTACGACCGAAACGGTGGTAGTGGATGTCGAACAAGGCGGGATTGTGGTCCCGTCATTTGTGGGCAAGTCCGTCCGTTCCTCGATTGAGATCGCGCAGGACAGCGGCTTGGAGCTCAACGTCGTGGGCAGCGGCAAGGCGCTCGATCAGTCGCCCCCCGCGGGCTCGCACGTCGCCAGTGGCGCTCGCATCACGGTACGGTTTGGGCGTTGACCAAGTCGCGCATTGACCGGAACAGCTTCAATCGCAAAGCGGATCGCAGATGAACCGCTCATAGCGCTGTAGCTCCTGCAGGCTCTCCTTCGAAAGCAAAGGGAAGGTCAAGACACGGGGATAGCCGTTGAGGAATGTCGATGTCAGGGAGTCGCAAACTACTGCCGCCGCCTCCTTCAATCCTCGTTGCCAACTCGGCTTCCGAGTGTCGCGCAGAACCAGGCAGTCGGAATCGAAGCCTGCCGAGGTGAGCATGGTGTGCGCATTCTTAAGAAATGGCGGCCACCCAGACGCGACGCCGACCAGGACCGATGGGGTAGCGGGAAGGTACTCAATCAGCGACTCCCGAACCGAGCGAAGGTGAAGCGTGAGCAAATCACCGTTCAAGGATGCCAAAGGTCTCAGCTTCTTGCTGGAGGCGGAAAGGACAACAGGAATCGCGTCCGGCGGAGTATGCGAGCCAACCTCGTTGACGGTCTTGACCGACAAGGACAACTCGGCTTGCATTTCGCTCGAAATAATTCGAGCCAGTTGCTCATCAGGCTCGATCAGGAGGAAGTGGTCTGGAGGTTGCATTTGAAGCCATTGTTTGAGCCGTTCGCGAACCAACGATAAAGGCATATTGAGCTTTCTTGCCGATCGGAAAAACTCCCCGATAAGATGATCGAGTGCCACGTGCTCGGTCTTGCTTTCGGGTTGGCTTCTACTGACGTAAACTCCGCTGCCCTTTCGAAATTCGAGCCAATTACTCCTCTCCAGTTGTCTGTATCCCGCGCTGACCGTGTTCGGATGCAATCGGAACCGACGCCCAAGTTCGCGGGTGCTCGGCAAGCGCTGTCCGGGTACAAGTTCGCCGCTGACGATGGCCAGAACGATCTGGGTCGCCAACTGTTCCCGGATGCTAATGTCACTTTCCCGCGAGAACCAGAGATGCATGGTCGACCATGGTAAGCCATCACGAGCGATTCGTGCAGTTTTGATTCGTCCGGCGTGGGGTTAACTAGCTTGCAATACAATCAAAATCAATGAAGTTCCTGGAATTGTTGGACGGAGTGGAACTGGCTGGGGCCGGAGTGCGCGAGCAGAGCGCCGAGCATCCGGAAATTACCAGGGTTGAATACGACTCGCGGCGCGTAACACCGGGCAGCTTGTTTGTCGCCATGCGCGGCGAAACCAGTGATGGGAACCGGTTTATCGATCAGGCCATCGCCGCCGGAGCCGTTGCCGTGGTTACCGACTCGGATCGTGAGCCTAGAGGAGTCGATTGGGCGCGAGTTACTCACGGACGCCAAGCGCTCGCCACTCTGAGCGCCAACTTCTATGGGCGACCGGCAAAGAAGCTGGGGATCACTGGAATCACGGGCACCAATGGCAAAAGCACCACTGCATTTCTGGTCGAGGCCATTCTGCGTGCCGAGGGCCGTGCCGGAGCGCTTGTGGGCACGATTGAGTATCACGTGGGGGGGAAGGTGCTTCCGGCACCGCATACCACCCCAGAGTCTCTGGAGCTGCAACGCTTGTTTTGTGAGACCGTGGCAAGCGGGGGCAGCGAGGTTGTGATGGAGGTGTCCTCGCATGCACTGGCCCAGGGCCGTACTTACGGCATTCCGTTCGATGTGGCAGTGTTCACCAATCTTACCCGCGACCATCTCGACTTCCACAAGTCCATGGACGAATATTTCGCGGCAAAAAAAATCTTGTTCGCCGGTTCCGGCTCGCCGCGACCGCGACAGGCAGTGGTGAACGCGGATGACGAGTACGGAGTGCAACTTGCAGAGTTTGGTCGGCAGCAGGGCTCGACGGTGTTCACTTACGGCTGGTCGAAGGCAGACTTCCGCGCCGGGAATGTTGAGATCACGGCGCGCGGAACGCAGTTCCAGCTGAATTCTCCGCCAGGCAGTATCGAAATCAGTTCACCCCTGATTGGGCGGGTGAACGTCTACAACATCTTGGCGGCGAGCGCCGCCGCCGTTGCCCGAGGATGCTCTCTCGAAGCGATTGCCCAGGGTGTTGCGACCCTCAAATCCGTCCCCGGTAGATTCGAGAGAGTGGATTGTGGCCAGTCGTTCACGGTAGTTGTGGATTACGCGCACACCGATGACGCCCTTCGCAACCTTACATCGCTGGCCAGAGACTTTGTAAAGCAGAACTCGGGACGAGTGATCACAGTTTTCGGCTGTGGGGGCGACCGTGATCGCACCAAGCGCCCATTGATGGGTGAGGCGGCCGGACAGGGCAGCGACTTCGTCGTCCTGACCTCAGACAATCCACGTAGTGAAGACCCGCTCGCGATCATGAATGATGCCGTTGTCGGCCTCCAGCGTTCTGGTGCCCGCTACAAGACCGAGCCGGACCGCCACTCCGCAATTGCGCTCGCGATCGGCGAAGCCCGATCTGGGGACATCGTCCTTATCGCCGGCAAGGGGCATGAGAAGGTCCAAATCTCGCGCGGCAGGACCATTCCATTCGACGATCGCGAGGTTGCGGCCAATGTTCTCCACCACCTCGGCTACCAAAAACTCAGCAACCAGGAAGGAATCGCATGAAGCTTCGATTGTCGCGCATTGCTCAATTCCTGGGTGCTTCGGAATCCGTGCAAGCGACTGGGGATGGAGCTGCGACTGGGTACTCCATCGATTCGCGAACGATTCAGCCGGGGGAGCTCTTTTTCGCCGTGAAGGGCGAGAAGATGGATGGACACGAATTTGTCCCCCAGGCGATCGAAAAGGGGGCTCTCGCGGCAGTGGTTTCGCGGCACTGTCAGTCCCGCCTGCCGTCTGATCTTCCGCTCGTCGCGGTTGACGACACGCTGCTTGCGCTTCAGACTCTCGCAACCTGCGTCCGTCGCCTCTGGGGTAAGCCCCTGGTAGGGGTTACCGGCTCGGCGGGCAAAACCACGACCAAGGAAGACATTGCCCACGTTCTTGCCACCCGGCTGAAAGTGCATAAGTCTGAAGGGAACTTCAACAATCACTTCGGCTTGCCACTCATGTTGCTGAAAGTCCAGCCCGAGCACGACATCGCGGTGATTGAGATGGGCATGTCCCATGCCGGAGAGATCGCTGCTCTGGCGAGGATCTGTCAGCCGCACGTGGGAGTGGTCACCAATGTTGCGCCTGTGCACCTGGAATTTTTCGACTCGCTTGCCGCGATCGCCCGTGCAAAGTACGAGCTCATTGAGTCCCTGCCCGCTGAGGGAACGGCGGTCCTAAACGCGGATGACGAATACGTTTCACAGTTTGGGCGTGGTTTTCGTGGAAAGGTGGTTAGTTATGGCATGAGTCCTAGCGCCACGGTCCGGGCGGAGGCTGTGGAATCGTTGGGCGAACAAGGATCCGCGTTCGACATCGTAGCCGGCCAGGAACGGGAACATGCGGTTCTCCCCCTGGTTGGCTCTCACAACATCCTCAACGGCCTGGCCGCCGTTGCCGTGGCCCGCGATCACGGGTTGACCCTGTCAGAGGCAACCGCGGCTCTGAGCACCCTCTCAGCTGCCGACAAGCGTGGACAGGTTGTCCGATTGGGCAACATCACCGTAATTAATGATTGCTACAATTCCAATCCGAAGGCGCTGGCGGCTATGGTGGATGCATTGTCCACGATGCCTGGGAACCGACGCCTTGTGGTTGCGGGCGAAATGCTGGAATTAGGTCCGGCAGGAGCGGAGATGCACCGCATGTCCGGCCGCCACATTGCCGAGAAGGGTATTGATCTGTTGATAGGGGTTCGGGGGTTGGCCGAGCAGATGGTCGCAGGTGCCAACGGGACCAGAACCCAGGCGCATTTTGTACCGACGCCGGAAGCCGCGGGCGAATGGCTGGCAAAGAACGCGAGGGACGGAGACGTCGTGCTCCTAAAGGCATCGCGAGGAGTGAAGCTGGAAAGAGCTCTCGAGACGTTCCAATCACTCGTGAATTCGAGGGAGCGGTAACCCTACCTGCAATGCGAGAGACTAGCGACCAACAAGCAATGACCAACAACCAATAACCGATTTCCGGAGGCGGATTGCTCTACTGGCTGCTTTACCTAAAGTTGTTTCACGTGTTCCCGCCCTTCCGAATTTTCCGTTACCTGACTTTTCGAACCGCGTTTGCCAGCCTGACTGCTCTTTTTACCGGGTTAATCATCGGTCCGCTCGTAATTAAGCGGCTTCGCGAATTCCAAATTGGCCAATACATCCGCGAAGAGGGACCCAAAGCACACCAGAAAAAAGCCGGCACGCCCACCATGGGCGGTGTGTTGATCGTGATCTCCATCGTGATTCCTACTTTGCTCTGGGCGGACCTGACGAATGCATTTGTTTGGGTTGCAGTTCTGTCCACGATTGCATTCGCAGCCATCGGTTTCACCGACGACTACACCAAGGTGATTCATAAGCGCAACCTCGGGCTTACGGCCCGGGGCAAACTTGGTCTGCAGGTGCTGGTCAGCGTGTTGATCGCCGTGGGGCTGATCGCAATGCAAACCAAGGGTATGTACTCCACCCGGCTCATGGTGCCTTTCGTTAAGCAGTTTCGACCCGACTTGGTGATTGACCGTTTCATGCACAACCCCGAGCTCTGGCCCGTCGCCTTCGTCGTTTTCATCGGGTTTGTGGCGCTGGTCATTGTCGGTTCGAGCAACGCCGTGAACCTGACAGATGGCCTGGATGGCCTGGCCATAGGTTGCACGGTGATCGCCGCGGGAGCTCTCACGGTCCTTACTTATGTCAGCGGCCATGCTACGTTCTCAAACTACCTGGAGTTGCAGCGTATGCCCCAGGTCGGAGAACTGACGATCTTCTGCGGGGCGATGGTCGGCGCGGCCATCGGATTCCTCTGGTACAACGCCCACCCGGCTGAGGTCTTCATGGGCGATGTTGGGTCGCTGGCACTCGGAGGCGCAATTGGGACGGTTGCGGTCATGATCAAGCAGGAGCTACTGCTGCCCTTTATCGGCGGAGTCTTTGTGATTGAGGCGCTCTCGGTTCTTCTGCAAGTCGTTTCCTACAAGCTTCGCAAAAAACGCATCTTCAAGATGGCGCCCATTCATCACCACTTTGAACTCATGGGGTGGTCGGAGTCGAAGATCATTGTGCGCTTCTGGATTGCATCGCTGATTTTTGCACTGTTCGCACTAACTACTCTGAAACTGCGATAATTCTCAGCAGCGGCGAAAACCTCTTCTCCGTCGATCGACGCGGATTGACTCGGAATGGAAAACGACGATTTAAATCCGTATCCTTCTGCGTGGATTGGTGAAAGAGCGTCCTAGTTTTTTGTGCCTCGGAATTTCTGTGGTGAAAGCTTGGAACTGAACAATAAACGCATTCTTGTGGTTGGGCTTGGCCGCTCGGGCGTGGCGTCAGCGTTATTCCTGCAGTCACGCGGGGCAAAAGTCACTGTATCCGATTCAAAGCCAGAAGATCAGCTCCGGCAGGAAATCCCCGTTCTTCTCGACCACGGGATTGCGGTTGAAACTGGCCGCCACGGGGAGCGGACGTTCCAGAACCAGGACCTTATTGTGGTTAGTCCCGGCGTTCCCGTCGATGCGCAGCCTCTCATCCAGGCGAGGGCGCTCGGTGAGCAGGTGATTGGCGAGGTTGAGCTTGCCGCTGAGTTTCTGCCTGGCCCCATCGTGGCCATTACCGGTTCAAACGGGAAGACGACCACCACCACGCTCATCGGCGAGATACTCGCCAAATCGGGACTTAAGACTCTGGTTGGCGGAAATATTGGCACGCCAGCCATTTCTCTTGTCGAGCAAGCGACACCAGATGCGGTTACCGTTCTCGAAGTCTCGAGCTTCCAGCTCGAAACCATACGCACCTTTCGGCCGAAAGTCGCTCTCGTGCTGAATGTTACGCTCGACCACCTCGACCGCCACCGTACTTTCGAGGCCTACGCGGCCGCCAAGGCGCGTGTCTTCGAAAATCAGCAGGCGCACGATTTCACGGTGCTGAACGCCGAGGATCCAACATGCGTTCGGATGGCGAAAGACACCAAAGCTCAGCTGTTCTGGTTCAATCGCAAGCACGAGGTCGATCAGGGCACATTCGTCCGGCAAGGGATTGTGCATCTCCGCCGCAATGGCAGGGAACAGCAAATCATGCCGGTTGCTGAGATTCCGCTGAAGGGTGCCCACAATGTCGAGAACGTCCTTGCCGCAATCTGTACGGCTGAGCTCATGGGCTGTCCTCCCGACGCGGTTCGAAACGCCGTTCGCGATTTCAAAGCGGTCGAGCATCGGCTGCAATACGTCGCTACCGTGCGAGGGGTGGAGTACTACAACGACTCTAAGGCCACCAACGTAGACGCAACCATCAAGGCACTTGAATCGTTCTCCGGCAACATCCACCTAATTCTCGGCGGCAAAGACAAGGGCAGCGACTATACGGTGCTGAACGGCCTGCTTCGCGAACGCGTAAAGTGCGTGTACACGATCGGGGCGGCAGCAGAGAAGATAGAAAGGCACATAACCGGGGCCGCCAAGATTACCCCTTCTCGAACCATGGACAAGGCCGTTGCCCAGGCCTCAACGAATGCTCAGGCTGGGGATATCGTACTGCTCGCCCCCGCCTGTGCCAGTTTTGACCAGTTTCAAAACTATGAACACCGCGGCAGAGTGTTCAAGGAATTGGTATTGGCCCTGCCGAAGTAGCTGCCATTGGGGATGAACCACAAGAGTCAACTTCCTTCGCAAAACCCACGATAAGAGTTCTCCGTGTCTCCGTGCCTTCCGTGATGAAATGGATTTTCCATGGCCAAGCGCATCAGTGTGGACCGGTGGTTGTTTGTGGTGACGCTGGTCCTCGTCTTTATCGGGCTGGTGATGGTCTTCAGCGCTTCAGCCGTCATCGCCAAGGAGCGTTACCATTCCGGCTACTTCTTTTTGTTACGGCAGCTTGGATGGGCGGTGGGCGGCTTCATCGTCATGCTCATCGGTATGCGTTTGGACTACAGGAAGCTGAAGCATCCGGCCGTCGTGTTCTCGCTCCTTGGCATGACAACCCTCATGCTGATCTCAGTCTTCTTCCTCGACCGAGCCCACAACACGCATCGCTGGATCCACTTCGGCGGGTTCTCGTTTCAACCCTCGGAACTGGCAAAGCCTGCGTTGATATTGTTCCTCGCTTATTTCCTGGAAACTCGCACCAAGTCCATGGGTGACTGGCGCAATACGCTGATTCCCGCGGTGCTGCCCACATTGTTATTCATTGGCCTGATCGTTTTCCAGCCAGACCTGGGAACTGCCATCGCCTGCGGGGCGATCACCGTTTGCGTGTTCTTCGTCGCCGGCCTCGAGATCAAATACCTGGCGTATGCCTTCCTGGGATCGCTCCTGCCGCTATACTTCCTGATTTTCCATGTGGCATATCGTCGCGACCGCATTTTGGCATTTCTGAATCCATATTCGGACCCGCAGGGCAAAGGCTTCCACATCATCCAATCTTTGATCGCGGTCTCAACCGGCGGCATCACTGGCGTCGGCCTCATGGAAGGTAAAGAGAAACTCTTCTACCTCCCCGAACCACATACCGACTTCATCTTCTCAGTACTCGGGGAAGAATTGGGTTTGGTGGGATGCATGGCGGTCGTTGCGCTCTTCGCTGTCTTTTTGTGGCGGGGCGTGAGAACAGCCCTTCGAACCGATGACCTCTTCGGTCGTTTCTTGGTCGTCGGGATCACCAGCATGGTCGTGGTGCAGGCGTTTATCAACATAAGCGTTGTGCTTGGCCTGATGCCCACCAAGGGCATTCCCTTACCACTGATCTCCTATGGGGGTTCCTCGCTGTTCATCACTCTCGCGTGCATCGGTGTCCTGCTTAATGTAACCAAGCAGGCGGAATAGAATGCCGCTCCGTTCCCCCTAGCCAACGTGCACGACGCTCGATTGATTGCCTTTGTTTACGGCGTAAGCCGGACGGCGTACGAACGTTTATAGTTCTTCCATGCGGGCAATTCTGGCAGGCGGAGGCACCGGCGGTCACGTGATTCCCGCCATCGCCATTGCCCAAGAGCTTCAGCGTCGCTACCAGGCAGAGTGCCTCTTCATCGGTACGGCGCGCGGCCTCGAAAACCGCCTGGTACCTAACGCTGGTTTCCCTTTGAAACTCATCCGCGTGGGCGCGCTGAATCGCGTAAGCCTGACCACCAGACTGAAAACCCTGTTCGACTTGCCGCGTGCCATTTTTTCCGCAGCAGGGATCCTCAATGAATTCCAGCCAGACGTCGTAATCGGCGTTGGCGGATACGCCTCGGGGCCGGCGATGCTGGCCGCAATCCTCAAACACATCCCGCGCTTAGCTTTCGAACCTAACGTGGTCCCCGGATTCGCCAACCGCATAGTTGCGCATTTTGTCTCTGCCGCCGCGGTTCACTTTAAGGAAACGGCGGAGTTCTTCCATCATCCATCGGTCACCGGCGTTCCGGTAAGGCCGGCTTTTTTTCAGATCTCAAGGAAACCTTACGAAGAAACTTCACCAACGCTGCTTGTTTTCGGTGGCAGCCAGGGTGCACACGCGATCAATCGGGCCATGATGCAGTCACTTCCGCAACTCCTCCGTCGCGTGCCCGGTCTCCATGTCATCCATCAGAGCGGCGAGCGCGACTACAATGACGTTCGCTCCGCCTTTGCGCAGGCGGGAGCGGCGGCCGAGGTGCACAAGTTCATCGATGACATGCCAGCATTCTTTGCGCGCGCCGACCTCGTTCTTTGCCGCTCGGGTGCTAGTACGGTTGCCGAGATCACGGCGGCCGGAAGGCCCGCCATCTTCGTTCCCTTTCCGCTTGCCTCTGACGACCACCAACGACGAAATGCGGAAGCGTTAGAGCGAGCAGGTGCAGCCGTTGTTCTGGAAGAAACAAAACTCGACGAAGTCTGGCTTGTTGACACGATTTCTGCTCTACTCGATGATTCAGCCAGGCTGCGGAAAATGAGCGAAGCGGCTCGGGCCATGGCGCATCCAAATGCCGCCAGGGACATCGCCGACCTGGCGGCCAGGGTGGCGGGAGTTCAACTTCAAGCCTCGGAATGACAGGGTAGCGGGTGCAAGGCGTCGTGCTGATCCGTGTGAACCTGTGGAAATGATGTTCGCGCATGTTTGCAAAAATCCAACGCGTTCACTTTGTCGGTATTGGCGGAATCGGGATGAGCGGAATCGCCGAGGTGCTGCTCAACCTTGGATACACGGTCTCCGGCTCCGACCTGAAGCGAACGTCGGTCACCGACCGCCTGAAATCACTCGGGACGACTGTATTTGAGGGTCACCGCGCCGAGAATGTGACGGGCGCGGATGTCGTCGTAACCAGTTCTGCCATCGACTCAGCAAATCCTGAAGTCCTCGAAGCCACAAGACTGCATGTCCCGGTTATTCAAAGGGCTGAGATGCTCGCCGAACTGATGCGCCTGAAGTACGGTATTGCAGTCGCTGGTATGCACGGCAAAACGACAACCACATCCATGGTTGCTGCCGTGCTCGCGGCCGGCGGTCTAGATCCTACCGTGGTCGTTGGCGGCCGCGTCGATGCCATGGGGTCGAATGCTCGCCTCGGCCGCTCGCAATACCTGGTAGCTGAAGCCGACGAAAGCGATCGATCGTTCCTCAAGCTCTCGCCCATTCTTTCCGTGGTCACCAACATCGACCGCGAGCATATGGACTGTTATCGCAACATGCCGGACGTCAAACGCGCTTTTCTCGACTTCATGGACCGCGTTCCGTTCTACGGAATGCTCGTTCTCTGCAACGACGATCCGATTCTGCGCCGCCTGCTTCCAAAAATCCGCCGTCGTATGGTCACCTATGGCACGCGAAGAGATTCCGATTTCTTGATCACCGCCATCAAGAGAAAAACTGAGAATGTCATGCGATCTCGCCCGGCGGGAGAGCACGACCGGGAAAGCTACCACCTCAGCGGTGCCGAACATCCCGCTATTAAGAAGGTCGCTATAAGCTCTGGGGCTGTTGCCCGGAAGAGCGCTTTCGTGCCGGCAAACTCCTTCCGCGTTGGCTACCGTGGTCGCGACCTTGGCGAATTTTGTTTGCACGTTCCGGGGGCGCATAACCTCCTGAACGCCACCGCTGCCATTGCTGTCGGAATTGGGCTCGACGTTCCGCTCATTCACATTCGCGAGGCGCTCGAAAATTTCCGTGGAGTGGATCGCCGTTTCCAACTTCGAGGGGAAGCCTCAGGCGTCGCCGTCATCGACGACTACGGCCATCACCCAACGGAAATCAAAGCGACTCTCGCCGCCGCTCGCCAGTGTGGATACCGCAAGATCCACGTCATCTTCCAGCCGCACCGTTATACCCGCACTCGCGACCTTATGGAGCAGTTCAATACGGCCTTCGACAATGCGGACTCCTTGCTCGTGCTGGATATTTATCCCGCTAGCGAGCCGCCAATCGAAGGGATTACCGGTGAGGTCCTTGCAGGGAAAATTGCTGGGAACAGAGCCGGGGTCCGTTATGCCAGCTCTTTTGAAGATGCTGTGGCCGCGGCCATATCCGCCGCTCAGCCTGGGGACATGATCCTGACATTGGGTGCAGGATCAGTCTCGCAACTCGGGCCCATGATGTTGGAGAAACTACAGCCGAGCGTTGTAGGATTCGGCGCGAACCGGTGAGTTCCTCATGACCGAACGAGCCAAAGGAAGAAGCATTGCTCAGCCCGAGTGCCTAATGTGCATGACGTCTCCGTCCTGCACGATGTAGTCCTTCCCTTCGAGACGCAAAATGCCCTTGGCGCGGGCGTTGGCTTCAGAGCCCGCTTCGAGCAGTTGGTCCCATCGGATCGTCTCCGCGCGAATGAAATGTTTCTCGAGGTCGGAGTGGATCGCTCCCGCAGCGTTCACTGCGCGCGTGTTCACGGGAATTGTCCAGGCACGGCACTCGTCTTCTCCCGCAGTTAAGAACGAAATCAGACCCAGCAGAGAATAGGTCTTATTGATCAGCCGAGCCAGGCCGCTTTCTTTCAATCCATAGCTGCCGAGAAATTCGGCGGCATCGGTGTCGCTCATTTCCGAAAGCTCCGCTTCCACCTTCCCGCAAATTGCCGTGGCTCCAGCGTTTTTCTGAGGCGGCGTGGGCACGGGCGCCCGCCCGGCCGAGCTGTGCTCGGCCGGCTCTCGAATGAGCTGATCTACCCCGTATTTCGCCACCGCATTCTCCAAGTCCCTGCCCAAATCCGCACTTTCGCTGATATTGAGCACGTAGAGAATTGGTTTCTCGCTCAGGAACATGAACCCACGAAAACGTTTCTTGTCCTCAGGCGTCATTTCCAGTTCGCGCAAGGGTCGCTCGGTCTCCAAGTGTGACTTGGCGCGCTGGAGCAGTTCGAACTCTTTCTCCAAATCGGGAGACTTCATCTTCTTCAGATCTTTTTCCACCCGCTCCAGCCGCTTCTCAATTTGCCCCAGATCGCTGACCATAAGGTCGAATTCAACGTTCTTGATGTCGCGCAGCGGGTCAATCGGGCCAACGTGCGGAATGGCATCGTCTTCAAAGGCCCGCACGACGTGGCAGACTGCATCCACCTGGCGGAGATGTCCGAGGTAGGCGGACTCTTTCAAAGCTTCCTGACCTATCGCGCCCAGATCCAAGTATTCGACCGAAGCGTGCGTCGTCTTCTTCGGGTGATACATCTCGGCGAGCTTGTCGAGTCGTTCGTCGGGCACCTTCGCTACACCTACGTGCGCTTCCCTCGGATTGGAGTGTCCCGGGGCAAGGTGCGCCTTGGTCAGAATGCGAAACAACGATGATTTCCCTACCTGCGGCAGGCCGATGATTCCAGTCTTCATAGCGCAGCGTCTAGCGGTTAGCTCCTATTTTGGCCGAGTTCCTGCCTAGTGGGTTGGTGTTTCAGCTTTGCGCCTCAACCACGAAAGTCGCGAAAGCAGATCCGAGAACCCGGCACTCATCAGAATAAATGATTACAAGGCTATGGGCGCATGGCGTTGAGCCTGCGGGATGTGACATACAGAAGCAGGATCCCTAGTACAAGGACCCCGCCTTCCGCGCGCGTTGACCAGGCATGGAGGGCGTCAAACTGGGCGCGAATCGGTTCACCTGGGGCGAGCAGGTTGATTTCGCCTGCTGCGGCGCGCAGGGCGTCCATGCGGGGAATGATTCTGAACTGCGAAATCGCGGTGAGCGTCAGCATCAAGAGAATCGCAATGTGGCTGAAGCCAAACGCTTGGATACGTCCGAGGATCACACGGTTTTGGATAACAGAACAGACCAGGAAAATGGCTCCGCAGATGAATCCCATCGCGTGCAACTTGAGGAGTGAGCCGCGAACAACCAGTCCGGCCATTTGGGATGTCGGCAAAGCAGAAAATGCGGTTGCTGCCACAACCGGAAAGAACAGGAGTGCTCCCAGCCACGCGGCGAGGGCCAGCAGCATCAGGAAGCGAAGAATGTTCATGCTGAAGATGGTAACAGTCAGAGATGCTCGATCGGAAAGCGAGATCTTCGACAGCCAGCGCCTGCAAAAAAGGGAAACGCAGACCCCCGCGCGTCTTGAAGGAGCGGATTGGATCGCCCCGAATTTCTTGGGAAGGGAGGGAGAGTGCTGTCGAGCTTAAACCGGTACCGGCACCGTATCCACGATCTCCTGAATCACGTCCTCAGCACGGACGCCTTTCTTCATGCCGGAAGAGTGCATACCAGGAATGGCCACGCGATGGGCAAAGACAGGAACCACCAAAGGCTTAAAGTCTTCTGGGACGCAGAAGGCGCGGCCATCGAGAAAAGCCATAGCCTGCGCAGCGCGATAAAGCATCTGGGAACCGCGGGGGGAAACCCCCAAGGTCAACTTTTCATGATTCCGCGTGCGGCGGACGATCTCGAGCGCGTATTTGATGAGCGCGTCATCAACTTCCACCTGGGTGACAACCTTCTGCATGGCGAGCACGTCAGCGCCGGTGAGCACTGATTCTACGGTGTCAAGTTGCGCTGCTCCCGCTTCGGCGCGAAGAATCTCCGTCTCGGCGACTACGTCCGGGTAACCCATGTGCACGCGCATCAGAAAACGATCCAACTGCGACTCTGGCAGCGGGTATGTTCCGTGATGTTCCACCGGGTTCTGCGTCGCTATGACCAGGAACGGTTGCGGAAGCGCATGGCACTGCGCATCCACGGTCACTTGTCCTTCGTTCATAGCTTCGAGCAGTGCCGATTGCGTTTTCGGGGTGGTGCGGTTGATCTCGTCGGCCAGCAAAATATTTGTGAACACTGGTCCACGCTTGAACTCAAATCTCTGTTCAGCGACGGAGTAGACCGAAATGCCAATAATGTCGGAAGGTAGCATGTCGCTGGTGAACTGGACCCGCTGAAAGCTACAACCCAGGGCACGAGCTAGGGTATGCGCGAGGGTAGTTTTTCCAACCCCCGGAACACCCTCGATCAGCAGGTGCCCGCGGGCCAGTACCGAAACCAACGCCAAGCGGACGACCTCGTCCTTACCGCGGATGATCTTCTTCAACTCTTTTTCGAGGCGCTCAGCGCGGTGCGAGGCGGCAACAACAGTTTCAAGCGGCATGCTAGGGCGATTCTACTATGCGAGGGTTTGGAGCCCGAGGTTACCTTCGTCAGTCCGCCACTGCCCCGAGGGCAGCGACAAGGAAATCGAGCCTTGAGCCAGGGGAGCGCAGAGGTTCCGCTACCCACCGAATCGACGGCCAGGCACTGCCTCTATTGCATCATGTACTCGGCGGGCCTGCCGGTCAGCCGCTCTATCCGCTTGGCGATTGGCGGGTGAGTGGAGAACAGGCTCATCAAGCTCTGTCCTAAGAACGGCTGGATAATGAAAAGATGCGCAGTAGATGGCTCAGCTTGCATGGGCAGACGTTTCGAGTACGCGTCCAGCTTTGCCAGCGCACTGGCCAAAGCATACGGATTACCAGTAAATTGTGCTCCGCTCTCATCAGCGTGGTACTCACGCGAGCGGGATACAGCCAACTGGATCAGCATTGCCGCCAGAGGCGCGACAATAATCATCGCCAACGCTGCCAGCCCTCCACCCCGGTCGTCACGATCCCGCTCGTACCCTCCAAAAAGCATTCCCCATTGCGCCACATGCGCAAGATAGGTGATCGCGCCTGCAATGGTGGCTGCAATGGAACTGATCAAAATGTCACGGTTGCGTACGTGACCAAGCTCATGTGCCAAGACCCCTTCGAATTCTTCGTCGCTCAGCAGTTTCAGAATTCCCTGGGTGACAGCGACCGACGCGTGCTGCGGGTTCCGCCCGGTCGCGAAAGCGTTGGGTGAGTCTGTCGGTATCACGTAAAGCTTCGGTGTGGGAATGCCTATCTTTTGCACTAGCCGCTCAACAATCTGATACAGGCGCGGAAGGTCCTCACGCGTGACAGGTTGGGCCCGGTACATCGCGAGCGCAATCTTGTCGGAGAAAAAGTACGACACGAAGTTCATGATTGCGGCGAAAATCAGCGCAATCAACATCCCGTTCTGGCCACCGAAGAATCGGCCAATGAACATCAGCAGTAGGGTGAGTGCGGTGAGAAGGAAAGCGGTCTTGAATGTGTTTCCCATAGGGAGCCCCTAGAGAATAGATGCGTGACCAGGTGCCTGGATGCACCTCTTACGAAATCATTACCTGTCTAGGCGATGCAACTGCCCTTTCTTACAGCTGGTTGAATCAAGGCACGATCGAGGCATGTTTGTCGGGATACCCGCACGCAGGGCGGCCGCCCTCAACCTGTGCCGACGCGAATCGGTTAAACTCGGTCCTATTCTGAAAAGCAACATGCGAAATCGAGCCCTTCGCTTCGTGCTGCTCATCGGCATTATGAGCTTCTTCGCAGACTTCGTCTACGAAGGCGCGCGCAGTGTAACCGGCCCTTACCTGGCTGTGCTTGGTGCCAGCGCAACATTGGTGGGCTTGATCAGTGGATTGGGAGAAATGCTCGGTTACGGACTGCGGCTCGTGTCCGGGCTGGTCAGCGAGCGAACGCGCGAGTTCTGGCCGATCACGATCTTTGGTTATGTGGTGCAGATGAGTGCCGTTCCTCTCCTCGCTTTGGCTAACACGTGGCAAATGGCGGGACTGCTAATTGTGCTCGAGCGCGTTGGGCGGGCCATTCGCAATCCCCCGCGCGACGTTATGCTGTCCCATGCGGGAAAAGAGGTTGGACTGGGTTGGACATTCGGACTGCACGAAGCTCTCGACCAATTCGGCGCTCTATCCGGACCGCTCGTCCTCGCCTGGATTCTGGCTCGCCACGGTGCATACCAGTTGGGGTTTGCCGTGCTGGTCATTCCTGCAGCCGTCACGATCGCGATCCTGATCTTCGCACGGATCAGTTATCCGCGTCCGGAGGAAATGGAAGTTCACGTGCCTGACGTCCACAGTGCGGGACTGGGCCGCACTTTCTGGGTGTACTTAGCGGGGGCGGCATTGGTCGCTGCAGGGTTTGCCGATTTCTCGCTCATGGCCTATCACTTTCAGCAGTCCCGTGTGGTGCCGCAAGCATGGGTTCCGATTTTCTATGCGGTTGCCATGGCGGTCAGTGGACTCGGATCGCTGGGCTTTGGGAAGTTGTTTGATCGCTCCGGGCTCTGGATTCTGATTCCACTAACCTTACTCGGTGCCGCTTCAACGCCTCTGGCGTTTCTGGGGCATCAATGGACCGCACTCGCCGGATGTGCGCTTTGGGGAGTCGGCATGGGAGTGCATGAGAGCATCATTCCCGCTGCCGTCGCCACCATGGTCCCGCAGCAGCGCCGGTCTTCCGCGTATGGCACTTTTACGGCGGCCTATGGAATATGTTGGTTTCTCGGAAGTGTGGCGATCGGGAAGCTTTACGATGTTTCGGTGCCTGCGCTGGTCGGGTTCTCCGTGGCCGCGCAACTGGCGGCCATTCCCGTATTCCTGACAGTCGCGCGTATGCCGCCAAAGCTGGGGAAAAACTCCGCAAGCAGGTGACGTTCGCATGGTTTGACTAACGCAAACGCGTGGGTGAGAATTGAATTGCACTCCTTCCAAATGTGGGCCTGTGGCGCAGCTGGGAGCGCGCTTCCATGGCATGGAAGAGGTCGTCGGTTCGATCCCGACCAGGTCCACCAGTCTTTCAACAACTTAGCAGCCCCCCTGGAAGCGCCAGGCCGGAAATTTAGGAAACTTCCACCGCTTGCGGCTTCAGTCTCAGTTCTTTGTTGATGGCCGCTACCGTCGCCTTCACGCTTTCGGGAATCTCCTGCATGTAAACGTCGGTGGTGGTCGCTGAGTCGAGATTCGGCAACGACTGATGGAATGTCAGTGAGAGTTCCTTCCCTGAAGCCGACTTCCCAATACCAATCCGGGCTCGGTGAGTGGTTTGGCGATTTAGCGCCAATGCAGAGTCACCAATTTTCCTCCTGAGAACTGACGTACTTTTAAATCTGCTTAGTGGGCAAGGCTGCTCGCTGTGCTATACAAAACGAAGTAGACGATCTACCTCCATTGGGAGTAGAGTGTCTACATCTATGAACGAGAAAGACCAGTATAAAAACCGGATTGAGCTGCTGCAGGGAACACTCGACATGCTCATTCTTCAGACGCTGCAATGGGGACCGCAGCATGGATATGGCATTGTCCAGGCTTTACGTTTGCGATCCGGAGATGTGCTTCAGGTGGAGACCGGGTCACTGTATCCGGCTCTCCATCGATTGGAGCGTCAGAGATGGGTGCAGTCGGAATGGAAGCAGTCAGAGAGCAAGCAAAAAGCCCGATACTACCGAATCACAGCCAAGGGGAAAAAGCAGTTGGCCTCGGATCTGGACCGATGGCAGCAGATTGTGGAAGCGATTGGGTTGGTAATGTACGTCAAGCCGGAGGAGAGTGCCTCATGAAGTGGTTTCCCAGCTTCGGTTTTCAGAGGCGCAATCGCGAATTGAAGGAAGAGATCGATGCCCACCTGCAGATGGCAATTGCAGATCGGGTGGCGCGAGGCGAGACGGAAGAGACGGCCCGACAAGCGGCAACCCGGGAGTTTGGAAACATTGCTCTGGTGCAGGATGTGACGCGCCAGATGTGGGGCGGAAGCTGGTTTGAACAACTAGGCCGGGATGTTCGTTATGCCTTGCGGCAGCTGCGTAAGAACCCCGGGTTTGCGATCACTGCGACGGCGATGCTGGCAGTAGCTATCTGCGCCAACAGCACCGTATTCAGTTGGATCGACGGCACAATGTTGCGTCCGATTCCTGGCGCACGGGACACGGGCGATCTTGTAAGCCTGCAGCGGGGCGAACGGAACTTCTCTCCGACTCCGCCCTTCTCTTATCTCGACTATCGCGATCTGCGCGAGCAGAACCACACCTTCACCGGAATACTTGCATATCATCACGATTGGATCACGCTGACTGGCGGCGCACAGCCGGAGCGTGTCTATATTGCGAACGTGTCGGCGAACTATTTCGACGTGCTCGGCATCAAGCCGATGCTGGGGCGCTTCTTTCTGCCTGAAGAAGAGACGCGTCCAGCCATTCCTAACGTGGTCCTGAGTTATTCGCTTTGGAAGACGCGTTATGCCGAAGACCCGGCAATCGTGGGCAAGCCGATCGACATCGCCCGGCATCCTGTGACGGTGATCGGTGTGGCGCCGGAGGGCTTTGTCGGAGCAATGCCCGGGCTCCGTGATGATCTGTGGGCAACGCTTGATCCCCTCGGGACGGATGCGTGGCGGCTGACGCATCGCAGTGGTGGTGCGGTCTGGCTGAACGTAATAGGAAGATTGCGGCTCGGCGTGAGCCGTGGCCAGGCAGCCCAGGATCTCGATACCGTTATGCGCAGTATTGTCGCGGCGTATCCGGACCAGCATCTTGGCGATAACCGGATCACGCTCGATCCCATGTGGCGCTCGCCATTCGGCGCCAACGGATACATGGCGGCGACGCTGCCCATTCTGCTCGCCTTCGCCGCTGTGGTGCTGTTGCTGACCTGCGCGAACGTGGCTACGCTCTCGCTGGTGCGGTTTGTATCCCGGCGGCGTGAGCTCGCGATCCGGCAGTCGCTCGGGGCGAATCGTATTCAACTGATGCGGCAGATGGTGCTGGAGGGCGTGGTGCTTTCCATCGTCGCAGGAGCCGTGGCCCTCGCGTTGACAACGTGGACATCGAAGACATTCGCATGGTTCTTTCGGGCGAGCTCGAGTCCTACCACCCTGAACGGGAGCATGGACCACAACGTGGTGATCGGGATTGCGGTGTTTTCCCTGTTGGCCGGCATGCTGTGCGGCGCGCTCCCCGCCTGGCGTTCGTCCCACGCGCCGGCCGTTGAGGTACTCAAGGCGGAGTCTGCAAGTATCTCCGGCGGCTCACGCAACCGGAAATTGCTCAGCGGGCTGGTGGTGGCGCAAATCGCACTTTCACTTCCTCTGCTGTTGTGCTCCGGGCTACTTCTGCGAACGCTGCGGAATCTCGCGGGCGCGAATCCCGGATTTGAGCAGGACCACATTCTCACTGCGACGGTGGGACTGAATATCGCCGGCTACAGCGACGGCGAGGTACAGCTGATCCGTCACAAGATACTCGATCGCGTGTCGGCATTGCCCGGCGTGAAGGTTGCGTCTCTTACGGACTGGATTCCGATGACCCTAGGCCACAAGGGCGAGGATGCGTATCCGGAAGAGTATGTGCCACACCCCCATGAATCTTTGCAGGTGTACCACGCCGAGGTGGCCCCGCGGTATTTCGAATCCCTCCATATACCCATTCTGGAAGGACGCGAGTTTACACCGGATGACGATGAAAAGGCCCCGAGGGTACTCATTGTGGATCAGACTGCGGCGAGGCGCTACTGGCCGGGACAGAATCCGCTGGGAAAGAGACTCAGATTATGGGGCCGCCTTTTCACGGTTGTCGGCGTCGCGAGAAATTCGACACATATGTTCGTGAATGAGTCACCGGAGCCCATGGTGTATATGAGCTTTTTCCAGGAGGGGTACGAGACTATCTTGCAGGTGGAGACCGAGGGAAATCCGGTCTACCTGGTGCCAGTGGTGGAGAACGCCATCCACGAAATCGATACACGGCTGCCAGTTTTCGATGTGCGTCCCATGCGAGAGAGTACCCAGCTGGCGAGCAGTTTCGCTGTCATACAGAGCGCCCTGGCGGGGATGTTCGCGCTGATCGGGCTGGTTCTTGCAGTAACCGGGATCTACGGAGTTGTGGCCTATCGAACCCAAATGCGGACCCACGAGATCGGATTACGCGTGGCTCTGGGCGCTTCGCGCGTCGATGTGCTGCGGCTCGTGCTGTTGCAGGGGCTATGGCTCACAGGCATAGGGCTGGCGCTGGGATTGGCGTTTGGGTTGGGACTAACGCGTTTCATTGCCCGGCTGTTGTACGGAATCGGCGCCAACGATCCCGTCACCGTCGTTTCCGTCATCATGCTCCTGGGAACGATGTCTTTGGTAGCATGCTACCTTCCCGCACATCGAGCGATCCGCCGGAACCCCGTAACCGCGATTCGCGAATTGTAAGCCACATAATTCAAGTAATCATTCCAGCAGGAAGTCGACCAGCATGAACCCCCGCCCACGCCGCTCTGCTGTTCTTGTTTAACCGATTGGCCGGAAATTGGCCGGAAATATCGCCCAATACACCCCGGTTTTTACCAATTCTCCGGTTGTTAACTGCTTTACAATCAATCTCCGGCTGGTGTGCTTCTTCCATGGCATGGAAGAGGTCGTCGGTTCGATCCCGACCAGGTCCACCATTGCCTCAACAAGTTAGACAGCCCGAGCCGTTAGAGGAGTGGCTTTGACGCCATGGTTTGTGTCATACCCCATCGGCAGTGGCGCAGCCAAGGGTGTCGCGAAAATCGCCTAGGCATTACTTAATTGGGCTGCCCGGTTCGATCGAGTGCCTTCTGCAATTGCCATCGGGTGATGACCTCAGTCCTCAGATCTCCCCAACAAACATAGGTGAAA